>Ga0228627_1002037_pt1 | contig 10071 bp, 10 predicted proteins | sample 33DmetaG_FD_190483 | JGI IMG/M metagenome (GOLD analysis project Ga0228627, IMG submission 190483) | Seawater microbial communities from Monterey Bay, California, United States - 33D | ecosystem: Environmental > Aquatic > Marine > Coastal | place: USA: California | collected 2016-09-28 | reverse complement strand
TCTATCGGCGCCGTAGCACCGTTACTGCTATGCCTTACCGCTTGTATGGAGCAGGGTCCGGATATGAGTGAGACGATGTCTGCCCGCGCGAACATCCCCAATCAGGTACTTGAAGTTAATAACACGATTGTTGAGCGCCGCCAGTACAGCGCAGAGCGCAATGCATATTTCGGTGATCTGCATGTACACACCGGCTATTCCTTCGATGCTTATGCTTTTGGAACCGTTGCCACGCCTTATGACGCGTATCGCTACGCGAAAGGGGAGCCCCTTGCCCACCCATCGGGTTATGAAATGCAGTTACGTCAGCCCCTAGATTTTTATGCCGTGACCGATCATGCCATGTTTATGGGTTTGTTAAAGGAAGCGGCTGATACCACCACTGCGTTCTCTAAAACCAAAGCGGCACAACCCATCCACAACATAAACGCGCCAGATAATTATGGGTCCTATAGCTTTTTTGGCCGGCAAACGGCGTTTGCAACATTTTTACCTGATGTCGTGGGCGAATTGGTCGCGGGTAACCTTGATGAGGCAGAGGTTGAAGCGGTCACGCGCTCGGCGTGGGCGGATAGTATTAATGCGGCAGACCAGTACAACCAACCAGGCAAGTTCACAACTTTCGCGGCCTATGAGTACACCTCATCGACTGATGAAATGGGTAACTTGCATCGAAACGTTATTTTTCAGGGAACTGATCGGCTGCCCGAAGTCCCCTTTTCTCGCTTTCACTCCCAAAACCCTGAAGGGCTTTGGAACTGGATGGACGATTTGCGTGAGCAGGGTGTTGAGAGTTTAGCGATCCCTCACAATTCCAATGGATCTAATGGTGCGATGTTTGCGCTGGCCGATTGGGCGGGCGACCCCATGGACGATGACTATGCCAATCAGCGACTGCGAAACGAGCCTTTAGTCGAGATTACCCAAGTCAAAGGCACGTCCGAGACCCACCCGTTGTTGTCTGAAACTGATGAATGGGCAAGCTTCGAGCTGATGCCGTTTCGTGTTGCGACCACACTGGCGAGTACTGCCCCCGGTAGTTATGTCCGTGATGGTTTGTTGCGTGGCATGGCGATGGCCGATGCGGGCACGGCGAACCCCTATAAATTTGGTTTTGTCGGCGCGAGCGACACGCACACAGGGGCAATTTCTGATGACGAAGCCAATTTTTATTCCAAGGTAGGCCTTCTAGACGGTACCCCTGAAATGCGGGGTTCTGTGCCAGCCTCATTTTTGATGCGCACGATTATTAAATACAACGCTCCAGACCTACTGACTGAAGTCGATGGCAAAGATTATTTGACCTTGTCGACCTTCGCTACTTGGGGTGCTTCCGGGGTTGCAGGGGTGTGGGCTGAAGAAAATACTCGAGAGGCCATTTATGATGCCTTTCGTCGGAAGGAAACGTTTGCGACGAGTGGGCCGCGAATGAAGGTGCGCTTTTTCGGCGGTTACGATTTTGACGCGACTCTTATTGATGATCCTGAAATGGCCAAAAAAGCTTACGCCCAAGGTGTCAGTATGGGATCTGATCTCTTAGCCTCGGGGGATAGTGCGCCGCAGTTTTTAGTCTGGGCTGTCAGTGATGCAGTTGGTGGTGTTCCACTGCAGCGCGCGCAGGTCATTAAGGGTTACGTGAAAGACGGAGAGCATGCTGAGCAGGTTTATGACGTGGCTTGCAGTGACGGATTATCTGTTGATCCGACAACCCACCGCTGCCCTGATAACGGCGCTCGCGTAAACCTTGCAGACTGCTCAATTACGCCTAACGTTGGGGCTGCTGAACTTAAGACCGTCTGGCAGGATCCAGACTTTGAGCCAGGTCAGGAAGCCTTTTACTACGTAAGGGTCCTGGAGAACCCAACTTGCCGTTGGTCAACCTGGGATGCCTTAAGAGCTGGCGTTGAACCGCGTTCAGACCTGGCGATGACCCTTCAGGAGCGGGTATGGTCGTCGCCTATTTGGTATAAAAATCGGGTATCACCCTTAAACAAGATCATGGAGTCGGTGAGTGAGTTAACGGGCAACTAGCCGTTTTACAGGTGCCCGACCCCAGGAAACCACCTCGCTTTTGAGGAAGCCATCTTTGCATTGATGGTCATGGCCTTGTTGTTGATGTGTGTTCAGGTCTGCTGATCTGACGAGGCTGTTTTGCAGCCTTGGCTTGAAGTCCATTTTTATGTACGGTTCACGAGCAGCCGTGCGCGGAGGACACAAAGTGAGGGTAGGGACTAAATTTGGCATTGCCGCGTTTGCGCTTGCGGTTGGTACTACAGTGCTGTGGTTCTACTTTGTTCGCCAGGTGAACCTCCCTGAGGATCGAACGGGGTTTGTCGTGGCTTTTCTTGTGGCGGCTAGCTTGGGTGTCTTGGCTTATATCAAAGGCACCGGCTGGATTGGTGGCGTTCCTCCAGCAGGCGCGATACTGATTGGCGTATTTTTTAGTTTTACCATCGCCGTAAGTTCTCAAAGCGTTGAATCCGACAAGGCTATTGCTGTCGGTGATGTGATTCCAAGCTTTTCAGCCTTGGATGACGCAGGTGAACGCTTTGAGTCAAAGGACCTCAATGGGCACTTGGTGCTCATTAAATTTTTTAGAGCTCATTGGTGACCTTACTGTGTCGGCGAGTTACGTCGACTCGAGGAACTGCGTGCAGAGTTCGAGCAGCGCGATGTGAGGGTCATCACGATCAGCACAGACTCACCTGAAGACATTGCCGCTGAGCGCCATCTTCACGGATTACAGGCGCGCATGTTATCTGATGTCCAGTTGCAGGTAACAGATGCCTTTGGCTTACGAAATACAGGCTTTCACTCTGCACCCCCGACCCACGAATCGGTGGCCTTACCCGTGCCTGCGACGCTCTTAGTGGACCGAGAAGGCAGGGTACTTTGGATAGATTTGTCGAAGGATTATCAGCGGCGGTCCGACCCGTCCGTGGTCTTAGCCGCCATGCAAGCAAATTTCGATTCTTAGATTTGCGTTTGCCGTCGCGACGGCTAGCCAGCCAGCCAACCAACCAAGGCCTTGGTCACTCAACCAAGGTCTTTTTTTTGTCTTGATGCCTTTTTGCATGACGTTTAAGTCGGCTGGTTTTCCAAGCTAGCTTAAGCAGTCGCAGTGGGTTCGATCGGATCTTTCGCCAAATGAGCCTGCGCATAGCCGGCGTGCTGTCATAGTCGCTTTCGCGCTGACCGTGCCCCCGATGTATCGAAAGGCCGGGCACATCGACTACATCTAGCGGTAGTTCAATAGAGAAGCGCTGGGTTTGAGGAAGTAGGCACGCGTCTTCATTGCAAGCTTGATAGCAGACTTCGAAATCTATCGAGGCAAACGGCTGTAAAGGTACTTCAGCTTCGGTTGCCAGATCTTCTGCCGGATAAAATGGCACTACGATATCTACTTCGTTACTCCAAACATGGAGGTCAATGCCCAGTGTTTTGTGATGTAGCGGCGTTGTGGGCGGGTATCTGGCCGGCAGGGTATGTAAACCATTAGGGCCAAGAATTGTTACCTTGGTGGCCGTAAGACCTGAAGGAACTGGCGCTCCGTAAAGATGCAGACCATCTTTTAGTCTAAAACGGACAATCAGCTGACGGATGATGCCTTGGCGCAGACTGCCATCGCCGCCTCGTATTGCTGCTGTGATCGCAATACCTGACTCACCCCCAGAAGTTTGGGGCAGATCGTCTTCAATCTGTATATGTCCCAGGGCTGCATCTATCAGTGTCTCTGGGCTTTCTCGTTTTTTATAGGAGTCGTGAAAGAATTTCGAAACAACGCGGCCGCCCTCATCGCACACGAACACTCCGGGGTACGGAATGCCGTAGATAAAGGCATCGTCTTTGGAAACCAGCGTATTTAAGATGCCATATTGTTTGATGACCACGGAATCTTGATCAGATAACAGCGGATAGTTTATTCGCTGTGCTTCTGCAAATTCCCGTAGGGCTTTTGTGTCGTCGTACGACACAGCGTAGAGCTTGATGCCGTGGGCTTCAAACTTAGCGTGAGCGTCTCGCAGCTCCCCGAGCTGCGTCCAGCAGGGAGGTCACCACACCGCGGATCGATAAAAAACCAATGCTGCTCTAGAGTTACCTCGATCTGTATGGAAACGTATTGTGCTGCCGAATGCGTCGGGGAGTTCAAAATCAGGGAGGTGCTCGCCAATAGCGGGGCCAGAGTATGCCCCCTCAGGCATGCTAGCCCGTACCGGGTGACCGATAGGTGCAGGGGCATCGAAACCAAGGTTATCGCGTTCCATGGGCTAGTTCATTACCATCACGAGTTGCACCGAATTAAAAGGATAAACGTCGATAGTAGCAGCGCCCTACAGCGAAAGAGAACACCTTTTAACGTTTTGCAGCTCGCAACATAGCAGCGGAATCATCGAAGGGTTGAAAGGCGATATATTTGCCCTCTTTGATTTTAATCATATGAATCGATTCGGTATCAAGGCCCTCAGCCGTCATGTGAACATGCACGAAGACGGTGTCACCTGACTCATAAAATTTGATGGGGTCAACTTTGAAATCGGGCCACATTTTTCCGATAGGTCCAAATACGCCTGCCTCTACCGCTGCCGGTCCTATGTAGGTGCCGGTGTAGGGTAGGCCAACTTGAATTGTCCAAACGGTTTCATCCGCTTGCACGGCACGCCAAGCCTCCATATCTCCAGCATTAAAGGCATCATACCCGGCCTTAGCCGTAGCGATATTAGCCGAGATTCCGCTCTCTTCATGATGGCCTGCTTGGACAAAGCTCGGGATGAGTAGCAAAAAATAAAGTGCAATGTTTCTCATAGTTGTTTCCTGTCAGGGTTTCTTGGGGGTGGCCCTTGGGGCTTGTTGTTGGCAGAGACTAGCCTAGATCCGTCGGTTTCTGCCGTGTTCCATTTTTATTGAGTTTTTGTTGTCTGCAGGTAGGGCATGGCTTTGCAGAAAGGGGCGGCTACTTGCTGTTCAAGCTATACATTTTTTTATGTGCCTGTATCTTCATGTTAAGACACCGGGGTCTACCAGCTAGAGCGACCTTCTTCTCGAATCATGACCAACAAAAGCCCAACAAAAGAGAGTTGTAGAAAGAAGTAAACCGTTATAAACCAGGTGTCTTGGGCTGGGTCCAAAACGACAAAGAGCCTCGCTGTACCTGAAATTAGAAAGTAACAAAGCACGCCGGTAAAACAGGCGAGAATGGTGCCTAGGGGCTTTTTTAACAAAATCCATACGTAAAAAAGAACGAGCATCAAAAATCCTAGCCCAAAGCGGATTTGATGGATTCGGTAGTCTCCGTAGTGTTTTGTCCAGCCGTGAGAGACAAACTTATCCAGCATGCCGCTGCTGTACATCATAAGATAGCCGAGAGTGAGCGTCGTCAGCACAACAAGGCAGAATTTAAACAGCCGAGTTTTACCGCCAAGCGCCTCTTGTAAATTAGACAGGCTAAGGATTTGAGGTTCTAGTAATGCCTGCAATTCCTCCTTAGAAAGCGTCGGTTTTTGGTCAAATTTATTTTCAGCCATGCCGACTCTCCCGCCTGAAAGCTTCAACAGACATGTACACGATGCTCACGAGGTAAAGTGGGCGCAGCGTTTGGATGGTTAGCCCGGTTATGGAATCGGCGACATAAAAGATGTTGTCGAGAGCAAGATAGTCTTCGATAAAAGCAATCCACGAAATCACTGCAACAATGGCGAGTACTTTCGCTACCGGTCGCAATGAAATCCTGAGATATAGGTAAAGTACTATTAGCCCGCCTGTGAAAGCCGCCCGATAGTGCACCAGGTCTTGAGCCATTTGATAGGCGTCAGGCGATGCTGTAACAACTTCGGCGCCGCCCATCTGAAGAACTGATAACGTGTGGATTAAAACAGCTGCCGCAAAAAAATACAGAATAAATTCGCAGACGTTATACGCATTCAACATCGCAGGTGCCTCCCGACGCCTAGCTGTTTAAATCTTTACCACAAAATTAAATTTAAAGATATTTTTTTAATAAAAATATAATAAATTTTGTTGGGACTGCTTGAAGACGCTGATTACGCCGTTGCGGTATCCATCATCAGAGGAAGAAAGCTTGGCTGATATCATGGGTTGTGGTTAGGAATTGCCCGTCAAAAGCATGCTTATTTGCGACACGATTTATGTGCATGTTGCTGCTTTTGTGGTTTGTGCCCTCGAAGGTGGGCACGCAGGGCAAGGAGCTCTTAAAATATGGCGGAAGAGGTAGGAGTCGAACCCACCAGGCGCTTTCTCAGCCCCTCACTGGTTTTGAAGACCAGGCACCCCACCGGGGGCGTCGCTCTTCCAGTACTTTTAAGGCTCAATACCCAGCGCGCGATGCACATTAGCACGGGGCAAAAGCACACGCACGTTCCCCTCCCTACGGGTTAGGTGCAAGCGATCAAAGTGCTCAAGGATTTCAACGGTTAGATTACGGCCCGCCCCAAATTTCTTTTTTAAGACAGCTACGGATAGGGTCTCTCCCTGATCACAAGCATGTGTCAGACTTCCGTAATAATGCAGAAGCTGTGAGGGTAGGGCGTAACGGTTACGGTTAAGTTCATGCAGCTCACCGCTGCTCATACCTAGGCGCAGAACTTCTTTAGACAACTGCTCTGGTACTTCCGCGAGTGCCAACAAATCTGCCAGCAGTGGCAGGGCTGTGCCGCTTTGCTCCAATCGGTCTTTGAGCTTCCTCCAATGTTGCAGAGCCTCTTGAGATTTAGCCGGTTGAAAGCCTTTTCGGCTGACATAACCCTCTTTTAATACTAGGCCGCCCGATCGTATTAAAACATCTAGCGCGGCGTGTCCCAGCGCTGAGTCGAAGCGCTTAGCCGCTTCTTTTTGTAGGGATGGTATTTTCACCCCCGGCAACTTGGGCCGCTCCCGGTGCCAGTGGCCGACGTATTTTTCCAGCCATTGAATAACGAATTGCCATTGTGTTTCTGCAACAGCCCACAGGGTGTCCCCGCGTTGAAATTGGCGAATATCATCGTTTGGAAATAGATTTTTTGGTACTGACTGATGGTTACGGATCGCCCAAAATCGTGTGAGGTTTATCGTTTTCTTGGCTTCGAGCAACCGAGATAGTGCAGATGTTGCATCAGGTAATTGCAAAGCGCGCAGCCAATACAAGCGATCGTTGCGGGACTTGCCAAATTTTGGTCCTTCTGGGTCCAGTACCCTGCCACCGCCAAGAACTCGAGCTTCTGCATGATCTTGAATTAAGAAAGGTTCTCCCCATGTGCTACTAATCGAGCACTCGACGATCAGCTGTGCAAGACAGGATTCGCCCGGTTTTAAAGGGCCATCTGGCGTATCGATGTGAGCTAGACGTGCTGCCAGGCGTTTGGCGCCAATATAAAGTTTAACCGGTGCCATATGCTTCAATGCAAAGGGGGCGCTGGTTAGCAACGTTACCTCTACGTCAAGGCGCGACGCAGGAGGCAGTGACTTGGGCGCTACCAGCCAGTCGCCGCGCGCTATCTGCTTCAGGGAGATTTTACCGGCTAAGGCTAAGGCTACGCGCTGGCCGGCCAGTGCATGATCTACCTCTTTACCGTTGGCTCTTAAGTGCCGAACCCGAACGGATTGGCCTCCCGGTAGCAGGTCAAGTAGGTCGCCCTTGTGCACCTTACCGGCACTCGCTGTTCCTGTGGCGATAAGCCCGACCCCGTTTATGTTAAAGCTTCGATCTATAGAGAGACGAAAGTCTCCGGCACTGCGCTGCTTTTTGTGGTCTTTTGCAGCGCTAATCAAATGGCTTTTAAGAGAATCCAAACCCTCGCCGGACAGGCTAGAGACGTTAAAGGATCGGTGTTCCGGCCAGCGTCGTGGTTCAATCAGCGCTTGAACTTGCTCCAACACAGCATGAACTCGAGATGCCTCTACCCGATCGATCTTATTGATCACAACGCATACGCTCTCTACACCCAAAATTTCGAGGACATCAATATGCTCTAGGGTTTGGGGCATAGGCCCATCATCAGCGGCTACTACCAGAAGCCCCATATCGACGCCGCTGATACCCGAAATCATGGTGTTGATAAACTTTCTGTGGCCGGGGACGTCGATAAACCCCAGAGTTTCATCGGACCCTTGAGGAAGGAAGGCGTAACCCAAATTAATTGATAGCCCGCGTTCGATTTCCTCCGCAAGGGTATCGGTCTCTACCCCGGTCAGTGCTCGGATGAGCGAGGTCTTACCGTGATCGACATGTCCTGCAGTTGCAATGATCAAAGGTTTAGTTCGCCCAGCTGTTGCACTAATGGGGCCTTCTGATCGTCTTCTAAACAGCGCAGATCGAACCACAGGGCGCTTTGATGAATGCGACCGATAACTGGCTGAGGCAATTGCCGAAATGCTGTGCCCAAGGCACGCAAATCGCTGTCGGCGCCAGAAACGACCTCGATTCTCAGTGCCGAGCTGGGCAGCGTTTCGACAGGTAAGGAACCGCTTCCAATCTGACTCAGTGTGTCCTCGACACTGATGGCATACTGCGGCCCCAACGCCGATGCAAATTCGGGCAGCAGTGAGGTCGCAAGTTTCTCAATAACCGCCTTAGGCCGGGTAATGAGTCGCAAGGTGGGCAAATTTTTGCGCAGCTTTTCCGGGTGGTTGTACAGCTTTAGTGTTTCCGCCAGTGCGGCCAGAGTCATCTTATCCAGACGGAGGGCTCGCTTTAAGGGGTTAGATTTAATCTGTGCTATCAGGTCTGCCCGGCCGGCGATCAGCCCGGCCTGAGGTCCTCCAAGCAATTTGTCGCCACTAAAAGTTACGAGGTCGGCGCCATGACCGATGGCGTCGGCAACGGTTGGTTCTTTGGGTAGATTCATCGCCGTGAAATCAAGCAAGTTGCCACTGCCCAAATCGATCATGAAGGGGATGCCAAGGCCTGAGGCCAGCTTTGCCAGCTCGGATTCGGTAGGGTTGGTCGTATAGCCTTCAATCCGATAGTTACTGGTATGAACTTTCATGAGTAGTGCCGTATCGGTATCCACACCCTCGGCATAGTCTTTGAGGTGGGTGCGGTTGGTGGTGCCTACCTCGGTGAGTGAGCAGCCCGCGCGGCTCATAATGTCGGGGATACGAAAAGAGCCACCAATCTCGACCAGCTCTCCTCGTGACACGGCGACTTTACGGCCCATGGCCAAAGTGTTGAGGGCGAGTAGCACGGCGGCGGCGTTGTTATTGACCGCGGTGGCGGCCTCGGCTCCTGTTTGCTCGCAGATCATGGCTTCGACATGGGCTTCTCGATCACCGCGTTTACCGCTCGCTAAATCAAACTCAAGATTGCTCGCGTTGCTTGCAACGTCTTTGACCGCCTGAATTGCTGATTCGCACAGTTGCGCTCGGCCTAGATTGCTGTGCAAGACAATCCCGGTCAGGTTAAAAACGGAGACCAGTGTAGCGTCATGAGCGGAGGCCACCTCTTCGACAACAGACTGCTTTATTTCTTCCAGATCAATCGGCGGTGAGTCTCCTAGGCTTATTTCCTGGCGCAATTGTGATAGCCGCTTGCGCACAGCCTGTGCTACCTGGGCATGACCCCAGAGTTCGATTTCACGCGGCATGGACTCGAGGATGTCGCCAACGGCGGGTAGCTCTCGCAATTTTTTTTGTATTGGGTTGTTCAAGTTGGATGATCGATTTGTTGCCTGAGACAAGATGCAGTGTAGCGCTTACCCACCATAGGGCAATTCTTGTAAAACTGCTTCATCGGCCGCCATAAAACCCCTGTCGCCTTTATCGATGTGATTGCGACTTACATTCGAGAAACCGCTGGCTTAACCAGCACAAAACCACTAAGTGATATAAGCTTTGATGACTTAATGACACGGCTCTATCTAAGCAATGACCTGGAAAACAGAAACCGATGAAATAGAACGCCGGCGCGAACTGGCTCTGAATCAGGGTGGGGAAGCGGCGATCGCGAAACAGCACAGCCAAAACCGCCTCACAATCCGTGAGCGCATTGAGAAACTTATAGATCCGGGTAGCTTGGAGGAAGTGGGGCCCGCTGCGGGCACGCCGGTATATGACGAAAACGGTGTGCTCACGGGATTGGAT
>Ga0228627_1002036_pt1 | contig 10071 bp, 10 predicted proteins | sample 33DmetaG_FD_190483 | JGI IMG/M metagenome (GOLD analysis project Ga0228627, IMG submission 190483) | Seawater microbial communities from Monterey Bay, California, United States - 33D | ecosystem: Environmental > Aquatic > Marine > Coastal | place: USA: California | collected 2016-09-28 | reverse complement strand
TATCCCTTGAAAAGAAAGCAGTTCGCCGTACAAAAATGAATTGCTTTGGAAATAGTATCTTGGCTGTGCGTTCAAGGTTCAAAAAATGAAAAATTCAATCACTCAGAATAGAGCTCAAGCTCGGATTCAAGCCCTTTTTAAATGGGGGCTGATTGGAGCGTTCACTTGCTCAGGTATTTATCTTGGAACCAATGAAATTGCTGCCCAACGAACAAGTTTTTACCAATTATACTTTGAATTTGAACGTGAAATCCCGATGGTGCCATGGATGATTCATGTCTATAATTCCTTTCATGTTTTACTTCTTTTGAATTTTTTAATTATCAAAAACCCATTGAAGATTCGAGCTATTGCAATTGGTTTAATCGCTAGTAGCGCAATTGCTTCGGTTTTCTTTCTATTGTTTCCTGCAGAGCTCGGATTCTCTCGTACAGAGAACATGGTTGGTTATGAATTTTGGTATGACGCACTTCATTGGCTTGACCATCCACACAACCTTGTCCCATCGCTGCACATTACTTTTTCTGCACTCAGCGCATACGTTATTTCAACAGAAATGGGTTCGGTATTTTTAAAATTAATCTTCCTTTTATGGTTCCTGTTAATTTGTAGTTCGATCGTACTAGTTCATCAGCATCACTTAATGGATATTGTAAGCGGTTTTGTGCTCGCAGTTCTGGTAAAGTTTGCTGTTTACGATAAGCTAATTATAACGGAGAATAGTGAATCTTGATTGCCTAATTTAGAACGACCCGTTTACGAACGATATTGCCATCCTTTTGGAGTTCTAAGATGTATAAACCTTTATCAAATGATGCAAGGTCAAGCTTACTACCTGTCCAGTTCGCCCAGCTTTCTACGGTCTTACCTTCAATATCTACCAGTTGAATTTTAGCGCCATTAAAAGTACTTGGCGCAGTAATTTCAAGGTTCCCGTTGGTCGGGTTTGGATAGACTGTAACTTGGCTAGCTAATAGTGATTCAATACCAGATTGGTCCTCACAAAACTCAATATTAGTCGCGCTCTCGGGAATTTGACCATTAATATCTTGGTTGATCACCAAAACACCATCAGGGCCAAATATTTTGTATCCTTCTTGTTCAGGATCAAAGCCCTGCCCTCCAATATATTCAAAGTCAAAAACATCACCATTATCGGCTTGAATGAACGTGATTTGCTCAGTACCAACGTAGTATGGGATTGGCAAGTACAAAACATCGTTTTTGTATACGTCTAGTCTATTGTAGCCCCAACCATCATATTCGTGCGTCATGACAATTTCAATCATTCCGCAAGTCGGAGTTGTAGGACAAGCCAAAAGACCTATAGAATTTACCTGCTGTTGACCACTCGAAGTGACCACCTGATTATTTCCATCAACAACACTATAGTATTCACTGTTCCATCCGGATCCCATTGGGAGATAGTATAAGTTTACCAGATCACCTTCGTCTACTGCAAATTCAAACGAAGCGCTTGAAGATACAGGTCCACTCTCAACGGAAACAATTTCTCCATCTACCTCAACATATAATTCGGTATTATCCCATCCATCACCTTCATTATCATACATATTTAGGGTCCATGTACCACAAGTACCAACGGGCGAAGGAATATCCGCTGCTTCAAACAATACGGCATCGATCACGTGAACAACCCCGTTATACGCCAAAACATCCGTGACAGTGATTTCTATTCCATTGACAAAAACGCCCTCTGAATTTACCGTCATTTGCAAAATCTCATTGGCATAATTTGGCAATTGAGTGCCATTTGAAATGTCGGCGATTAGGTTTCTACTTTCTATTATGTGACTTCCAACAATATCGTTTAAAGAGGAGGCGTAGAGTAAGTCAATAGTGGAGGTTCCTGCGGCTTGTGCAAATGCTTGAAAAGCCGCATCCGTTGGTGCAAAGACCGTAAAAGGGCCTGCTGGAGATTGACTGTTACCGACAATTTCACTCTGTTTGCGCAATAATGTTTTAAATCCAGCTACTGTTATGGCATCCTCTAAAAACTGATGGTTTTCACTGTCTTCAATGACATCCCATACCGACATTGCCGGAAGACCAGATGGCGCTAATGTTTTATCAATGATATGTATAACACCATTGTCTGCTGTATAATTGGTAGCAATGATTGTCGCATCGTCAACCATGAATGTTCCGTTGATCTCACTAACCGTTAAATTTTGACCGAATGTCGTAGGTAACAGCTGTCCGTCTTGTAGGTCTTCAGCCATGTAAACACCATCCACAATGCTGTAACGAAGAGCAGCTGGTAAGTCAATAAAAGCAAGTAGGTCAAACTGACTCACTTCTGGATCTCCAAACTCCGCTCTGATTTCATCTACCGCTGCATCATTTGGAAGAAAAACCGTATAAGAATCAGGTCCATTTAGATCCACAACAGAATCCTCAGATTGTCCAGTATAATAGGATGAAAGATAGGAGTTCATAGAATAACTTGATTGAAAGGATGCTGGCAAAACATATCCTGTAAATTCATCATTTTCATCATAGGTAGCCTCAACTAATAAATCAGCTATGGTAAAGGCATCAACAACGATTTTCCCTACCATTCCAAGCTCGGCATGAAATCCAACACCACAGTCATAGGTGTATGTACCTGGCACATCAAAAGTTACGACACCCATACAGGTGCCCTGCGTCGTCCCTTCACTTTCAGGAAAAGAAAATTCGACGGGATTATTAAACGATTGACCCGTTACCGTGCTGTTCACTCCGTTTACACTATGCGTCCCCTGAACATTGATAAAGGCTACAGTCTCTCCTGGGAGAATGACCAAAGAGTCAGGTGTAAAAGAAAAATCAGTTAATAAAATATTATGGTCCGCCTCGCATGGAGCTTGCGCCATTAATTTATGACCACCTAAAAGGACAGTCAGGGAAAGAAGAACCAAATTAAGATAATACATATTTGAAAAAATAGTTTACGTTACAAGGAATATTAAAAATGATAAACAAGGTGTTCAGCAAAATGTTCATGAGGTCTAGACAATATCTAGATGCTATAAGAAAAGACTAGCCTTAAACTAAACACTTTTCACATCGGCCCTGAAGCAGAAATTGTGAAAATGATACTTCACGATTCGGTATGGTTGGAATAGGAACGGATACATCAAGACAATCTGTTTGACCACAAGAAATACATTGAAAATGCGGATGAATGTCTGAATGCTTATGCTCCGTACAAGCCTCACATTTGGCATACCACTTTACACCATTATTTCCTTGAAAAGAATGCAGTACACCGTCATCCTCGAGTTTATCTAAAACCCGATAAATCGTTGTTTTATTGAATTCAGCTTGAAAACGATTTATTAAGTCAAGCGTGGACAAAGCCTTTGACTCAATTTGAAATTCATCAAGTATTTTTTTTACTGATTTCGTTTTTCTTATAATTCCCATGGGTACAAATTTATCACAACTCGGTTGTAATAACAAGTGACTTTGTTATATTTGCAACTCAGTTGCATTAAACGTTATGAATTATACAATATTTAAACCTGATACAATAGGAGCCTTAGCAAGCACTTTGTGCGTTGTCCATTGTGTGGCTACCCCTTTTCTTTTTATAGTCCAAACTTGCACAGCCACATGCTGTGACGCAGCTCCAGCTTGGTGGATTTGGTTAGATTATATCTTTTTAACTATTTCATTTTGGGCAATTTATCAATCTACACAAAACACTACAAAATCATTTATGAAGCCCTTACTTTGGTCGTTATGGGGAACCTTATTCTTAGTAATTGCAAATCACCGCATACACTGGTTTGAATTATCAAGTAACATAACACATGCTGTAGCAATCAGCTTAGCCGTTTTACATCTTTACAACCTTAAATATTGTCAATGTCAAAAAGATCATTGCTGCACAAAATGAATAAATCAGAACATGACCAATTAGGAGATAATCATATTTCATCAAGGATTGAAACTCCTCTTCGTAAGGACGCTTTTGAGAAATCGGATGATGAAAAAATTGAGCGTATTCAGTATCATTTTAAAGAAATTATGAACGAGTTAGGGCTAGATTTATCTGACGACAGCTTATCTGGAACACCATACCGTGTTGCCAAAATGTATGTGAAAGAGCTTTTTTATGGACTCAACCCGAGAAATAAACCATCACTTTCTGTTTTTGACAATAAGTATGCTTATGGAAAAATGCTTGTTGAACAGAATATTTCTTTGGATTCCTCTTGTGAACACCACTTTTTACCTATCACCGGTTATGCACATATTGCCTATATCCCGAAGGCGAAAGTAATTGGTCTTTCGAAAATAAACCGACTGGTAGACTATTATGCACACAGACCTCAGGTTCAAGAAAGATTATCGCTTCAAATTCTAAACGAGCTCAAAACGACCTTAAATACGGAAGATATCATCGTTGTTATAAGCGCGAAACATCTCTGCGTTTCATCTCGAGGTATAAAAGATAAAAGCAGCTTTACGACCACAATGGAATATAGCGGTTGTTTTAATGACGTAAAATATCGAAAAGAATTTTTTGATTGTCTTGACAATAAAAATTCTTTATAAAGGAACAATAGGCATAATTCTGAATTTTAATAAGTCAAAGTTTTAATAACCATCAACTCCTTTTTAAATCAAAAAAACCCCGGTCGTGTAAACCAGGGCTTTAATACGAGTTTGAGGTGGAAGCCCTCTCACAAGTTTTAGTGATAAAAAAAGCCCCACGGACTGCGGGGCTTTGTACTCGAGGCGGGACTTGAACCCGCACGCCCCAAAGAGCACAGGATTTTAAGTCCGGCGTGTCTACCAATTCCACCACTCGAGCATTTGTCCTTTATTAAGGACGGTAGAAAAATGAGCGGGAGACGGGATTCGAACCCGCGACCCCAACCTTGGCAAGGTTGTGCTCTACCAACTGAGCTACTCTCGCTTATGTCAAATACGCTGAACCTTTGTTCAACGGGCGTCAAATTTATAAATATTTTATGATTTTACAGAATCGAAAGCAATAATATTTCACCTTTTATGTCAATTTTACCGTGTGATAATTGACTATTTTTGTAAAACCTATGGATTCAGCAACGACAAAACAACATAAATACGACAAAGCCTATTTGAGATTAGCCCTAAGTTGGGCCAAGCTCTCACAATGTACAAGAAAGCAAGTAGGGGCGATTATTGTTAAAGATGAGATTATTATATCTGATGGTTTTAATGGGACACCCGCAGGGTTTGACAATTGCTGTGAAAATGAGGAAGGCCTCACCCATTGGTATGTTTTACATGCTGAAGCCAATGCTATTCTGAAGGTAGCAAAGTCAACTAATAACTGTAAAGGGGCGACATTATACCTCACACATTCTCCTTGTAGAGATTGTAGCAAACTTGTGCTTCAATCCGGTATTTCAAGAGTGGTTTATCAAGAGGCCTACAAAGACCCCGCCGGAATTGATTTTTTAAAAAATGCTGGAGTACAGGTATTAAATATTACCCATATTGATGACTAATTCGAACCATACTTCACGCTTACCACTTATCATATCGATCTCCATATGTATTGGATTTGGCATCTCTTTTTTGCTTTGGAATCCTTTTGACTTCAAATCAAAATCACCAGAACTCCAAAAACTCGAAGATGTACTCACCCTCTTAAATGAAAAGTATGTTGATTCTGTTAATACAGAACAAATATTTGATGAAACCATAGTAGAAATGCTACACAAACTGGATCCGCACAGCAACTACATCCCTGCAGAGGAGATGAAAGCACTTGCAGAATCAATTGATGGGAATTTTGGAGGCGTTGGGGTTCGTTTCTTCAAATTAAGAGATACTATCTGTGTTTCAGATGTTATTCCAGGCTCTCCATCCGAGAGTGTGGGTTTACGCGCTGGAGATCAAATAGTATCAATTGAAAAGAATAATGCTGCAGGCGTGGGTATCACCAATGCAGAAATAATGAAAAAGCTTAAAGGAGAGACAGGCACATATGTGAACGTCACTGTGAACCGCTATGGTAAATTACTACCATTCAAAATTAGAAGAGGAACTATTCCAATTCTTTCGGTCGTGTCTGCACATATGGTTAATGAAAATACTGGCTACATCAAAATTGATAAATTCTCCGTTCCCACATCTCGAGAATTTAGAATGGCAGCAATATCACTTCAAAGAAAGGGAATGACAAAGCTTATTTTAGACCTTAGGTATAATGGTGGAGGTGTTCTACAAGGGGCCGTTGAAATTGCTGATGAATTCTTGAAGGAAGGGTTGAAAATAGTGAGTACTGAAGGTGAAAATTCGCCTGAACAAATTTTTTACTCAAGCTCAGGCGGAATGCTCGAAAATACTGAATTGGCTATTTTAATTAATGCTTCCTCTGCATCTGCTAGTGAAATAGTCGCTGGTGCAATTCAAGACAATGATCGGGGGCGCATTTTTGGACGGAGGTCCTTTGGTAAAGGCCTTGTTCAAGAGGACCAAAAACTCAGAGACGGGAGTACTGTAAGGATAACGATTGCGAGGTATTACACACCTTCTGGGCGTTGCATCCAAAGGCCTTATTCTGGTGATTATGATGCTTATTATGAAGCCATAAATAGATCAGAAGAAGGTGTTTATGAAGTAGACTCTACCGTATTTGTTGATTCACTAAAATTTAAAACGATAGGCGGCAGAACAGTCTACGGAGGTGGTGGAATTAGCCCTGACATATTTGTTCCCTTTGATACTTCAGGATCAACATATTATGCAAACGCCATAGAATGGAGTGGGGTATTTAATCAATTTGTTTTTGATTGGGCAAAAGAAAATAGAATTTTTGAGAATCCACCATGGGGCTCGTTTGATGATTTCGATACCTCATTCAAGCATTTCAATTTAGCCGATAAACTAAAGATTTATGCACAGGAAAACTTTAACATTAGTCCAATGTCAGAAGACGAATTCAACAGAAGTGAGCCACGAATTGTGAGAAGACTAAAATCCGAAATTGCCAGACAATTTTGGGATGAGGATGGGTTTTATAAAATTTATAATAGGAATGACAAAGACGTACAGTCGGTTATTCAAGGTTTCGAATAAAGGACCTCAACCGCGATTTCATTTTTACGGCCCAGCACCTGCCAAGGAGGATTGTATCCCAAATATTTCATGTTACCAATAGGGCTTAAATTCTCCGCTTTCAAGAATTGCAAAAGTCTTTTCGAATGTTTTTCTATTTTTTTATCATTTGCATAACCTGTAAACTCTAAAACTGCATATGTTTTTGGTTGTAATTGAACAAGCTCGACTTGCTTAGAATTTGGTTCGGGAAGGTTTTCAATGGCATGCTCTTTAGGCATAACAAAAGACATACTCGACTCCTCACCCATTTCCATTATCACAGGAGAGGTCATTGCAATTTGTTGATTGTCTTTATTGCCACCAAAGATGTAGTCAGCAATCGTTCTAAACCCCATAGATGAAGACTCTTCATACGCAGAAGATTTCATTTCTGTTTGCGCGACGACCATAGCATCATAGCTTCTAATTTCAAAGTTTTCAAAGGATTTGACCACATCATATATCGGAGTTTCAATATTTGAGGTTCTATATGCCATAAAAAGTTGACTCATAAGAAGAATTACAAAAGCTACTGAAAAAAAATAGGAGGAACGTGTCATGGTTAAGGGTTTTTGAGTTTTTTAAGAAAGTTTAGTTTTCGAGGTTTGCTAACTGATGTAACATAAGGGTGATAAGGGTTTTTTTCTACGAAATCTTGATGATATTGCTCGGCTGGATAAAATTTTGTCATTTTTTCAAGAGTTGTTGTTACTGTTTTAAATGTCTTTTGTTTTTTAAGATTCTCTATATATTGTTGTGCAAGAACCTTTTGTCTCTCGTCGGAATAAAATATAGCCGACCTATACTGTGTTCCAACATCTGGACCTTGCCTATTCAGAGTCGTAGGATCATGAGAATCAAAAAAGATCTCGAGCATTTCACTGTATGTAACTTTATTTGAGCTAAAAGTTACTTTGACAGTTTCTGCGTGTCCTGTTTTGCCCGAACATATTTGGCTGTAGGTCGGATTGTTTACGGTTCCTCCACAATAGCCAGATTCGGCATCAATTACTCCCTCTATAGATTCGAAAATTGATTCGACACACCAAAAACATCCTGATGCAAAATACGCTGTTTCTCTCTGGCTGAGCAGTGAGAAAAAAGAGCACAAAAAAATGGCAAGTGAAATAAATCTTATCACTTAATACAAACAGACCAGAACTAAAAAAGTTCTAAATGCTGTTATCCATTTCTGCGTTTCTCAGCAGTAAATGCGAGAAAAATTACGAGAACAATCGATACAATGGTACCAATCGCTATCCAAATTGTAGCGTCGTGAAACATAGTTTTAGTTTGAGTTAGAGTAAACTTACGAAGAAAAACCCTAAAAACCAAAGAGTTAGGCTTATGATTACTATAATTTAATCTTTTACCGACGATTCAATACTACATTTTAAAGAAATAAAAACTACTTTGACCGACACGATAAATATACATTCCAGGGGATAATAAATTCAAATCTACACCCTTTCCATTATAATTTCCAACCTTAATTTTTACTCCTGAAGGCCAGCCATAAATTTCATACACTCCGTTTATTTTTGAAAACAGCTTGTCCTTAACTGGGTTGGGGTAAATTGGTGATTTCGCATCAATTTTATGGTCTAAGAGCTCGGCCTGGTCGTTTGTAAAATATTCATAAAAGTCAAAAGAAAATAACATCGGAGGGATAGTAATTATATTGCTGATTTCTTCGGAGGTAATAAAACCTTTGTGGCCCGAATTCAGCGCAATTCCCTCGGTCTGACCCAAAGCAAACATGCTACCAATATCTATTCTACGTTTGTTGCCTGAGAAAAAATCATGACCACTATAATCCCAAAGCATGTAAATAAAACTATTATAAATCCCCAGCTCATTATCAATATATGCGAGAAGAGAGATGTTTCCCGAATTCTTATCAATCGAGGCCCCGGTTACCATCCCTGCAATGTTAAATACCTCATTAGGTTCAGTTGTATATATCCCCTGCCATTCATCGGGGAGGGCGTACTTTTTAACTAAGTTGTCTTGCCAGTTTTTACTAAACAAAAATAAAGAGTCGTCAACAGCAAAAAAGGCCTCACAGTCATAATTATGGGCATTTGAGGGTCCTGAAAAATCAATCTGATCGGCATAGCTAAATTGCATTTCAAGGCCGGGTACACTGTCTTGCGTAGAATTGAATAATTGTTCCTTTTCAATCTTTATGATACTTAAATCCGTTCGCGTGCCAGAATTATTTCCGAAATCTCCAACAAAAATATGTGTATCGTTTTCGGCAAGAGACTCCCAATCAATATTCTCAACATTATAAATAACAACTTCTCGTAAAAAATTACCCAATGTATCCAATTCATATAAAGAGGTATTGTTGCCCCCGTCATTCAATACCCATAAAGATGCATTCAATGAAATTACTCCAGAGTTCTCAGCTAAAAGAGGGCTGGCTAAATTAGAAATGCCTGTCGGTGTGTAGTTTGTTGGCTCATATAAACATGACCCATCATTAATTATTGCATCTCCATTAAAGTTGATGGCTTGAGGATCCGTACAGCCGAATTGGCTTAACGCATTGCCTGCCAAAAAAAGCAGTAATACTAAATAAATAACTTTTCTTTCCAATCCTTTGCTTCGCTTTGGTTTATGAGCTCTAAATCGAGCAAATAAGATACTACGTTTTTGTGATGATCCTTAGGACTTTTTTTCGCAATGTCGGCCCATTCTGTTTGATTTAACCACTGTTTAACTTGATATAAATCAATATTATAGCGCCATGAAATTATTTCAGGGCTTCGCTGATTGTTCTTCAAAAGTTTCGCCCTATTCATAACAAGATCACACATTTTGTTTAATGCGGGGAGAGCATTTTGGACTACTTCATTTCTCGCCGCAATGACAAAAGAAGACCATGGGGTCATAATCTCACCAATCCTTCTACATTTTTTTTGTTCAACATATGGGTTTGTAGTATACTTTCCCATA
>Ga0228627_1002026_pt1 | contig 10101 bp, 7 predicted proteins | sample 33DmetaG_FD_190483 | JGI IMG/M metagenome (GOLD analysis project Ga0228627, IMG submission 190483) | Seawater microbial communities from Monterey Bay, California, United States - 33D | ecosystem: Environmental > Aquatic > Marine > Coastal | place: USA: California | collected 2016-09-28 | reverse complement strand
CTTAATGCTTGGGGACAAGATGCTTACTTCCATGTAAATGAAATTGTTCAAGGTACATGGACTAATGATAAACCACATGTAATTTATGGTGTAGCTGCTGTTGGTTACCCTTCATTAGATTCAAATTTAACACTAACTATAGAACAAGGAACTAAAATACATGGACACTCAAATGCTGTACTCTATGTTTATAAAAGTACCTTAAACGTAGATGGGAATATAAATAACCCTGTAATTTTTCAACAAGATAGAACAGAGGATTATTTACTTTATTCTGCTGATTCCACAGCTGGACAATGGAGAGGTATTTATTTTTCTAATGCTCTTAACTCAACCATTACGCATGCAGAAATTAAAAATGCGATAATTGGTATTCAAGTGGATACTTTTTCGATTAATAACTATGTATCTTTAAACAAAGTAAAGATACATAACTCACTGTATTCCAATATACTATCACAAGGATCAAATTTATCTGCAACCAATTGTTTATTTGGAAATTCTAACAACTACTCAGGATTTATAAGCATTGGGGGAAATATTAATTTTGAACATTGTACTTTTTCAAATTACAGTAGTGGGTATAGAACAAGTCCCGCTTTTGTTTTAAAAGATTATTACGAAAGTACCAATGGACAAATTATATTCAGGCCTTTTAACCAAGCCAACTTCACCAATTGCATAATTGATGGAAATTCAACTACTGACTTTGTATGCGACACTTTGGGGTTAGATATCACTGGAATTCCTACTAATGCATTATTTGATCATTGCTCTTTAAAAACAGAGGATACAATTGAAAATACTTTATTAAATAATTGTTTATTTAATCCTAAAATACATTTCAAAAATACTGAAGAATGGAATTTTGAACTAACAGATTCCTCTGAAATAATAGATTTAGGCAAAAGTTCGAATATTTCCGATGATATGCTCAATAATTTACGATCTATTCCGAATGATTTGGGTTGTTACGAATTTCAATAAATTACATATTTCTCCGGTACTGACCACCTACATCAAATAATGCTTTGGTAATTTCACCAAGAGAACAGCATTTACATGCTTCCATCAATTCTTCAAATATATTTTCTTGATTTATTGCAGAAAATTTTACCTTTTCAAGTGCTTTAAGAGATTTAGACTTATTAAATTCATGAAAATCATTTAGCATTTTAATTTGATGTTCCTTTTCTTCATTAGTTGCTCTAATGACTTCCCCAGGAATAATGGTAGGAGAACCTTTGGAATTTAAAAAAGTATTAACTCCAATAATAGGAAATTCTCCAGTATGTTTTAGAGTCTCGTAGTGAAGGGATTCTTCTTGTATTTTACTTCTCTGATACATAGTTTCCATTGCTCCTAAAACACCTCCTCTTTCGTTGATTCTGTCAAATTCAATTAATACAGCTTCTTCAACCAAGTTGGTTAATTCGTCAATAATGTAAGAGCCTTGTAATGGATTTTCGTTTTTAGCCAAGCCCAATTCTTTATTAATAATTAGCTGAATAGCCATAGCTCTTCTTACAGAGTCTTCTGTTGGTGTAGTTATTGCCTCATCATAGGCATTAGTATGTAATGAATTACAATTGTCATATATGGCATAAAGTGCTTGAAGAGTTGTTCTAATGTCATTAAAATCTATTTCTTGAGCGTGTAGTGATCTACCAGATGTTTGAATATGGTATTTTAACTTTTGAGCTCTTTTATCAGCACCATATTTAAATTTCATAGCTTTTGCCCAAATTCTTCTTGCTACTCTTCCAATAACTGCATATTCAGGATCAATACCATTGGAGAAGAAAAAAGATAAATTAGGTCCAAAATCATCAATTGACATTCCTCTAGATAAATAATATTCTACGTAAGTAAAACCATTAGACAATGTAAATGCTAACTGTGTTATAGGATTTGCACCTGCTTCTGCAATATGATAACCTGAAATTGAAACAGAATAAAAATTTCTAATCTTTTTATCAATAAAATACTCTTGTACATCTCCCATAAGTCTTAAGGCAAACTCTGTAGAAAAAATACAGGTGTTTTGCGCTTGATCTTCTTTGAGAATATCCGCTTGCACAGTTCCACGAACCTGTGATAAGGTATCGTCTTTTATTTTGTTGTAAACATCATTAGGAAGTACTTGATCTCCTGTTACTCCAAGCAACATTAACCCTAGTCCATTATTACCTTCAGGTAATTCTCCTTGGTATTTAGGGATTGGATTATTACCATAAATCTTTTTAATTATCTTTTTAACTTCATTTTCAAGATTATTCTTCTTAATGTACTTCTCACAATTTTGATCTACAGCTGCATTCATATAAAAGCCTAGTAGCATTGGAGCAGGTCCATTAATAGTCATACTGACTGAGGTAGTATTTGAAGAAAGATCAAACCCAGAGTATAACTTTTTTGCATCGTCTAAACAACATATCGAAACACCAGCATTTCCAATTTTACCAAAAATATCTGGTCTAAGTCCTGGATCATTACCATAAAGTGTAACAGAATCGAATGCAGTAGAAAGTCTTTTTGCAGGCATTTGAAAACTTAGATAATGAAATCTTTTATTGGTTCTTTCAGGACCTCCTTCACCAGCAAACATTCTGGTAGGATCCTCACCTTCTCTTTTAAAAGGAAATAATCCAGCTGTAAATGGGAATTTACCTGGAACATTTTCTTGATTAACCCATCTGATAATATCTCCCCAAGAAGTGAATTTTGGTAAAGCAACTTTTGGAATTTTTGAATTAGATAAAGATTTTGAACTTGTTGCGATTTTCAATTCTTTATCTCTAACATTAAATTTAAAAAACTCTTCGTTGTAAGATTGGTAAAAACTGTCCCATTCGTCAATAGTTTTTTGATTTCTTGCATCAAAATCTAGTTTAACTTGCTCAATTTTGTCCTCTAAATTTGATTTAACAGTACTGTTGTTATCCCAAGAAAATTCTTTTAGTGTTTTTGTTAACACAAATAGTTTATCAGCAATTTCAACTTGTTTACTTAATCTTTTATCAAATTCTCGATTGTTTTCAGCAATTTCAGAAAGGTATCTAACTCTGTTAGGAGGAATGATAAATACTTTTTCAGAAAGCTCTTTATTAGATTTAAAAGACGATAAAAAGTCAGTTTTTGAAGATTTATTAATTAAATCTATTAAGTGCTTATATAAGTTATTCATTCCTGGGTCGTTAAATTGCGAAGCAATTGTTCCATAAACTGGAATATCTTCATCTTTTGCGTCCCATAAGTTGTGATTCCTTCTATATTGTTTTTTCACATCTCTTATTGCATCCAAGGATCCTCTTTTATCAAATTTATTAAGAGCAACAACATCCGCAAAATCTAACATATCAATTTTCTCTAACTGAGTCGCAGCACCAAATTCAGGAGTCATTACGTAAAGAGATACATCACTGTGATCTAGAATTTCTGTATCTGATTGACCAATTCCAGATGTTTCTAAAATAATTAAATCAAATTTTGCATATTTCAATATGTCTAGAGCCTGTGAAACATGCTTAGAAAGTGCTAAATTACTTTGTCTAGTTGCTAAAGAACGCATATAAACTCTAGAGTTATTTATTGAATTCATCCTAATTCTGTCTCCTAATAAAGCACCTCCTGTTTTTCTTTTAGAAGGGTCTACAGAGATTATAGCTAAATTTTTATTCTTAAAATCGTGTAGAAAACGTCTTACTAGCTCATCTACTAAAGATGACTTTCCAGCTCCTCCAGTCCCAGTAATTCCTAAAACTGGAATGTTGAATTTTTCAACTTTAGTTTTGATTTCATTAAGAATCTTTGAATTACTTTCTCCAAAATTTTCAGCAGATGAAATAAGTTTACCAATATCTAGATGATTTTTTGGAAGTATTTTTCCATTCAATTTAATTTTCTTTTCACCAGTAATAAAATCACATCTTTTCACTAAGTCATTAATCATTCCCTGTAATCCCATTTTCCTGCCATCATCAGGGTGGTATATTTTTTCTATTCCATAGTCCTCTAAAATTTTAATTTCCTCAGGTAATATAGTACCTCCTCCTCCACCAAATATCTTTATATGACTAGAACCTTTTTTGACAAGTAAGTCATACATGAATTTAAAATATTCGTTATGGCCACCTTGATAAGATGTCATAGCAATTGCTTGAACATCTTCTTGAATCGCACAATTAACTACTTCTTCTACACTTCTATCGTGCCCCAGATGTATGACTTCACAGCCAGTAGATTGAATAATTCTTCTCATAATATTGATAGCAGCATCGTGGCCATCGAAAAGAGAAGCAGCAGTAACTATTCTAATTTTATTCTTTGGTTGATAGGGTGTTAAATCCATTTAATTTAAATTAGCATAGAATTATTGTAATATTAGATAACGTAATTTCCACAAAATTAATCATTATTAGTCAAGTGTTTTTTTTATTATCCAAAATATTGTCTTTTTTGATAGATCCCTTCTTCTGGATTGTAGTTTTATTATTAGCTTCTTTACTTCACAAAAGAAAATACTTAAGAAGGAGATTCTTAACTTTTGGACTTTTATTTTTAATCTTTTTTAGTAATCCTTTCATGTATAAGTCAATAAATGATTTATGGACTATGAATTATGTTGATTTAGATGAAAAATACGATTATGGCATTCTTTTAGGTGGAATGATAGATATTGAATCTAGCCCAGAAAATATTTTATTTTTAAAAAACAACGACAGGTTGCTAAATACAATAGAATTATTTTCCGAAAAAAAAATAAAAAAAATTCTTATTTCTGGTGCTTCTGGAAGTTTAAATTCTGAACTCAAAGAAGCTGAAATATTAAAAAGATACTTGGTTAAAATTGGAATTCCTGACAGCTGTGTTATAACAGAAAAATTATCGAAAAACACTTATGAAAATGCCACATACTGCGAAAAAATATTGACTCAAATTCATAAAAACGAAGTAATTAATTGTTTAATTATTACCTCTGACTATCATTTAAGAAGATCTTTGGCTTGTTTTAAAAAGACCAATCTTCAAGCAGACCCTTATGTTAAAAAATCTACCACTAAACACTTTGATTTAGAATATATAATAGTACCACAATCCTCCTCTTTATTTGGCTGGAAAATACTTGTACACGAAATAGTAGGTTACTATACCTATAAATTATTAGACTACATATAACTGTAGTTATTTAATAAAGGAATTTTTGTATTTAATATTTTATTGATATTTGGAATTAACTTATTGTAAAAAAATAAAATTCTTTCTCTGTTCTCACCCGGTTGATGAACATAAAACCAAATATTTTCAATACCTAGATTGACTAATTCTGAAATTTTGTCTGTCCAAAGCTCTATTCTATTTAAGTCACTAGGGTGATTAAAATCCCCTACGTATCTTATGAAAAGGTGTTTATTGGTTAGATTAAAATGCACAACATCTCTTCTTCCTGGCGTATCGGTAATAACTGGGATAATATTTTTACTAAAAAATAATTCTTGCCATTCCTCTCTTACGCTATATTCAAACCAAGATGGGTTTCTAAATTCAATTGCCAAAGGCGCATCTATGGGCCAAAAATTAATAAAACTCTCTAGCTCTTTAAATTGAGAAGACTTAAAATATTTTGCCATAACTGCAAAATTTATCCCTGATTTATTCCCTAATTGGTCTACAGCGGAAAGAAATTCTTCGGTTTTCATTTTAGCTGTGCGATCGTTAATATCTTTCCTATGGGTTACTACCTGTGGGATTTTCATAGAAAACTTAAAGTCATCTCCTACACTATTAAGCCATCTGTCAAGTATATGCCTTTTAGGAGTTCCATATCTAGTAGAATTTACTTCAATGCTGTTAAACTGATTGGCATATTCCTTTAGAAAATTTTTAGCAGGTGTTTTCTGAGGGTAAACAATCCCTTTGAACTTAACATCCGACCATCCTGGTGCCCCGAAATAAAATTTAAAATTGTTATCTTTTCTTAGACTTGATAAATTTGTTTTAGTAATTTTATCCAAAGTAGGCAAAGAAAAATCTACTACATCCAAATCATCAACTTGTCCAAATTTCATTTTAATTAAATTTAATTCAAATTTAGCAATAGACTTTAATAATTATTGAACAGCATGAAAAAAGTAAATCTTAAACCAGCTAAAGAAAAGTCTCTATTAAGAAAACATCCTTGGGTCTTTTCTGGAGCTATTAAAAATGTTGAAAAGGACACCAAAGATGGTAGTATAGTTGAGATATTTTCTAATAAAGAAAAGTACTTGGCTACTGGACATTATAATCAAGGAAATATTAGTGTTAGAATTTTTGAGTTTGAAAGACAAGAAATTAATGAAGAATATTGGAAAAAGAAAATTATTAAAGCATACGAACAAAGAATAAATACTATTGAAATTAGTTCTACAAATAATGTTTATAGATTGGTTCATGCAGAAGGAGACCAAATGCCTGGTTTTATATGTGATATTTATAACAAAGTTGCTATTTTTCAATTTCATTCAATTGGGATGTGGAAACATAAAGATATTTTCACTAAAATAATTCTTGAATTATTGCCTATAGATGTTATTTACGATAAAAGTGAGAAAACACTTCCAAAGATTTATTTAGATGAGTATAAAATTCAAAACTCTTATCTATTTCAAAAAAAGGAAATAACTAATACCAAAGTAATAGAAAATGGAAATGAATTCTTGATAGACTGGGAAAATGGTCAAAAGACAGGTTTTTTTATAGACCAAAGAGAAAATCGTCAATACCTAGGTGAATTAGCTAAGGACAAAAAGATTTTAAATACATTTTGCTATTCTGGTGGATTTTCAATTTATGCATTAAATAATGGAGCTAAAGAAGTCCATTCTTTAGACAGTTCTCAAAAAGCAATTGATTTATTGGAAGATAACCTAAATTTTCTTTCAGATTTTAAAAATAACCATAAGTCTATTATTGAAGATGCTAAAGAATATATGAAAAATCTTAATGATCAATACGATATCATTATTTTAGACCCTCCAGCATTTGCAAAACATATGAAAGTTAAGCACAAAGCTCTTCAAGGCTATAAAAGGCTTAACACAAGAGCTATAGAACAAATTAGGCCCAACGGTATTCTTTTTACTTTTTCATGCTCTCAGGTTATTGACAATAACCTATTTAGACATATGGTTTTATCTTCTGCAATTGCAGCTGGAAGAAACGTCAGTATTCTAAAGCAGATGCATCAGCCAGCAGATCATCCTATAAATATTTTCCACCCTGAAAGCGAATATCTAAAAGGGTTGGTTTTAAAAGTTGAATAATATGAGAATAGTTTTCATGGGAACCCCACAATTTGCAGTTAAAACTCTGGATGCTATTTTTAATAGCAAACATGAAGTCGTAGGTGTAGTTACTTCCACAGACAAACCTGCTGGAAGGGGAAGAAAAATACAACAATCTGATGTTAAACAATATGCAACTAAAAATAATATAAGATTGTTTCAACCTGAAAAATTAAAAAACAAAAATTTCATTAACGATCTCAAAGTTTTAAATGCTGATTTATTTATCGTAGTTGCTTTTAGAATGTTGCCTAAAATAATATGGGAAATTCCAAAAAAAGGGACTGTAAATCTTCACGCCTCTATTCTTCCAAATTATAGAGGTGCTGCTCCAATTAATTGGGCTATTATAAATGGTGAAAAAGAATCTGGTGTAACTACATTTTTCATTAATGAAAAAATTGATACTGGAGATGTATTATTAATTGAAAAAACGAAAATAAAAGCTGGACAAACAGCAGGTGAGCTCCACGATAATCTTATGGAAATTGGTTCCAAGCTAATAATTAGAACAATCTCAGAAATTGAGAGTGGAACTCTAAAATCTAAAAAACAAATTATTTCAGCATCGCAAAAGATTGCTCCCAAACTAAATAGAAACAATACTGAAATTAATTGGTTCAAAGATGATATAACGATAAAACAATTTATTCTTGGACTTAATCCCTACCCTGGTGCGTGGACATTATTGTCTAATAATGGTAGAGAATTAAACTTTAAAATTTTTAATGTTAAAACAAGCAATTTAAAAGTTCCTAAAAAAACAATTTTATTAAAAGAGAATAAACTCTACATAGGAACTAATACCAATGCTTTAGAATTGTTAGAAATTCAATTAGAGGGAAAGAAAAGAATGAATGCAAATGATTTTCTCCAAGGAAATAAAAATATTGACCAATACATTGTTTTATGAGATTGACTACTATTTTAGTTTTAATATTGATTCCGTTCTATTTTAAATCTCAGCAAATCATTACTTCTGTTAATGAAATTTACCCTGATAAAGAATTTGAAAATATTCATGTTAAGAAAATTTCTAGTGATTCTTCTTCTTCCACTTTTGCAATATGGATCAAACAAAAAGTTAAACTTCACAAACATATTTATCATACGGAAAACGTATTAATAGACGAGGGATTTGGAGAATTTCAAATAAACGATTCTATTTATAAAGTTACTGCAGGAGATTTGATTATTATTCCAAAAAATACTTGGCATGGTGTAATAGTGAACTCAAAGTCAACAATGAAAGTTATTTCTGTACAGTCTCCAGAATACTTTGGAAAAGATAGAATTTTTAAAGAATGATATTTTTTTTAAATTTAGAATATGGTAAAAAATAATTTCAGTTATTCCGTTTCTGTAGATTGTGTTATTTTTGGTTACGATCAAGACTCACTAAAAGTCCTATTAATTAAAAGAGGTGTAGATCCATACGTTGATTACTGGGCATTACCAGGTGACTTAGTTCATCCAAATGAGAATACGGAAGAAGCTGTGGATAGAGTTTTAAAAGATATGACTGGATTAGAAAATATTTTCACAGAACAGGTGAAAACATTTGGTGACATAGGAAGACATCCTTTAGGAAGAGTTTTTACTATTTCTCATTACAGTTTACTTAGAATAAAGGAATATGAATTATCTCCTACCAATAAAAACAATAGTCCATCAGCATTTGCATCGGAAGCAAAATGGCATAATGTAAATAGAATTGGGGAATTAGCTTTTGATCATAATAAAATACTTGCTGCATGTAAAGAAAAATTGGTGAATCATGTAAAATCTAAGCCTGTTGGATTTGAACTTTTACCTAACAAGTTTACTCTCTCAGAGCTTCAAAATCTATACGAATCTATATTAGAAAAGAAATTTGACAAAAGAAATTTTAGAAAAAAAATAAATTCCATGAAATTGTTAATAGATACTGGAAGCACTCAAAAAAGTGTATCTCATAGACCTGCAAAATTGTTCAGTTTCAATAAGGATAAATACGAGATTCTTAAAAAGACAGGTTTCGACTTTGAGATATAACTAAAATAATTCTTGGGCTGCAAAAGCAGCCATATTAACTTGCTGATGTCCCACGTTAGGAACCTCTTTTTTTAGCCAATTTGAACTGTAGTTCATATTTTGTGCAATTGAATCACTATTCAAAATAAAATATTGTCCTCTAGAAAGTCTGTGATTTCCTTGTAAATTTGCGCCATCTGTTGTATTAAGGAAAGGATCATTTGGATTGTTATCATTTTGCCCTAAGTGAATCTCTAAATTTTTCAAAAAAGAATTTTCTAAATCATTTGAATTTATAGAAGTACCTTTTAATCCGTATGGAAAAGAGATGCTTGTATCTGGTAAAGTATACCATCCAGCATTAGCTGAAACAGCTTTGTTAATTCTTGAATTTGGTTTGAACTGAACATAGCGATGTACAAATTGAGCACCTGCTGAATGTCCAAACATATTGTATTTATTTCCTACGTAATCTAAATTATTTTTAATCATATCAAAAACAGGTTCTATCAAAGAAAAAGTCCAAACATCTTCATTGGTAAAATTACTATTAAAATCTCTTACATATCCTAGTTGGTAAGAAGTACTATTTGGATAATAATAATCTGAGAATTCAAAAGAGAAAACCATAATTGAATATTGTTCAGCTAAAGGAATCCAGGTTTCTAAATAATCGTCTGCATTCCTATTCATACCTGGAAAGATAAAAAGTATAGGTGCATTGGATCTGTCTACAGAAGGAGGTAAATAAAAGTGAATATTA
>Ga0228627_1002023_pt1 | contig 10109 bp, 7 predicted proteins | sample 33DmetaG_FD_190483 | JGI IMG/M metagenome (GOLD analysis project Ga0228627, IMG submission 190483) | Seawater microbial communities from Monterey Bay, California, United States - 33D | ecosystem: Environmental > Aquatic > Marine > Coastal | place: USA: California | collected 2016-09-28 | reverse complement strand
TCTTTATTTGTTTACCATTGATTGTATTTGGAATCTTGTACAAAATGGATATATTACCAGTATACATAACTAGTGTATTGGTATTTATGACTGTTGTAGTAGGCGTATTGTATGTGGGAAGAAAAATAGTCGATATGAATTCACGCAGCAATATGGTATACGATGAATACGATTGGAATTTTGATCCAAATGCACAAAAACCTAGTGTGTACCAATACGATATGAACGCACTTGGATACAGTACGGAAAAAGATGGAGTAGATACACGCGATATGACGAGTTTGGAATCACGTCTAGGATTAGGATGTGTTGGTGAAAGTTGTTGTTCTAACAAGATGGTATTTGACGGTTCTTTAAACAAATGTGTAGATAAATCAAAACAAGATGGTAAAAAAAGAAAGGAAAACAAGGAACGGGCAGAAAAAGAAAAGGAAAATTTTGATATTGGTTCATTGACCATCGGTAGTTTTTATTTACCAACCTTTGATAATGCATTGCAATTGAAACCACAAAAACTGTCGCCTTATGATAAAACAAATGAGAATTATGCTTCTGTATAAATATTTATATTTATATATAATAAGTAATACTATCTATCTATTCACCAATTAATCACACAATGATGGAACAAGAAACAATACGCAATACAAAAACAAACAAACTAAACACAAGTATAGGAGATATACAGCAACAACATATGATTGAAAAGGCATTGATTAAAGCAGGATTGCCCCAAAACAAATTAAATGGTATGTTGGAAGAACTGAAAGAAAAAATGATGTGTGGTCCATCGTGTCAGAAACAACAGAAATTAGATGCTTTAAAAAAAATATACGAAGACAAAAAGAAAGAAGTTAAAATGGCACCAGAAGAATTAAAATTGGCAGAGAAAAACTATTACGAGTTTTCAAAAGGTCGGGGTTTTTATAATAATATGGTGGAAAAACGTGCGTCGGAATATACGACAAACACCATTAAAGAAATGGGCGAAGCTCGATTGGAAAAAACAAAGGAAATCAACGATTTGCTTTCCTATTATGAAAGTGCTTATATATACTATACCAGATTGGATGACCTAACAGAAGATAATGTAGATAAAAATAGCAGTTTACATCAGCAATATGACAACGACCTTTCGACCACTGAAACCAATGAACGAATAGCACATTATGAAATTGATAATATTCGCATGATGGACAAATGGATATTTTTAGTTAAAGCCATTTATTGGATCATCTTTGTCAGTTATGTTATTATTATATTAGTGAATGGTGGATATTCTTTTTCTAGGAGTAATATCATGCATTATGGTATTCTTTTGATTGGAATAATAAGTCCTTTTATTTTGCAAATGATATAATGATAGTGTCAAATAGTAAATAGATGCTGTAAAAAAAATATAAATAAGATAATTATGTTTATTTATATTTTATTTTGTGAGTAGGTGAGTAGGTAGTGTAGTGTAATGTATAATATATTATTGTTAAAACGCAGCATCTATATTGTCTTGTTCCGTTTCCGATATTTCTTCATCATCTTCACCGTCGTCTTCTTCGTCAGAGGAGGAATCGTCGTCGTGTTTAATTTGAACATTCTTCCATCCTTTTTTCGTTTTCACTCCATGAATCTTAGTCATACGTTCATACAAGTCGGACGCACGAAATCCGCTACGCCCCTGTGTAGTCTCCAACCAATCTTTATAAGATGATCGCAATACACCCACTTTAATATATTCGCCTTCACTTTCTCTGATTTTCTCATTGATAAATGCAGCAAAGAAGTCTTGTCCGGAACGATATTTATCACTACTTGCCAATACCTCTTGGCAATCTTCAACTTTACCATTGGTTTCAAATGCCAATTTCGTCAATAAAGACAACATGATAGGTCCCCATGCCTCGAATTTTTGGTCAATCTTTGTATCAATCAAATACTGATGCGGATACATTTCTTTTGGAAATTTCTTCTCGTCATTGTATGGATTCTTATGAAACTTGGATTCAAAATCAACCAAACGGATACGTCTCCATGTACCATCATCATTACTTCGAATATCAAATAACGTATTGGTACATACAACCAAATTAAATTGCGGTGTAAATGTGACGGTTTCTTTAAACAGTGCACGTGCTTGAATCGGGTCCCCACCAGTGATTTCTTTCATAATACCTTCATTAATACGCTCGTTTTTCGATGGTTCTTGCATCACAGCATATCGTTTACCCATCAACTGTACCACTTCTGACGATGTATTACCTATACCTACTCTCTTTTGTGTAATCAACGTAATTGGAACGGTTCCTTTGTAATCACCCATCACTTTTGTCATTAAATCGACCAATTTCGATTTACCATTTGCACCCGAACCAGTATATATATTGAATGTTTGATTCTCATTTGTACCTATTAAACAAGAAGCCAAATGCTCCCACATATATCGTCGTAGATTCTTGTTTGGGAAGATCTGTTCCATAAACGTCTCTACTTCTTTGGTGGTATTCGTATACTCTTTGTTCGTATCAATGTCTTTAATGTAGTTTATATTGGTCGATTTCGATATATAGTCCGTTGGTTCACCACGACGAAAGGTCTTTGTTTTAAAATCAATAACGCCATTTTTACATGCTAATAAGAACGGATTACTATCTAATTTCTGGTAAAATTTCGAATCGTAAAATAACTCCGCGGCTTGTTTCATGAAATTCTTTTTCGCCGTTGTCTTTTTACAATTATTTAAAATAGCCATGATCTTATTTACGGTTTGACGATTTTTTTCGATTTCATCTTCGGTACTTAATGTTTCTGTTTTGTCTTGGTATTCCATGCATTTTTTCATAAATTCACGAAACACGTCTGTTGATATTTTCAGACTAAGATTAACTCCTCCCTCGGTTTCAATCCATCGTCCTTTCACAAACTCATACCATATACTATTTTTAAGACTAACACAAATATATTTGTGTTTATAAAGGTTAAATAGTACATTCGCAATATCGTAATCCAATCCATTGTGTGCAATCGCATATTCTACGTAATAATCCACTGTTTTATTACGAATTTCATCGAACCCGGTCTTGTTGTCCGTGCGAACCCAATACATAATGGACTTATAGGTTAGACCATCCTCGTTGTTTTTCTCAAACGTCATCCACATTTCATACATATCTGGTACTTGGTCGTATGTAAATTCCACGGATTGGCTACTTAATTTTAACCATATCAAAAACGATTCTTTCGAAGTATTTTTCAATGCCCACCCAACACGAATCCATTTGTTATAAGATCCTGGTCCATAGTAACTATCTGGTAATGCCATCGTATAATAATAAATTTCATTGAACTGATAGTTGAATTTTGGATGTTCTGTATTCATAACGTCGTTCAATATCTGGTCCAATGATGCTTGACTATCAATTTGATCATAATCAATGTCGTCCAAATTCGTATTTGCTTTTAATTTCATCTTTACTTTTTTATTTTTGTTTTTCACTACTTTTTTCTTCATTTTCTCGTATTCATCATCGACGTCTTTTCGCAATTCAAATTCAATGTGATTGGTATAACGAGCGGATAGTTTTTGTATATTGGTCTTGATTTTAAAATCTTTCAGTTCAACTGGAAAATAGGACCATTCATCCTCTTCCTCTTCGAATATCGTTTCACAAATATTCGTTACCTCGTATGCTTCGTATCCTGGTTTTCTGGAACCATACAACTGCCAATTCACATGCCCTTTTGCTACCCCCTCGTCGTATATCTCGTCCCATGTATTTGTATAAGGTAAATCTTCCCAAATGTCGTCTTCTTTTATCTTGTTTAATACACGGTTGCGAATCATCATTTGAACGACTTTATCCATCTTTAAACCAATAATAATATGGATACCATCCTTCGTAACATCGTCCAAACGGTTCACATTCTTCTTTTGCATAATATAGATAGGTATACGTTTATTGGTTTTGATAGACAAGACATTGGTTACTTCTTCCATCACCGAATCAATAAAGGGTAATACGTGGTCTTCAAAATTATGTTGTCGATTTTTAATCGACGTCTCGTATCGTAAATCCAAGTCAATTAGCAACGGTCCATCGGAAAACAATTGTTTTTCTGTCAAAAATTCTTGTTGCTTATGAATAAACACATGCTGGTAATACTTTTTATAGAATTCGTCCACTTCACTGTCTTTAAAGATATATGTACCTCCAAAGATATTAAGGTCTTTGTTACCTATTCTAGTGTGTGTATATTCTTTTTTCTTATCCTTTGGTGCATTGTGGGATTTCAGGTATTTTTCGAACGCTAGTTTTTTCTTTTGTGCCATGTTTTATTTTATATTGAATAATGAATGCGGTGAAGCCTTTTTATTATATTAATCATATATTTTTATATACTTCAATTTTATATTAAATTATCTCCTACATATGAGAAAGTTGTTTGTCTACAAACAAATATTCGTTATTTTGAGGATAAAATTGGTGTAAATATTATTACAATAATTGATATCATAAATCATATAAAAACAACCATATAATATAGTATAATCAAGAATAATACTATATTAACATACTATATTATCAATAAATGTCGGACCATCAACTTCCAAAAAAAGTACATATATCAAAAGAAACCATTAAACGGTTGGTTACCGATGTTCGACAAATTATGAAACATCCTTTGCATGATAATGGTATATATTATCAACACGATCAAGAGGATATGTTAAAAGGACGGGCGGTTATTATTGGACCAAAAGACACACCATATCAGTATGGGTATTATTTATTTTATTTCAAATTTCCAAGTGATTATCCACATGCACCGCCAAAAGTTAAATTTCTAACATTTGATGGAAATACTCGGTTCAATCCGAATTTGTATGTTAGTGGAAAGGTCTGTGTTTCTATTTTAAACACATGGCAAGGAGATCAGTGGTCGGGATGCCAAAGTATATCTTCCATATTATTAACATTGTGTAGTCTGCTTAATGAAAAACCATTACTAAACGAACCTGGTATTACAGAAAGTCATAAGGATTTTGATAATTACAATAAAATTGTTCGCTATCGGAATTACGATACAGCCATTGTTGAAATGATTACTAGTCACCTTCACATAGATAAACCATTGAAAACATTTATGTCATTTAAGCCGATTATTATTGAAACCTTTTTAAAAAACGCACCTTCCATATTAAAAGATATTCATGACCAACGAATACAACATGGTAATGAGACAAAATTATCCACCAGTTTATACAGTATGTTTGCAAAACTCTCATACAATGACCTTCATTCAAAAATGGATACCTTGTATAAAAAGTGTTTGAACGAACAAGAAAAACTACAACGAAAGAAACAAACAACGAAAAAACAAAAAAAGAAAGCAAGTTCATCTAAAACGGTAACAACAACTCAACCATAATTGTATCATGCGAATAATATTGTGAATGATATAACTAATTGTTATTCTTATCTTTATTGGAGGTAATTACGATATTTTCCACTATATTATCATTATTCAATGGATTTATTAATAATGATGAAGTTTCCATCGCATTTTCAACAGGAATATTTTTATCAATCGTGGTTGTATTAATCACACGATTCACCAACTTATTTCCTTTGGATTGATTGGTAAAATCCATTTGATTTTTTGTAACTGTATACAACATATCTGATTTCTCATTGTTGTGTTTCCATTCCGGGTTGTTTTCACGCCATTGTTTAATCATTCCATTGGTCGTTTCTTCTGCTTTTATACTCATATCTTGAATAGCGTGCGACAATTTTTCACAATTGTTGTCTTTTTCCCATAAATTATTGTCTTTGATATACACAATTTTTCGTTTCTTATCCATACAATGAATTGGTCGTTTGGTAACATCCAATTCATTTAATTCATGAATAACTAAATTACTAAACGATTCGTACATATTATTTTCCGTCAACATCATATTCCAATTTTTCTGGCACGTTTCAATCGTATTCATAAAATCACTCAAATTCATCGCATTTTTACATGTTTCATTTAAGAAAAAGTGGACGTTAAAATGATTGTTTTGCGTATTGTTGATAATATTTTGCTGTATATTGATTTTATCTTTTATCAAGTTTGTCAAAAAATTCTCATCCGTGATTTTCTCCATACATTTTTTAAAAAAATCGCGTTCGCTTTCATTTATGTTACCATTATGGTTTGGAAATGGTGTCATGTTTTCTAATTGTTGATTACGATATACGTTGCATTTCTTTATATGTTTGTACAATCCGGATTGGTATTTGTATTTTTTCCCACAAACACATTGATTCTTGTGTTTGTCATATCCATGATGATTGTTGTTATATGTAGGAATATTGATAGATGTTGGTGAAGGATGATGTATATTTAGGGAACTTGTTGGATGGTTCAGATTTTGATTTTGACTCTGGATCTGAATCTGATATTGTTGAACCATGTTTTTATGTTTTTTCGTTTTCAAGTGTCGTTGATGATTGTATTTATGATCCGTGGAAAAATTACAGTATTCACAGAAAAATACGTTGTCATTGTTCGCGGTGCGTTTATTTAGGGGTTTGGTGCGTTTAAATCCGGATTTTCGCCGTTGTATAGACATTTTCGACCTGTTTTTTGCTGATTTTTCATGAGACGATATATCGTCTGTTTTTTGATTATTTTTTTCTATTTTTTGATTTTTCAGTGTCGCTCTTTTTTGCTCTTTTTTGCTCTTTTTTGTATCCATTTTGTATCCATTTTTCAACATGCTGTCATTACTGTTTGATAAAAGTTGTATTTTTACAGCATGTTCCATGTCAGTCATGTGTGGTGAAAAAAAGTTGCTCTTTTTTGCTCTTTTTTGTATCCATTTTGTATCCATCTAAAATATGGGTTTATAAAAAATTTTCAAGAAAAAACGAATTTTTCAAAAAATGCAATTTTTCTATTTTCAAAAACCTTTACCATTATGCTGTCATTTTGGAAAAAACGTAAAATTGGGGGAGGGAATTTTTTTGAAAAAAATTTTTGAAAAAAAAAATCAATTTCCCAAAAAAAAAAGTGGAAAATGGGAAAATTTTTTCACGGATTATTTTTTAAAAAAATTCCCTCCAAAACGCCCACTTAAAAAAAGACACTAAAATGACGATTTTGAAAAAAAAGCGGGAAAAAAAAGAAAAAAATGACGACTTTTTCAAACCATTTTTTCAAACATGACGAAAAATATCGATACTAGACAACTAGTAGGAAAAAAATTCGATTTTCAAGAAAAAAAAAGGTGTTTTCAGAAAAAAACAACAAATTCGATTTTGGCCTTTTTTTAGGCAAAAAATCAAAAAAAAATTCGATTGTGATTTTCAGCACCATTTTTCGAGGTTTTCATGGTCCTTACTCAAACGTAATAAAAATTATATATTTATATCTTATCTTGTTAGGAATAGTCATCTGTATAAATCCATTGTTTCAAAAAAGTGAAAAAATGAAAAAAAATATATGGTCCCCCATATACGACTTTTCGATTTTCGTCCAAAATGAAAACACACCATTTTTGATATTTTCAAGAAAAAACATATCGATTTTTGAAAGATTGGTGAATTCTTGTTAAAAAAAGTATCGATTTTGACGATTTTTACCCTGATTTTTCCACTTTTTTCACACACCATAAGAAGTAATAAATCGCATCTTATTTTTTGACCATTTACTTAGTATTATCGTCATAAAATCAGATGACAAAAACAAAAAGTCGAAAAACGTCGTTTTCTGAAAAACAGAGTAAAAACCAAGGGTCCTCCCTACGATTTTGCTATTTTTGCTCTTTTTTGTTCAAAATGGTCGTTTTGGAGCACTTTTTTTTTGAAAAAAAAGTTGAACATACTATTTTTGACCAAAAAGTCGTCAAAATGGAGCGTTTTTGAAAAAAGTGAAAAAACCAAGGGTCCCCCCTATGATTTTGCTGTTTTTTGGCTATTTTTGACCCAAAATACCCATTTTGACGACTTTTTTGAAGAATTTTTCTGAAAAAAGTGCTCCAAAACGCCCTTTTCTGAAAAACAGAGTAAAAACCAAGGGTCCCCCCTACGATTTTGCCATTTTCACTATTTTTGACCATTTTATGGCATTTTGTAAAGAAATAGAATATAGCTTACATTGTATATAAAATTGATTTTCTTCACGAAGAAATCTTTATTTTTAACAATATAATATTAAAAATAAATAACATACAATATATAATAGAACCATGCATTTCTGTAATAAATGTGACAATATGTATTATATAAGAATAAATGAAAACGATCATAATAAATTGGTTTATTATTGTAGAAATTGTGGCAATGTAGACGATGCACTAAGTATGACCAATTTATGTGTATCCAAAACAAAAATTAGACAAAATAAACAAATTTATTCCCATATGATTAATGAGTATACGAAAAACGATGTGACCTTACCACGAACCAAAACCATTAAATGTCCAAATCAGGATTGTAAAAGCAATAAAAAAAAGGAAAATGAGAATGAAAACGAAGCACAACAAGAAGTTATTTATTTACGTTACGATGATATTAATATGAAATACATTTATATGTGTGTAAATTGTAATACGACGTGGAAAACATCACAAAAACAATAATAGGATATGTATAAAATATATACAACACAATACATTATAACATAGAGAATAACATAGAATATAATAAAAAATTGATTGAATACATTTTTTTATTATAAATTAAAGATATTATAAGACTAATATATACTATTAATCAAACATTACACCATGTCCGGAATCATAGATACAATAGAAGACAATTTAAAAGATGCCATAGAAGACCTTGGTGAAAATTTACTTAATTTAGATATTAATAACGATGGACAAATTGGTTCTGAACCAGAACAAAATGAAGATGACGATGAAGAAGAAGAATGGTTGGATATGGAAGGAAATGTTAAAGACGACGAACAATTTGGTTCAGAACCAGAAAAAAACAAGGACGAAGAAAAAGTTGAAAAGGTATCTGACGACAACGAAGATGTAAGTGAGTCAGAAGATGATGACGACGAAGAAGAAGAACATTTTGAAAAATTTAATGAACATATGCGAAAAAACCATATTGTTGATTTCCATCCTGAGTCATTAATCCATAATTATGAAGAAGTAAAAATGATGGCAACTGTACAACGGAATGATAAAGGTATTATTATTGACGAACTTCATAAAACTATACCTATTTTGACAAAATACGAAAAAACACGTATTATTGGACAACGTGCAAAACAAATTAATGCTGGTGCAAAGCCATTTATTCAACCAACAAAGGATATGATGACAGGATATTTAATTGCCAAAAAAGAAGTGGAAGAAAAGAAGACACCGTTTATTATTCGTCGTCCGTTACCAAATGGTGGTTCTGAATACTGGCATTTAAGAGATTTAGAAATTCTATATTAATGGATTCATACTCCACTCCATCCGACTGATAAAAATACAATTCATACATAAAAATAATTATCATTAATTATTATTTTTATATTTTTTATAGTTTTTATTTTTTATAGTTTTTATTTTTTATAGTTTTTATTTTTTATAGTTTTTATTTTTTATAGTTTTTATTTTTCTCACTAACATTTCCATCGTTGACCACAATCCAAACAAGTAACAAACGTGGTCATTGGTTCATCCGCAGACCTTGTTTGTAATTGATAATACGTACATTTTTTTGATTTGCATTTCCAACATTTAAAATCATCCGTGGATGCTTCTAACTTTGGGGCATATTTATGTTCGTCCCTGATTTTTTTCTCTTCTATCAGGCTATTCCATTTTTCCGGTTGTAGTTGTTGGTGATTCATAAACGCAATTTCATGAATACGACATTCCTTGTTCTTTATTTTATTGTATAATATTGACCCGTCCTTCATATTTTTAAGATTCATATAAATACTTCGAACACGATCGATGTACACCTGTACAAAATATATATTGGTCCAATTTTTAGCAATATTGCGTTTCTCACATTCTTTCAATGTATAATTAAATATACCTTTTTCTAGATTGGATGCATTTTTTTCGTTGATAATAGTATTCATAAATTTTTTACTTATATTTTTACGAA
>Ga0228627_1002003_pt1 | contig 10165 bp, 7 predicted proteins | sample 33DmetaG_FD_190483 | JGI IMG/M metagenome (GOLD analysis project Ga0228627, IMG submission 190483) | Seawater microbial communities from Monterey Bay, California, United States - 33D | ecosystem: Environmental > Aquatic > Marine > Coastal | place: USA: California | collected 2016-09-28 | reverse complement strand
TTCTTCCCGTTTTTGGAAATTTTTTTTTTGTCAAAAAACGACGATTTTGGATTGACTATATGGTGTTTTGTATCGATTTATTCGATTTATTAATATTTTTTATTAAAAAACAACAAAAAACACCGAACCAACCTTTATAGAGAGAAAAAACACATCGATTTTCGAAAAAAAAGTCAAAAAAAAATAAAATTCGATTTTCGAAAAAAACAACCACCAAAAATTCGATTTTATTCGACTATTTTTTTTTCAAAACCAATTAAAAAGTTTCATTGACACGGTAACGTCATAAATATTATAACAGTATTATTGTGTTATATACAGCGTATATGGTATAGTTATCAATAAATAAATACAACCCTCCTATTTTTAATATAAAAAACTGTATTTTTATATGGGGGGACATATAAAAAAAACACATTTTTTTGTCAAATTTTTAAAAATTCGATTTTCATGATGATTTTAATTTAAAAATTCGATTTTATATAAATTTTTCATAAATATATTACGAAAAATTCGATTTCAATAAAAATTATTGCATTTCCATAAAAAAAACATCGATTTTGGGTCAAAAAACACCCAAAAAATCACCATCGTCCAAAACGTTCAAAGTCGGTCCAAAAATAGGGTTTTTAATGCCTTTTTCGAAGCGTTTTTTTCAATTTTTGCGATTTTGGAAGCAATTCATCCCATTTTCACACTCAAAAACCACAAAAATAAAAATTCGATTTTCATTTGTTATGTTTATGATGTAATTTACAATACCCATCACTGAAACTTTTGTATGTACAGTGCGAACCCTTGTTTTTTCCACTTTTCAAAATGGCCTTACATGTCTCTTTTTTGGTATTTTCTTGTTTTTTGGTATTTTCTTGTTTTTTCTTGTATTTATAGGATTTCATATGAATATTGCATAAATATGTTCCATCGTCAAGTATGTTTGTCCCTTTATTAATCGAACGTCCACATGTTTCCCCCACTCGTTTCCCTTTATGAAAAATATGCGAACATTGAAATAGATTCATGGTATATTTAGAAGGAGAATTCACCCGACTCATGGACCGTGTTTCATCAAATTTAACAAAAGGTATGAGTTTTTTATATACTGTCCGACAATACGGACATTTAAATTCATTCCATCTTAAACGAATTTGTTCTCGATGCCTCGTCGGACCATATTTCTGATTGACAATTTCTTTAAACAGTGGTACATAATTAAACGCGTGTCCACAATTTAATTTAATATGAAACGGTGTCAATTCCATTTTTGTTAATAAACAATACTTGTTATTATCATGAGTATTGTCATTTACCTTATCATCATTACTATGTAACAGTTGGAAAAAATCCAATTTATCTTCAATTACGTAATTCATATAATAGTATAATTTGTCAATTCTTTATATTTGTTTATTATATGACGGCCAAAAAAATCTGGGGACCAATTATATGGACCTACTTTCATACCATTGCTGAAAAAATAAAACCAGAATACGAATCCGAAATACCTTTATTATACAACACGATTAAGAATATATGTTCCTATTTACCATGTCCAGATTGTAGTCGACATGCAACGATGTTTTTATCCAAGGTAAAAAAAGATCGCATTCGTACCAAAGACGATTTAATTCGTTTGTTATGGACGTTTCATAATAATGTAAATCAACGATTAAAAAAACCAGAAATAACACTAGATGAATGTTTAAATAAATATAAAAAAGCAATAACCATACAGGTTATCAAAAAATTCTTGTTACTTTTCTCAATAAGTTCAAGAAACAATAAAATGATGATGGACGATTTCCATAGAAAAAAATTATTTAATGAGATAAATAATTATTTTAAGAACAATATCCACAAGTTTAATCCGTGAGAAAACAGTCTATCTGCTTATAAATTTTTAACCAATTCCCCGTTTTTGTACACCGAACATTTGAATTTCTGTTTGGAAGGTTTTTTACACATTACTTTATTACTGATCATTTCATCAAAAAACAGTAACGAATCATTCCCTGTCGCATGAAATATAGTATACCATATAGAACCCAATAACCCACCAATCAATCCACCTAACACTACACCTGTTGCGTTGGTACAATAATTCATTACTTTGGTCACACCATCCATGACAAAGAGACCAATTAGCGAGATTAATAAGAGATAATTCATTTCATTATGATAATTCATTGGTAAAAACAAGTAAGCAATAGTAAAACCAATAAATACACTTGTTAACGCAGGACTATTGTACATATTAGAACCAAAAGGCAATTCTATTAAATTACAGGACAACGATTGATTTGGAAAGCTTTTTTGACCAATCAAGTTCATCAACAATAAATTAACAATGGATGCAAGAACCACACCCGCCAAATAAACAATCCCTTTCACATTTTGATTAAATATTGAACTCATGACCAAGAAGAAGCCCAATAAAAAAGGCGATATACCTGATAAGAATTGAAAAATATTTGTAAAAGTTAGTTTCATACCCATATTATATATTATATAATGATAAAATATAATATTTTTATAAAACTATGTAATCTCCAATATCAATCATTTAACAAATACCAATTTAACCACGTCGTGTATGGTTTCTACTTGATGAAATACGATACCTTGTAAAACCTCTTTGTCTTTGTATTCATCATAAAATTCCTTGAATTGTTTTTCATTTTCCTTTGGAAAGATAAACTCTTTCACACCAGCTCGAATACCACCCAAAATCTTCAAATCCAACCCACCAATAGCCGTGACACGTCCTTGTAAATTTATCTCTCCTGTCATCCCAATATTGTGTTTAATCTTTTTCTTAGAAAACAAACTATATAATGTGGTAGTAATAGCTGCACCAGCACTAGGACCATCTTTTGGAACGGCACCTTCGGGACAATGTATATGAATACCTTGGTATTTCGTTTCGTCCATTTCTTTGGACAAACGCTTCATATGAGGTTTTTTCAATAATGACCATGCAAGTGTTTTCGCCACGTTCATACTTTCTTTCATAACATCACCTTGTAAACCAGTCAATTTCAAGTCCAAAAACGTTCCACTAGGAAAATACCGTGTTTCAATAGGAATAATACCTCCTCGACCCATTGCATTTGCCCATAACCCATTAATCGTACCTACCAATGGTTCTTTATGTATTTTTTTCGGATTCACTGGTGTGCGATGTTTTAAATATTTGTATTTTATATCGTCCTCGGTAATCTGAATAGGCAAACTCAGTTCCGACGAAGCAATCTCTTCTTTCAATGTAGATATATTGATTTCACCAATAATTTCAAATAGAATTTCTTTTAATTTACGAACACCGGGTTCATACGTATATTCGGTTACAATATATTCAATTACTTCATCCGTAAATTCAATCACCCCATTCATTCCCATTTTTTGAAACATTTCGGGTAAAATATACTTATGGGTAATCACCAATTTATCTTCCGTAGACAAATGTTTAAACTTGATTCGATGAATACGGTCTAGTAAAATGCGATCAATCAACGCCGCATCATTATAAGAAAAGATAAACAACGCCTTGGATAAATCCAGACCAATACCATTGAAATATTTATCATTAAAATGGTCGTTTTGTGTGGAGTCAATCAAATGCGTCAATATACCTATAATCTCCTTTCCGTGCTCTGTTCGACTGACTTTATCCAATTCATCAATAAAAATAATCGGATTCATGCATTTCTTTTCCATTAGAATATCTACAATACGTCCCCATGTCGAACCAACATAGGTATAATTATGACCATCGAGTGTACTCCCGTTTGATGAACCACCTATTGCAATAAACGCAAATGGTCGCGAATTCCCATGTTCATCTTTTAAACATTGTGCAATACCATGTTTTGCCAATGAGGTTTTACCAATACCTGGTGCACCTTCAAATCCAAAGCAATAACCAGTTTTTTCACCATTCATCCACTGACCGATAATACGTTCAATCTGTCGTTTTGCCTTGGTATGTCCATGAACCGCATTGTCCAAAATCTCCGGAACATTGCTTATATATGTATTTACTTTTTCCATTTGATAATTAATATCCATCACCTTTTCTTTTATTCCATTGATAATATTTGATTGATGGTCGCTGCCTTCAATATTGTGAATACTTATATTAAACGCAGTACACAAATCAAAAATAAACGGTTCATTCTTACTATGTTTATCAATAATCCCATTTATTTTCTCTTTTAAAACCGATGATTTTTTCCCAGAAAAAGACAACTTGTCTTTCTTAAAATCGTATTTTTTAAGAACAACATTGAGTTTATTAATATACTTGGTCAATGTTTTCCGCTTTTCTTTTGAGAAAAAGGCTTTGATACGTTGTATAATGTGTTTGCGTAATTCTTTCAAATACGTATCATGCAATACACTATTGTATTTTTTCATTTCCAAGGAAGTATAATCATCTTTCACCGGAAACATTGCATCGGTAATAGGAATATCCGTCTTGTTTATTTTCTGTACTAGGTCATTAAACATTGTTCTACCTTGTTCCATGACAGTTAATATTTCTTCTTCTTTATAAATTCCAAATGGAATACGCAATAATGCTTCAAGGTATTGTCTTGCTTTCGATCCAGAATCCTCCGACTTTGCCTTTACCTCTTTTAATTTTATCATCGCTTTTTCTTTCACAGCATCACTTGCTTTCATTAAGCAAATTTGTTGTTCCAATGGAATTTTACTAGTATCAAAGTTTGCCAAACTTTTCGTATATTGAATGGTTTCTTTCATCGCGTTTTTGAAATATTTTTTTACATTCCATGGAAGACTATCCAACAACAATGTCTGGTCATTGGTATCAATACTACCATTACTATCGTTCGACAAAAGGTCATAAAGCAAGTAAGCAAGATATTGAAACTCAGATTCATCGCTTTTCAAAAGCAATTGAATTAATGTCGACCGTTGATTGTACAATTCACATGCAATAAAATCTTTTACGATTTGGGATATAGTTCGCTGTTTAATCAAATGTATCTGATTCAGATAACCCATGTAACGGTTATATAATTCATCGTTGCTATAAATCAATAGTTCTTTTAATGTCAAACAATTTTTAAATCGAGTAAACGAAACATTTGTAAAATCCGAGTCATTCGGTTTTTGTTCTTCCAATTCGTCCAACCGATGTTTAATAAACGGATAATTCATCATACATCTCAAATTAATGTCGTCGACCATACCACATACAATAAGCGATTTTTCCTCTTTTTCATTATGGAAAGCAATTTTGATACCATATACCTTTGTAGGAAACGACCGACTGGTTCTCGCCAAGTCAAAACAATCCACATTTTCACTGGTTTCAACAATCATAAAATCTTCTACAATTCTATTTTTTTTCAACAACTTTTTCTTGCTACCATTACCCTCTTTTTTACGAGTATTTTTCCAAGACATGCTTTTATACCCAATTGGATGAACGTATTTTTCAATCAATGTGTATTTGTCCACACTGTTCTTATCATACAGGTCACTATTTGTCAATATATCAGACACATATTCATTACCGAAACACACGTCTAATAAATCCCGAACACATTTTGTCCCAAAACTTCTAAATATAATAGAAAGTTCATTATTAATCGTTTGCAATTTATTGATCACTTGTTCTTTGTCAAATTTACTGCATTGAACAATAGGCTCGTTTAATTCTTCCAATTGAATGTATAATTCTTCCAATTTTTCAATTGCTACATTCATTTCATTTACACCGTATACATCCAAATTTTTATATGATTTCGTTTGTATAATAGTTTGCTTAATAACCTCCATAAAATGAATAATTTTTTCGCTCAATATGCTACCAACTTTTTTATTATCATGATTGGAAGAAGAAGCTACCGTTTTTTTTGACGGACGAGTAGCTTTTTTGACGTTTGGCTTGATTTTTATATTTTTTTTACTCATCACCTAATATATTATTACGATTTTTTAATTCTAAATAGATTTTATTTATTTTTTATTTATTTTTTTGACATTTCAGCTTTTATTTCTTACTATTTTCACACATTTCCGCATATTTTTCCTACATTTCTGCTATTTTTGTATATTTTTCTTACATTTCTAAAAGAACTACATATATAGAATAATATTAAAGCCTTTTCATGGATCTTTATTAGTTATAGTTATAAGGACAAGCAAAAACAAATATGGGTATACCAAGTTATTTTTCATATATTGTCAAAAACCATAGTGACATTATTTGTAAATTAAATAAGGACACATTAAAAAAAATAGGAGGAAAAATAGACAATTTATACCTAGATAGTAATTCTATTATATACGATTGCTTTTATCAATTGGTAGAAAAATATACAAATGCAAATGCAACTACATCGTTACCAAAAGAAGTTATTGAGCAAGTATTAATAAAAGAATTATGTGTTATGATTGAAACGTATATCAAACAAATACGACCGGTCAATAAAGTCATTATTGCATTTGATGGCGTAGCACCAGTTGCAAAATTAGAACAACAACGAAATAGACGATACAAGTCTTACTTTATGCGTAAATTAGAACAACAATACAACAACCAGACACAGGATAAACCCAAATCCAACGTTATATCATGGAGCACATCGAATATAACCCCAGGAACACAATTTATGAATACTATGTCAGACCATATCAATATGTATTTTAACCAGCATAAAACAAAAGAACTAGGATTGAAAACGATTATTGTATCAAGTAGTAAAACAGAAGGAGAAGGAGAACACAAAATATTTCAATACATAAGAGACTATCCAGAATACCATAAGAAGACAACAACTGTTGTCTATGGATTGGACGCCGACCTTATTATGTTAACATTAAATCATTTATCTGTATCCAACCAATTGTATTTATTTAGGGAAACTCCTCATTTTATACGACAAATAGATAGTTCGCTTGATCCGAATATGACATATATGATGGATATTCCTCGATTAGGCACCATTATAGCAGAAAAATTATCCGGTAGAAACACCATTTCCAATAAAACAAAAAATAACAAGAAAAAACAGACACCCAACAATTCATTAACGAATCAAGATATATTGCATTTGGTGAATGATTATATACTGATATGTTTTCTATTGGGAAATGATTTTATGCCACATTTTCCTGGATTAAATATTCGAACAAATGGTATTCAACATATGATGGAAGCATATACTGAAACAGTGGGTAGATTTAATTATCATTTAAGTAAAGATGGTGTGATCCATTGGAAAAACATAAGACGTTTTATCGGATATTTGGCAGAAAGAGAAGACCAATACATAAAAAAAGAATACAAGATTCGAGAAAAGTGGGAAAGAAACAATCGCAACAATCGCAACAATCGCAACAACAATAGTATGCAGGAGAAATTACTCTCGATACCTACAAAGAAAAGAGAAAAAGAAAAATACATTGATCCATCAACGTATGGTTGGGAAAAACGTTATTACAACGTATTGTTTCAAATCGACATAGACGACATGCGATTAAAGCAAATATGTAAGAATTTTTTGGAAGCATTGGAATGGACCTATAAATATTACAATACAGGATGCTGTGATTGGAGATGGCATTATCATTATAATTATCCGCCATTATTAAAAGACCTGATAAAATACATACCCTATTTTGATACTGAATTTGTAGTAGAAAAACCGAAATTTCCAGTAAGTCCATATACTCAATTGTCTTATGTATTACCACGTTCTTCCTTGAATCTATTACCACCTTACATTGAAAAAATGTTGGTGAAAAAACATAGTAAAGATTGGTATAATAATTTAGATATTACATTTGAATGGTCTTTTTGTAAGTATTTTTGGGAAAGCCATGTGTGTTTGCCACCTATATCATTGGATATACTTGAAAAAGAAATTGAAATATGTGTGAAACAGGAAAAAATAAAGAAGACCAACATATTTTTACCGTCGTATGTACATGCGACGTAACTCAACCAATCAACTCAACATAATCAATCAACTCAACATAACCAATCAACCGTCATTATCATATTTCATATACTATAATAATGTTTACAACAATATTCATATTCAAACCATGTTAAAAATAAAATAACAAACTAATATAAGTTAATCAACCAACCAATCATCATATCATGCCCATTGAAATTTTCTCCCGTGTAAAAGACGGTGCCATTCCAAGAGTATCACATACCGAAAATTCGTCCAATATTGCGTTCAAGTATCAAAAAAAAGACTTTAAATTTGTCATTAATAAATTATGGAACAACAATGAAAAAAACAAAGAAATATTCGATACATTGTATAAACGATCACAAAACCATGCCCATGTCTATTGGTTAGCGTTCGGTTATACAGGTTCGGGTAAAACATATACAATAACAGGTATTATGAAAGAATTATTTGAAACATTAAACTCGACGATTAAAAACAATACAAACCACGGAAATCTACCATCCATACAACATAATATGTATCAAGAACATATTGAAGTAACCGCATACCAGATTTATAGAGAAAAAATATACGACATGATGAATAACAATAAATTATTACAAACATGGAAAACAGACAAATTGGTAATAAAAAATTTACAAAAAAGAAAATTAGAAAACGTAGATACCATGATGGACCTGATTCAAAAAAATCGAAAAATGGCATCGACAAATATGAACAACGTATCGTCACGTTCACATGCAATCATCAATATTTATTGTGGTTCCAAGTGTTATACATTGGTAGATATGGCTGGTCAAGAAAGCGGTGTCACATCTAATAAAAATGAAAGGCTAGTGAAAAAACAAGGTACGTCTATTAATTTAAATATGCTTGCATTAAAAGAATGTATCCGAATGTATCATAATAAAAAGGCACATATACCATTTAGACGAACATTGTTGACACTTGCATTAAAACCATTGTTTATAAAACAATGCTATGTATCTTTTATTTGTACTATATCGTCTGCACAAAACACATTTTATCAAATCGATAGCATTCGTTATGCATCCGCATTATATGACAAAGATGCTAGCAAGAAAGACCATAATTTGAACGAATTTTTTAAACAGTATACAAAATACGTAGAAGAGATTGGTTGGATTGGTTTTAAAGAACGTCAAATATGGAGAAAAATGAAATTTGGATATTATGAAAATGTTCCAAAAATATTCACGTATATGAAACAACGCAAGTCGTTGATGAGTGGATTTTCAAATTTAACAAGAAAGTATCAAAACGTATTACCAAAAATAAAGAAAAATTTCCAATCCAAACCAGGTCGTCGTTCCAAACCACCATACAAATCGAGTATAAAAGATGAACATGAAACATACAACAACAATAAAAAAAATAAAAAAAAACAAATAAATAAAAAAAAACAAATAAATACAAAGATTTCTAGAAATGTAGGTAACCCATTGCATATATTGAGTCCTATTTCAACACCAAAAGATAATGAACATCAAAAAAATATAAATAATATGAAACTTTTTTCACTAGACAACCACCATGTAAACAACAACAACAACCACCACCACCATGTAAACAACAAAAATGTAAACAACAACAACAACAACAAAAATGTAAACAACAACAATGTAAACAACAAAAACGTTTAAAAATATATTATAATATATCATATATCATATATCATATATCATATTATGGCACCAATCGAATATCCCGAAGAACTTAGTCGAGGAGACTTTCTTAATTTAGTTCAACAAAACCAATCCATTATGGTGATCAAATTTGGAGCAGAGTGGTGTAAACCATGTCAGCGAATCAAATCTCAATTAAATGACCTTTGTTCTAAGTTACCAACCGATATAACGTGTCTGGACATAGACGTGGATGAAAATTTCGATTTATACGCATACATGAAGACCAAAAAAATGATTAAAACTATACCAAGTATAATGTGTTTTACAAAAGAGGAAGAGTCGTTTGTTCCACATTTTTCAATTTCAAGTAGTGATCCATCCGATGTATTGGCATTTTTCAATCAAGTTGTACAAGAATACAAGAATACAAAAATACAATAAACAATAGATTACAATTTACAAATATTATGTAAAAAACAAATAGTATGTAAAATCAAATATATACATAAAAGTTATTCCATCAATTATGTATATATAACAAATTACAAATATGGA
>Ga0228627_1001989_pt1 | contig 10209 bp, 8 predicted proteins | sample 33DmetaG_FD_190483 | JGI IMG/M metagenome (GOLD analysis project Ga0228627, IMG submission 190483) | Seawater microbial communities from Monterey Bay, California, United States - 33D | ecosystem: Environmental > Aquatic > Marine > Coastal | place: USA: California | collected 2016-09-28 | reverse complement strand
TTTCAAGGTTTACTGGCTGTGTATATTGCAGACCACCCTTCCCATCTATCGGCTGACCCAAACCGTCTATCACCCGGCCTTGTAAATCCCAGCTAAAACCACCGATCGATTTTTTAGATAAGATGCATACTCTAGAGCCTGGAGATACGCCCTCGATGTTTTCGAATGGCATTAAAAACAACAAGCCCCCATCAAACCCAACAACCTCGGCTTGAATGCTTCTCCCGTGGCTATTTGGATCAATAACACATTGCGCGCCAATAGGCGCGACGATACCAACAGCCTCTACTGTTAAACCTACGACTCTCTTTACTCTGCCTATCCTAGTGTAGCTCGTTTTATCAAAATCAAAATCGAGACTAGCTTTTGCCTTAGAGAAATCAAATTCTGGTGTTTCGCCTGTCTTACTCATTGCTAAAAATTTTCTCAACTATTTCCGCCAGCCGATCCTCAGAAAAATCATTTATAGTTCTGTCGCTCATCTCAGCGTAAGTGCTACCTCTTGATAGTTTAGGGTCCATCACAAATTCTACTGAAGAAAATTGATCACGGAACGCCTCAGAATAATTCTCATAATCTTGCTTGGCTAATCCAACTTTAACTGGGGCATCTGCCAGTGACCCGATCGATCCTAAAATATCCGAAACCATACGCTCGATTGCGGCTTTTGACTCGGGAAGCTCAACCTTCAGCACAGCTTCGACTGCTTTTACAGTTAACGATTTAAGCGGAGCATAAAATTCTGATATGTCGCAGTGGCCTTTTTTAAGTGACTTTAAAAGCGCGTCCACCTCGTCTACTTTTGTTTGTAAGTTTCGCTCAGCCTCCGCCCTTCCTTCACGGAATCCTTTTTCAAATTGACCATCTATAGCTTCTTTAGACTCATCGATCTCTCGTGCAGCGCTCACATCGCCATTTCTCTCTTCTGCATCTTCTCCACCCGAATGAAGACCAATTGCAGGATTTTGGAGATCTCCTAAACTACTTGATTTTGAATTAGACAGTGGATTCCACTCTTCAAATTCACTATTAGAATCCGAGAATTTTGTCGAAAAGTCATCGCGCACAAACTCGGTTGCGCTCGAATTTTGCGTTCGAGGAACAATGGAATTAGCCGTGAAAGGAACGTCAGACAAATTCATTCCCTCCTGTAGACAACATTATCTCGCCTTCTTCAGATAACTTACGTGCAACGCGCATAATTTCTTTCTGCGATTTTTCAACTTCAGTGATACGGATAGGTCCCTGCGCTTCGAGATCGTCGAGAAATAGATCGCGCGCGCGCTCAGACATATTTTCAAGAAATTTATCTTTAACCGCTTCGTCTGCGCCTTTCAGGGCCGGAATGAGAAGATCATTCTCTAAATCTCTAATGAGCGTTTGCATGCTCTTATTATCTAGCCCCCCGAGATTCATGAACGTAAACATATTCTCTTCTAATTTTTCAGCTAAGGTTTTATCAAGTTCGTTTACAGACTTTAAGATACTTGACTCAACCTCAGAGCCAGAATATTTCAGAATTTGTGCTGCGGTTTTAACACCTCCAAATGTCGCTGAACTAGTTCCTGACTTGTTCAAAAACTGTTCTCTTAAAACTTCTTCAAGGTGCGACATAGCACTTGGCTTAACGGCATCTAGAGATGAAACTCGTGCGATCACATCAGCGCGTATGTCCTCACTGAGAAACTTAAGTAACTCTCCTGCCGTATCATGCTCCAACACAGAAAGCACAACAGCTATGACTTGAGGATGTTCGTTCTGGATAAATTCATGGATTGATTTAGCATCCATCCATTGCAGCATCTCTAACCCTTTTAGCGATTCACCAGGCATTATTTTTCCTAAAACTGACGCAGCCTTTTCCTGGCCAAGCGCTTTATTAAAGACACTTTGGGTGTAGCCTAAACTCCCTATTCCTAAATTCGTTTTGCCTGAGGTTGAGTCTATAAATTCAGCTAACACCCCACTTATAACGTCTTTCGATAAGTTCGCGACGCTCGTCATTTTTTGACCAAGTGTTTGCACTTCCTTGGGCTCAAGGTGACGAAGAACTTCTGCCGCATGCTCTTCACCAAGCAGCAGCATTATTACGGCTGCCTTGTCTGTACTTGGCAATTTGGCTAGCTCTAGCTCAAGCGCCGTAGGTTCGGCAGGCCTATTACTTTCAATTTCGTCTTTTTTTTTCTTAGCCATGATAGTTCTCGAATTCTTACTTTCTAATCATATCTTTAATGTTGCTAGCGACTTTAGCAGCATCATGGCCGGCCATTTGTTGTACATGAGCGACTTGATGTTCATAACTTGCGAATGCCTGTTGGTAGTTGCCACCTCCAGCATTCTGAGAAGAAGGGCCATCGTTCTTTTTAAGCATGTTCGCTAAGACTGGTCTCACAACAAACAAGAGCGTGAGAGCGAAAGCGATAACTATACCAATCATCTGAGCGATGAATTGTATTGATGAGTTTTCAAACCATGGTGTAGTGATTTCCTCAATCACCGTCGCTTCCATAAAAGGCGACCCGATGACTAACACTTGGTCGCCTCTTGCCTCGTCGAAGCCAACTGAGCTCTTTACTAACTCAGTTAGTTGTTCAACGTTTAGAGCGCCAATACGAGGAGTTTCTTCGCCGTCCACGTCTTCTCCAGCTACCCCATCAAGTACTTTCTGATTGATTACCACAGCTATCGAAAGTCGAGTTATATTTCCGACAGCGTCCTTAGAATACTTGATCGACCTATCTAGTTCATAATTGCGGGTAGTACGGGTACTCGTCGGCTCTGATGTTTGGAGTGAAGGCTGCTCTATAGGATCTATCGCTTCGTCATTCGTATTATTAATCGCCGTATCATTTGGCGCTATGTTTGATTGAGCTCCCGGAATTCCGCCCACATTTGAGCCGCCGCGGCTTCTATCAACAGACAACACCTCAGACCGTGAAATCGGCCCTCGCCCCGCTTCATCGAACACTTCTGAAGTAGTTTCGAACTCGGAGAAGTCGATGGATGCGTCTACATCAGAATTTACATTCTCTATGCCTACGATTGGCGCCAATAACTGCTCAATTCTTGCCTTATAATCACTCTCTATTGAGCGTTTATATGTGCTCTGCATATCTGCCATTTTTAGTCCTGGCGACATACTCATGGTTAAAAGATTTCCTTGCTGATCGACGACCGAGACGTCCTCTACTGCTAAGTATGGAACGCTTGAAGATACCAAACTGGTGATCGATTGCACGTGTGCTTGGGTGACAATGCGCCCGGGGTGTCCAACTACAACCACAGAGGCCTTCGCGGGAACTCGATTCCGCACGTAAGAACTCTGACGAGGCGCGGCTAGATGGACCCTCGCCGTTTTAATTGAGGATATTTGGACAATGCTCTTAGCTAGCTCGTTCTCTGTGGCCGCCCTATAGCGTGCCTCCTCCATAAACTGGCTGCTTGTGAGTGAAGACTGGTCGTCCAGCATATTCATAGACTGGGCAGAGCTTGGGTCGGCAAATCCAGAGCTCGCAAGCATCATTCTTGCTTCGTAGTATCGATCAGCCGGAACAAGAATATCGCCCGTACGGCTATCAAGCCTTGCAGGAAATGCCGAACCCGACAATAAGTCGAAAGCTTCGCTTTTTTCAGATTCCGGCATGTTTGGAAATAAGGGTCGGTAGTCGCCAGTATTTATCCAATTATATAGAAGGATTAGGGCAAATAGCGTCACTACCATGATGATTCCTGGCAGTGATCGCTGCAACAGAGGGCCTACTTGATTCCCTAGCTGCTGAGACTGTGACAGCGGATAATTTGCGTTATCCGCTGGGAAGGCTTCGCGTCTGTTTGCTCCTCCAAACCCCTCATTTGCATTTGAAAATGCCGGTCCCGGCAATGCTTCTTGTGCTGTGGCCATATTAATTCTCCGTGCTTAGGTCGATGCCTACACTTTGCCTAAACAGGCATATTCATTACTTGTTCATACGCTTGCAGCACTTTGTTACGCACTTGCAGTGTCGCTTCGAACGCCAAAGAAGATTTTTGCATTTCAAGTACGACTTCGGTTAGAGCGACGTCTTCGCCTGCCTGGTATGCATTACTCAGATTGTACGCACTTGATTGGGCTTCTGTGACGCTGCTCAAAGTGTCTGACAATAGTCGCGACATTTCTGCACCAAAGTTTGTACTGTTGCCTACGGCGCCTGATTCAGTTGACTCAGATGTGCGCGCGTCAGTAATCTTTGACTGATAATCCCTTATCTGTGAAAGTAATGCGTTGGCTTCGGCCTTGATTTCCATTTTGCAGTATCCTTGTTATTTTGAGTTACACTCTTGCATAGGCTGTAGGTACAGCCATGCCGAGATCCCGCAGTTTGTTGATTTTGTATCGAAGTGTGCGTGGGCTTATACCTAATTTTTCTGCTGCTTTCTCTCGATTACCGCTGACTGCCATTGCAGCCATAATATTCTGGTACTCGAGTTCATTGCGCAGTGAGCTTATGAGTAAATCATCCCTACGCTCCAAGCGATCTACATCATCATAGTCAGCGCGAACGTTGCTAACCGCGTGACGAGCAACTTCGTGACCCGAGTGCTGACCGCTTTGTGCTACTTCGCCTTCCTCTTCATCAAAGAGAATATCCTTCTGCTTGATCTCATTGTCATCGCACATAATTAATGCCCGACAGATGAGATTTTCGAGCTCACGAACATTTCCGGGCCAGGAATAGCTTAACAATACAGATTTAGCGCAGCTTTTTAGTTTTGGGAAGGGCTTACGAGAGTGTTTTTGAATGAGAACATACGCGAGCGCCTCAATGTCTTTTTTACGCTGACTTAGTGGCAGAAGCGTGAGCTTAAATCCGCTTAGTCGGTAATATAGATCTTCACGGAACAGCTTTTGTGCCACCGCCTGCTTTAGATTGACGTTGGTTGCCGTTACTATTCTGACGTTCAGGTCGATAGGCGTGCTTCCACCTATACGTACTATTTTCTTTTCTTGGAGCACACGCAATAGCTTTGCCTGAAGTTCTAGCGGCATTTCCCCTACCTCGTCCAGAAATAGGGTTCCTCCCTCCGCCTGCTCAAAATAGCCTTTGCTTATCTTATGGGCGCCGGTAAATGCGCCTTTTTCGTGCCCGAACAGCATGTCCTCTGCCAAAGAAGCGGGTATAGCTGCGCAATTTAAGGCAACGAAGGGCTGAGTCTCCCTAGATGACGATTCATGTATCACCTTTGCGATGATCTCTTTGCCGGCGCCCGTAGGGCCATTAACGAGCACCGGCACATCGGTCTTACCCACTTTGCAGGCGAGTTCGAATAGGGCAATGCTGCTGTCATCGACGAAGACAAACGGCTGTTCGTCATCGTATCTTTTGTCGACAGTAGATTCGTTTTCAAGCTGTATCATGTTTCGGCTCCGCTATGTTGCTTAGACTAAGCAATTACTGGGCCAAAAAATTAAATCCTAATTAAAACAGAATTTTAAGTCTAATTACGATGCGGCTTCTCCTTGATTTACAGAAAAATGTCCGCTTTTTTACAGCAAGCCTGTCCTAAAAATGACAAAAGGTATTGCGCCGTTAGAGTGCGCCGTTCCGAAGGGGGTACTAGAGGGTTGTGAAAGTAATGAGGTGAGCCTAAAGGGCGGTTTCTATCTGATATTTTTCGAGTTTTTGGATTAACGTAGTTCGCCCTATCTGGAGTAATTTGGCTGCCTTCGAGACATTTCCCTCGCTCTGGGTAAGCGCGACACGGATAAGGTTCGATTCGATATCGCCAAGGAGGTTTTTTGTGGCGATGCCTTCTTTTGGCAGGCTATCCATCGACTGAGACAGCCTGACGATTCGCTCGACCTCGCTCACGGGTTGGCTTAGTTTAGACGTTGTCTCTTGCCCTAGCTGGGCCATAAATACAGGGGGAAGTCCTGGCTCGCTAGTCTCGTCCTCTTGCTCTTCTGCTCGCAGCAGCTCCGCCAATTGAGGCGGCAGATACGCCGCAGGAATCGTAGCCAGCTCAATGTCGGGTTCAGGAGAGAGTACCGAGAGCCGCTTGACCAAATTTGCGAGCTCTCGCACATTGCCCGGCCACCGGTATCTAGACAGCACTTCGATGCTCTTAGGCGTGAAGCTCATCTTGCGGTCGTCTGAATAAAGCGAAATATAATAATGACAAAGCTCAGCGATATCGGTTTGTCGATCGCGTAAGGGCGGAATAACAATGGGTACCACGTTGAGGCGATAGTAAAGGTCTTCGCGAAACTCTTTGCGGGCAACCATGCCCTCGAGATCTTGATGGGTGGCGGCAATGAGACGCACGTCAAAGGGGACAGCGCGGGAGGCCCCCACCGGCATGACTTCTCGCTCTTCCAACACCCGGAGAAGTTTAACCTGCAAATCAAGAGGCATGTCGCCTATCTCATCGAGAAAAAGCGTCCCTTGATCGGCTAATTGAAATCGACCAACTCTGTCTGCTATGGCGCCCGAAAACGCTCCTTTCTTATGCCCAAAGAGCTCGCTCTCTAGCAGTTGGGCGGGTATTGCTGCGCAGTTTATGCCTACAAAATTCTTCGCGCTGCGTGCTGACTGCCGATGTAGCTCGCGACTCACGACCTCTTTACCGGTTCCTGTTTCACCTTGTATCAAAATTGGAGCATCGGAATTAGCGCATAGGGCGATTAACCTGATCAGTCTAATTGCTTCGTCGCTACTTCCTATGAATGTCTTTTGGGCGGTCAATCGATTTACTACATCCATTAGAATTAAAAGGCGCAAGTATTGACAGCAACCTGCAGAATCAGCAAATACTGCCTGGCCAACGGAGTCTAACCAAAGATTTTAATGATGTATATCAATGTATATAATTAGAGAGGTGGTGCTAGAAGTCTGGGAGGAGCGTCGATCAAGGAACAGAACCCGAATAATTCACACAGCGCCCTTGTCACGAGACCCACTATGTGAGAAACGCACTATCCAGGCACTATCCAGGCTCTGTCCAGTGTCGACGTAATAGAGGCCCGCCAGTTATTGCACTGGCGCAGCACGATTTAGAGGCATGATTTCCCAAGCTTCGCGAATTTGTACCATCAATGCTTTCGCTTCTTGTACCTTTGCGACGTCGTTGCGCACATGGGCCAAGGTCAGCTGCCGAATGCAGTAGTCGTACAGCGAATCTAGGTTTCGTGCAAGTTCGCCGCCTTTTACGTGATCAAGCGTTGATCGGAGGCCGAAGAGAATCTTTTGAGCCTTGCCTATAGCAGAACCTCGCTCTACGATCTTCCCCTCGTTAAAGTAACGTTCAGCACTGCACATCGAATCAACTGCACCTGAAAACAGCATCTTTACCAACGCATGGTTATCAGCAAATTCTACTGCTGCCTCCTTCCCTACCCGACCATACGCTTTCAGAGCTGCGCGATTAAAGGCGTTCATTATTATCTCCTACCGGTGTATACCGATTGTAAAACTAAATGCATTTCCCAGCCTATCGGAGGCAGTGCGTTGATCTTTAATGCCGTTTATATATAAGCCATCGCGTCTTCTTTTAGGCCAATAGTTTCTTACATACGGTAAGTGACGCGTTCCAATTTTCAATTATGAGCCGCCTAACTCCATTAGCCTAAATCCTCTTCACGCTCCTCTTATTACGGTCCACCTTAGCGAGTTGATCATTAATAGAACGATCTAATTGGCTTATCCCTAAAAATGACCAAACCGCTTCCTTGTAGCCACTAATCGTAAATATCTCAAAATAAAATTAAAGTAAAAAAACCTCGTGTCGACCGGTCTCTTACGCAAGAAGCGGTCAGATACTTCCTGCTTAAACTTAACCAATATCGGTTTTTTAACAACATAACATGAGGTCAGAGTCATGAGTGTAATCAACACTAATACGGCAGCGAATATTGCTGCGCTTGCTATAAATAGAAACGATCGAGATATGGAGACCGCTATGACGCGCCTCTCCACTGGATTAAGAATAAATTCTGCGAAGGACGACGCCGCAGGTCTCGCCATATCCCAGCGAATGACATCGCAGATCGGCGGGCTAGAGCAGGGCGCGCGAAACGCCTTGGATGCCATTACGATGCTCCAAGTAGCGGAAGGTGCGACAAAGGAAATTTCGAACATGCTTTCCAGAATGCGAGAGCTAGCGGTGCAAGCGGGAAGCGGGACCTATACCGATACCGACCGCGATGCATTGAACCTCGAGTTCCAGGCGCTGGTGTCAGAGATGGATCGCATAGCCTCCAATACCGAATGGAACGGCGACAAGATTTTGGCTGGAAAAAGCAATATAAATAACGAAACCGAACTCGCTAAGACTATCACCATCCAGCTAGGATCAGGTACGGGCCAGACAATGGACCTGTCACTGAATTCGTGGCGCACTGGTGTTGCGCAAGATGCACAGATGACCGCTGCGAGCGGCACGGGCCGTGACGGCGTCGACACAGCGAAGTCGACTGTTCTGACCTTGGTCGATGGCGATCTTAGTTGGAAAACAGGCGAAACTCCCGCGGGCGGCAGCATAGTAATAGCGGGCTTAACTTTCGTAGCAGTCGCTGATGATTCACAGTTCGACGCCTCGGACGTGGTCTCTTACATAACCAGCCTCGAGGCTGGCCAAACTATCGGCGCTGCAACCGCTGTACCAGGACTGACTGGCATTCAAGTTAGCGGTAAGCTAACGGAAAATCATAGATATGAAGCTGTCGCTGGAGATGCTAACGCTCTTAAGATCACTAACCTTGACAGTGGTGCGACCAGTTATGCTAAGGCGACGGGAGTCGACGCCACCACCGACGGCAAGGCCGTAGCCCTTGTAGCGTCGTTCACTAATGATGACCTCGCCGTAGCTGAGACCACAGTAAAAATGGCCAACACGACGATGAAGGCCAAAGACAGTATCACCCTTGCTGGGATCACTTTCACAGCGAGCGGAAACGCGACTTTTACTGCCGCCACTGTCGCTACCTATATCAAAGGACTCACTCCTGGTGCAACGGTTAATGCAGCTGCTGTGGAGACGAACATTACGGCATCAGGTACGTTACTAGCAAATCATACTTACGCAAACTCTGGCGCTTACTTGACGATTACAAACACAGATAACGGTGCAACTAAGTATACGGCTGCCACCTCTATCGATGGTTCTGGTACCGCGTCAATGACAACAGAATTTAACAGTTGGGTTAACCGTGACATGGACGTCAATAAGAACGCTTCGTCTTATGGCACCGCTGTGCTGTCGTTCGGCGCTTCTAGCAGCAAAATAGACATCGACCTCGTCGCTAACGCTCAGCAAGCAATTACTGAGATAGATGCGGCGATTAATGGTGCTGCAGCAGAACGTTCGAAATACGGTGCGTATATGTCACGGCTGCAATATGCAGCTGACAACTTGTCTAACGTGGCTACTAACACTGCCGCTTCACGCAGCCAAATTGCTGATGCAGATTATGCGAGTGAAACAACTGAGCTTGCTCGCGCACAGATCATCTCGCAAGCGAGCACGGCAATGTTGGCGCAGGCTAATCAGGCTAAACAAACTGTTCTGTCTCTATTGCAATAAAGATCGGAATTGGGGTCTAGAAAATATATTTATATTATATTCCCCCTTATAAACGCAGAATCTTTAATGCCCTTTATTATTTAATTTCTAAAACTTAAAAAAGCTCAAGAAAGCTTTTAAGAAATTAAATAGCCAGGTATGGCCTAAAGTAAACTTCAAGTACTCTGACCTACTTGTTGAATTACTTTAGGCCATTTTTTATATCCCTAACTAATGCTTTTATCCCAAATGTCGAACGGTACTATGTACGACTGTGGTCAGGAACTATCCAAATAAATAATATCTGAGGAAAAAAAATGACTGTAATTAATACAAACACTGCGTCGATGGTCGCGCGCGATGCAATTCAAAAAAACAACCGCGATATGTCGACTGCTATGGAGAGACTGTCTACAGGCTCACGAATTAACTCTGCCAAAGACGATGCGGCAGGCCTAGCGATAGCAGATCGTATGTCAGCTCAAATATCTGGCCTAGATATGGCAGTAAGAAATGCTAACGACGCAATATCTCTGCTCCAAACTGCGGAAGGTGCGACAAAGGAAATTTCGAACATGCTTTCCAGAATGCGAGAGCTAGCGGTGCAAGCGGGAAGCGGGACCTATACCGATACCGACCGCGATGCATTGAACCTCGAGTTCCAGGCGCTGG
>Ga0228627_1001978_pt1 | contig 10245 bp, 13 predicted proteins | sample 33DmetaG_FD_190483 | JGI IMG/M metagenome (GOLD analysis project Ga0228627, IMG submission 190483) | Seawater microbial communities from Monterey Bay, California, United States - 33D | ecosystem: Environmental > Aquatic > Marine > Coastal | place: USA: California | collected 2016-09-28 | reverse complement strand
ATAACAAATCCATTAAACAGAGCGTTAGTAGCTGCTGGTGGAAGAAAATCAAGAAAATCAAGAAAATCAAGAAAATCTAGAAAATCTAGAAAATCTAGAAAATCTAGAAAATCAAGAAAATCTAGAAAATCAAGAAAATCTAGAAAATCTAGAAAATCAAGAAAATCTAGAAAATCAAGAAAATCTAGAAAATCTAGAAAATCTAGAAAATCTAGAAAATCAAGAAAATCTAGAAAATCTAGAAAATCTAGAAAATCAAGAAAATCTAGAAAATCTAGAAAATCTAGAAAATCAAGAAAATCCTCTTATAAAATGCGTAAAATGCGTAAAATGCGTAGAGGAGGTGCTATGGCGCCAATGAATCCAGTTAATTATCCATTTCCATTACCAAAAAATAATCCTGGACTAGATGCCGCTTTTGTTGCTTCACAGTCACCATTAAATAGAGCATTAGGTGCGTCCGGTGGTAAAAAACGTCACTTACACCGCGGGGGTCAAACAAGATTAATGCCTGCAGCTATACCTCCTTATAAATATCCCGAAGCTAATTCACAGAATATGTGGTTAGCTGAAAATGGTAGTGTTGCGTATGGTAATAGTCAGAATAATGCATTAGCCAACGCTATGGCAACTGGCAATCACCCAGCAACAAAATCAATGTATCAAAGTAGATGGACACCATTTATGAATTAAAATAATAAAATAATAAGATATATTTTATTATTATTTATATGTATATTTACATACCAAATTGACTGAAATCACTTAATACCGGTCTTGGTAAATAGTTATCATCATTTGTATTATAGTTTGGTACTTTTTTACAGTCAAATGCTGGTTCTGGGCAACGTGCACAAGGGGGGCATGGTTGACATTTACTATCTTTTGATTCACATGCTAATACTGGTGGACATACCGGGCATACTGGTGGAACTACTTCAGATTTTAAGATATATAAATCTTCATTACCTTTGGGAATTTGACTTTTTGGTATACCTTGTTGATTATTATTATTATCAAATGGAGAAATACTTTTATGAAGTTGGTTAATATATTCACCTTCAGATTCAGCACCTGAACTCTTGCGTTGTTGCTCTCCACCAGGACCAAGATTGTGCTGTTGCTCTCCACCAGGACCAAGATTGTGCTGTTGCTCTCCACCAGGACCAAGATTGTGTTGTTGTTCTCCACCAGGACCAAGATTGTGCTGTTGCTCTCCACCAGGACCAAGGTTATGTTGTTGTTCTCCACCAGGACCAATTATTTCAGCATTATTCTCATCTGCATCAAAAGGTAGTACTGATGTTCCATTTGAATTCATTAACTCTTTGTTATTTTGCTGAAATTTACTTATTGATTCTTTTCTATTTTCATTATGATCTTTTCGTTCTTGATGAGTATCAAGTCCTTCACGCATGCAACTTCCTAAACAACAATATAAAATAACTAAAAATAGAATTCCACACAATAAATACATTTTATTTAATTTCATTTTATATAATAATTGAAGAAAAATATAAAATATATTATTATAACAAATATTATATTAATGACTTTATTAACAAGATATCAGAACAATGAAGAAATAATTGAAATTGGTGTTGATGAAGTTGGTAGAGGTCCCATGTTTGGAAGAGTGTATTGTGCAGCTGTGATTTTACCAAATGATCAGAGTATTTTTGATCATAGCTTAATGAAAGATAGTAAAAAATTTACTTCTGAAAAAAAATTAATTGCTACAGCAGATTATATTAAAAAACATTGTATAGCTTATAGTATTGGATACATGGATGAATCAATAATTGATAACAATAATATTAAAAATGCTACGCATAAAGCAATGCATTCTGCTATAAAAAATATAATAAGTTTTAAAAATGATAATTTACTTTTAATTGATGGAAGTAACTTTTTACCAATTACATATTTATCTGAAAATATAATTAAAGAGGTTCCAACGGTTTGTATTGAAGGAGGTGATAATAAATATTCTGCTATTGCCGCGGCATCTATAATTGCAAAAGTCGAAAGAGATAAATATATATATGAATTATGTGATAAATATCCAAAATTAAATGAATTATATGATTTAAGAAAAAATAAAGGATATGGTACAAAAAAACATATGGATGGTATTAAAGAATATGGTATTACACAATGGCATCGCAAAAGTTTTGGTATATGTCAACGGTCAGTAGTTAATATTATCGAGTAAATATTATTGAGTAAATATTATTATTTATAATTTTATATTTTTTTTTGTCTTTTTGTATCCTGTGGATTGTTTCGATTTTTTTATTTTACTTTTATTAGATCCTGCAATTTTTCTACGTTTTTTATTTTGTTCCTCACAAAACTCTAGATTATTCATAATCGTACTAATTTTTTCTCCAGCTGCACTAGCTATTTCACTAAATGTGTCAAATATATCACTATCGTCATTTATGCCAAGCTCCTTTTTATCTTCATCAGTTAATGGTTGACTTATAGTTTTAGTAATATTGGAAAAACCAATATTATTATAAGTTTTTATTATTGTTTCAATGTTTCTTCTAGGCTTACTAGGAAGAATTGTTAATATTCCAATTAATGTGTCATTATTATATTCTGGTAAATTATCTACTATCCATTTTAACATGTAATAAAGTGTACATCGTGCATATCCTTTTTGATTAGTTTTACTGTAAAAGCTAAATAAATCAAGTTCATCACCAAAACACATTATTGATATATTAACCATATCATTTTTTACATTTATAAAGTCATCTTTAAATTCTATATTATCAATTAAATCTTTTTCTCTATATGTGTCCATTATAAGAATATATATATATAGATACAAAAAATTGAAGTAAATATATTAGGTTTCTATGTAGGTGCGCCAGCCATACGGATACAAATACAACATGAATTATTGGGACAAACTCTCATGTGAGTTACAAGAACTTGTTCTTGGATTTTTAGCCACAACAATTCAGAAAACCTTGAGACGTAAAATTGCTACCGCAAAACAATCATTACAATTTGTTAATGAGTTATTGATTGAGTGTGACAGTAGTACTGAATCTGTTAAACAATTTGAAGATATAGATACAATGTCACCAAGAACATCATCAATAGTTAAGTACTGTAGTAAACATGCAGATTATACTATTGGCGAGAGTACATGGAGTAATTTTATCATTAGATTAGAAGCTGATTTATGGGATAATGAATATTATGGTGGTCCTGGAGCAATATATCATGTGAAGATTCAAAAGGATTTACAATTTTTAAAACAACGTTTAATATGTTAAGCAGCATATCTATAGAAATCTACTAGTTTTTAGTAATCATTCTGGTAAATTATAAAAAATATAAAAAATATAAAAGTTTATACATTTTTTTATATTTTTATAAAAAATGTATAGAGATTAATAAAACATTTATTATATAATGAGTAATATATTGTATTTATCAAATGATTTACACTTATATATATTAAAATTATTATCGTCAGATGATATATTAAGTTTAATCCGAACATGTAATCAATTTGCAACATTAAAAAATAAAATTTTCTTGTTAAGTATAAAATTAGATTATTTAATATATAGAAATAATTTTATAGTTAAGTCTCTTAATAATTTTATATCTATTAAAGATAATATATATATCACTAGTAATCAATGTAATGTTTCAAGATTACACCCATTGTTTTTAAGAAATAATATAAAAAATAAATGTATAGTGTCTAATTGTAGAGAGAAAAAATTAGACTATATATATATTAAATTAATGACTACTAATAATACTTCTGATAATTACATAAAACGAAAAATACCATATTGTTTGCAATGTTTTAAAATATGGCATTCTAAAGATATAATGTAAAATTTATATATTTGGGTAATAATATTATCTGGGTAATATTATTATCTAGGCAATAATATATATATATATGAATAAAACAACTGATATTTCTAGTAGTGATATAAAATTAAATTTTAATAAAGATGTAATGATATCACATGAAAAAGTATTAGATCTATTACGTATAACTTTATTAGTGTATAATTATGGTGAAGAGTTTAAAGTTATAAATAAAGATGAGACAATTGAGCAATTTATAAATAGAGCATCTGATAAAATTGAAAATTTAGATATTAGTGAAGAGAGAAAGAAAATATTATTAAATTTAAAAACAACTGCATGTTCTGGAAAAGTATGCAAATTTATTTCAAATAAAGAAACCGATGTTCAAACTGGAATAACAATAAATGATAAAGATAAAAGGATATGTGTTGTTTTTCGAGGCAGTGAATCACTATATGATTGGTACTATGACTTGAATATTTTTAAGCATACTTTATCTGATAACATTAAAGTTCATAAAGGGTTTTATACTCAATTGACAAATAATGGTGTATGTGGTTCTCTCATTGAAGAAGTAAAAAATAAATTGAAAGAATATCCAAATTATGAAATATTTATTACAGGACATAGTTTAGGCGCTGCATTATCAACTCTATTTGGTTATATATTATCACACAATATTGATGAATTAGTAACAGTTGTTTCATTTGCAAGTCCAAGAGTCGGTAATAAATATTGGAAGAAGGCGTTTGAAAAAAAGAAAAATTTAATGCATTATAGAGTAACAAATAATAAAGATATTGTTACTGCATTTCCAACTTTCAGATATAGACATGTCGGTACAAATATACGAGTTACAGATACAAATGTTGAAACTTTTTTTAATTACCAAGATAACTCATGGTATGATTTTTCAATATTTAGATGTTGGAGAATAAGTGATCATAGTGGTGATTTATACTATAATAACCTTATAAAAAATACCTGGTAATTATTTTCTTTGAGTTTTTTTGTATTCATCAAGTTTACCCTTTTCCTCTTTACTTAAAGGTATGCGCGCAGCTTGTTTAATAAGTAAAGATTTAATGTTTACAGGAGCATTATCAAACAATCGTTTTTTTTCTGCATCTAATTTTGCTTTTTGTTGCAGGGTTTTTTGTGATGTATATGTTAAATTGATATTATTTGTCAAAGGTCTAGGACTAGGCGAATATATTTTTGGTTTTGGTGGTGTTTTTAATTTAGCTTCAACTTGTGCTAGAGTTTTAACATTTGGAAATAATTCTGAATCTTTCATAGCTGAAATTCTAACTCTATTTTTTCTTTCCTGACGTTTTCTTTCACTGCTGGTTACACTACCACCGCGTTTATGATTATTTTTTTTTGAAGCTTTCTTTCTAAATGTTTTACGTCCATTATATGAACCTTTTTTACTTCTTGTTTTACCAACCATTATAATATATACATATATAATTATCTAAAAATTGATATATATAATTATCTAAAAATTGATATATAATTATCTAAAATTGATATATAAATATAATATTAATATTTATATAAATAAAAATATGAAAATATTAGTATTTGATACTGAAACAACTGGATTACCAGAAGGACATAATCCTTCTATTCTTGAAACTGAAAAGTGGCCTTATATTGTCCAGTTAAGTTATATATATTATGACTCTGATATTAATAAAATATTAAATGAATGTGATATGTTGATAAATATTCCAAGTCATATAAATATAACCGAAGGATCTACTAAAATTCATGGAATAACCAAAAATGACACAATAAATAAAGGTGTAAATATTCGCGCAGCTTTGAATCGTTTTAATGTTTGTTTAAAAGAATGTGATATTGTGGTCGCTCATAATATTTCATTTGATAAAAGATTAATTATGGTAGAATCGATACGTAATAAAATGTCTCAATATTTTACAAAAGGGAATCAAAAAAAACCTGAATACTGTACAATGAAGAATTCTGTAAATATATGTAAAATTATTAAAATTAATAATAATAATCAAACATATTATAAATATCCAAAACTTATAGAACTATATACTCACTTATTCGATTCTAATCCAAGTAATTTACATAATGCATTTGTCGATATTTTATTATGTTTAAGATGTTATTGTAAGATTGAATTAAATAATGATATATTAACAATTCCAAGTATTTATAATTTATATCAACAATATAATATATAATAAACCCATATATGATATGTAAATGTTCAAAGGTTGAAAATTGATTTTTTATTAAAAATTGATTTTTATTAAAAATTGATTTTTAATAAAAATATATTTCATTATAATAATATAATATGAATCATCAAGACTGGTCACCACTAGTTATCAATAAAACTACGACTAAACCTAATATTGATAAACAGAATACTAATAAAGTTATAAATAATATTGATGAAACTTTTAAAATTGATGCTCCTAAAAATTTAGGTCAGTTAATCTTACAAGCTCGAAATGCAAAAAGTAAAACACAAAAAATTCTAGCAAATGATATAGGCGTTTCGGCGCAAGTACTTTCTAGATGGGAAAATGGAAAAGAAATTCCTACTAATTCCAATATTAGTAAAATGGAAAAAGTATTACTATGCAAACTTCCGAGAACAAAAAAAACAAAGATTGTAGATAATTAATCTAATAAAATATAATTGTCGAATTATCTAATTTCATCAACTAAACATAATTTTTTACATTTTTTAGGAGACCAATATAAATCTCTTTTTAAATATTTATCTAACTTTTCATTAGTTAATTTACCTTTACTATATTCAATATATAATTTTTTAATAATTTTTTGTAGATATTTACTATTTTTATAGTCATCAGTCATTTGTTCATATGTTCCCCAATATCCACCTGATAGTTGATGAATTAACATACTAGAATGCTTTGTAATAATACGCTTATGACAAACAATGCTTAAAAATGTTGCCGCACTAGCAGCATGCCCTTCAATTATTGAAGTAATAGGAATAATTGAATTTAAAATCGCATCAACTCCAGCAAGAGCATCTGTGATGTAACCACCACCACTATTTATATGTAAATAAATAGTAAAATTTTTAATATTAAATTCCATATCGTCATTATTTTTTTCAAAATTAAAAATATTACTTTTAATTTCATTATTTATTGTCATAATATTTTTATTTAATTCTAATATTGTTTCTGTATTTACATCACAATAAAAATAGATATGATTATTAGTTCTAGTAATAGAATTACTATTATATGATTCATCTGAACTATAGTGCGATGAATCACCATAGCACCATTTATTCTTTACATCTCTATTTTTTCCATTCTTGGATATAATTTTGTGATTATACATTATAAAAAAATATATAGAATTGTTTTTAAATTAACTTTTAAATATCATTTAACCAGAACACATATCACATGGTTCATTTTCACTTGGTTCAGCTGTGGGGTTTTTATCTGGTTCAATTGTAAATTGTTGGGCCTGATGTTTAGGTTTTCTACGTAAATAATAAATACCAGTTTTTAATCCAGATTTCCAACTATAAAAATGCATGTTTGTTAATGTTTTTGGAGTGGGGTCTTCAATCCATAAATTTAAACTTTGAGATTGGCAAATAAATGCACCACGATCTCTCGACATATCAATAAGCGTTTTCATAGGTATTTCCCAAACAATTTTATACTTATCTTTAATACATTTTGGTAATGTGTCTATATATTGAACACTGCCTTTATTTTGAATAATATTATTTTTAATGTTATCATTCCAGATACCAAGTTCAGTTAATTCTTCAATTAAATATTTATTAATTACAACAAAATCGCCGGCTAGGGTGCGACGACTATAGATATTGCTTGTAAATGGTTCAAAACATTCATTATTTCCCAATATTTGACTTGTACTAGCAGTAGGCATTGGTGCCACCAGTAAACTATTTCTTACACCATACTTAATAATTTGTTCTTTCAAACTAGTCCAATCATAACGATCACTTGGTGTGACATTCCACATATCAAACTGAAGAATTCCTTTAGATAATGGCGAACCAATAAAAGAGCTATAAGATCCAAGATGTGAATCTCTATTAATTTCACATGGAATCGGTCTAATTCGATGTAGCGATTCTTCAATCATATATGTGAAATCATCACTTCCACAATGAGGATTAACAGAATAGCTAGTTGAAATATCATCATTATATAAATATTGCCAGCAGTTATCAATCATACCAAATTTCATTTTTTTTAGTTTTCGCTCTCGGATTTTAGATAATTCGCAACTTTTTTCAAGAGATGCGTGATAAATTGTCTCAAAAATATTTTTATTGATAATTTTGGCTTCTTCACTATCAAAAGGTATGTCTAATAATACAAAAACATCTGCTAGACCCTGTACACCAATACCAATTGGTCTATGACGTAAATTGCTACGTCTAGTTTTTTCTGTAGGGTAAAAATTAATATCGATAATTTTATTTAAATTATTTGTTATGACTTTTGTAATATAATGAAGTTTGTCATAATCAAATTTGTTTTGTAAAATACTCCGCATCTCTGTATATCCTCCAATATATTTATCACCATCATAAAATTGAGGAAATGTTACAGTACCATCATTATTTTTATTAATAAAATTAAAATCTTCATCTTTTACGTCTACTTCATTTAATTTAATATTCTTTCTTTTTAATAATAATTTTAATAATTTACACGATATACAGTTATTTTTTGTATAAATTATTGGATCGTTATAGAAAACATCTGTATTTTTATCAACGCACATAGTTAATGAAATAGATGCTAAATTACATACTGCAGTTTCATTATCATCGCTATATTCAATAATTTCAGTGCATAGATTTGATGACTTGATTGTTCCGAGATTCTTTTGGTTCGATTTTTCATTGCACGCATCTTTATATAAAATATACGGGGTTCCGGTTTCCATTTGAGCATCTAAAATTTTAATCCATAAATCTCTTGCTTCTATTTGTTTACTGTACATTCCTGATGACTCGTATTGACAATATAATTTTTTATATTCATCACCATATACATTATCTAAACCTGGACATTTATCGGGACAAAATAATGACCATTTTAAGGAAGATTGTACTCTCTCCATAAATAAATCAGAAATCCAAAGGGCATAAAATAAATCTCTTGCTCGTAATTCTTCATCTCCATGATTTTTTTTTAAATCTAAAAATAATTCAATATCTGCATGATGTGGTTCAATATATATTGCAAAACTACCATTACGCTTACCACCCTGATTAATAAATCGAGCAGTTTTATTAAAAACTCCAAGCATTGGTATTAATCCATTTGATGAACCATTTGTTCCTCTAATATGGCTACCAGAAGCCCGAATATTATGAATATGTAAACCAATACCACCTGACCATTTGGAAATTTGAGCACATTCTTTAAGTGTATTAAAAATACCATCAACACTATCTTCTTCCATAGCAATTAAATAACATGAACTTAATTGTGGTTTTGGAGTTCCAGCATTAAAAAGTGTTGGCGTTGCATGCGTAAAATATGTTTGAGACATTAAATCATATGTTTCTTTAACTGACTCCATATCATTTTGGTGAATGCCTAGAGAAACACGCAGCCACATATGTTGGGGTCTCTCTACTGTAGTTTTATTTATTTTCATTAAATATGCTCTCTCTAGAGTTTTAAAACCAAAATAGTCAAATAGATTATCTCGTTCATAATCAATAAGACTATTTAAATAATCTTTATTTAAATTAATAATATCAAGCATATTTCGATCAACTAATGGTTTATGGTTATTATTTACATCTTTAAAATTATATAATTCATTCATTACATGAGAAAAAGAATCACTAGTTTGTTTATGTAGATTTGATACAACTAGACGACTTGCTAGTTTACCATAATCTGCATGTGTAGTATTTAAAGCTGCACATTGTTCAGCAGTTAACTCATCTAATTTACTAGTTTCAATACAATCGTATAATTGATCAATAACTTTCATCACTAGAGTTGTATAGTTAATACTTAATTTTGCATCAATTCCTAATTTTTTTACTCGACTTAATATTTTATCAAACGACACAATTTCTTTCATACCATTACGTTTAACAACATACATTTCATGTTCTGTATCGCCCATCATTTATTTATTTATGTAATATTAATTTTAAATCCATTTAATATTACATATTTCTTGTTTTATGTTTTATGTTTTCTTGTTTTATGTTTTCTTGTTTTATGTTTTCTTGTTTTATGTTTTCTTGTTTTATGTTTTCTTGTTTTATGTTTTCATCCTCTTTTTCTTTTTTTTGAAAATTTCACATCTAGCAATTTTATTACTAACGTATTAGATATTGGT
>Ga0228627_1001975_pt1 | contig 10252 bp, 10 predicted proteins | sample 33DmetaG_FD_190483 | JGI IMG/M metagenome (GOLD analysis project Ga0228627, IMG submission 190483) | Seawater microbial communities from Monterey Bay, California, United States - 33D | ecosystem: Environmental > Aquatic > Marine > Coastal | place: USA: California | collected 2016-09-28 | reverse complement strand
AGATATATACGCAATTGCGTATATTAACTCGTTGTGCAACATTAAAATGAACCTCAATAATATCACACAAATAGAACGATATAAAAATCTTGTAAAGTTTATATACGAGAATTTTAAGGAAGATATTGATATCAAAAAAATTGAGGAAATAAGTCATTATTCTTATCGAAATATCAATCGTATTTTTCAATCCTTACAGCACGAAACCATAGGAAAACATATCAAAAGAATACGATTAGAAAAAGCGGCTGAATACTTAAAATATACCCACCAACAAGTTTCTGATATTGCAATCAATGTTGGATTTAGTGATGTTGCGTCTTTTAGCAAAGCGTTTAAAAAAAGATTTAATTGCTCACCTATTGCATTTAGACAAACCATTGAAATAAATGAGAAAATTAATAAAGAAGTAATTGAAAATACAACGCAAGAAAAAATTTCATTCTCTACAAAAACACTTCCCATATTTGAAATACTATACTTAGAACACAAAGGAAACTATAACAACATAAAGGCTATTGAAAAAACTTGGGATATTTTTATTAAATACTGCGAAAAAAAACAATTGATTTCTGATAAATCCATTTTCTTTTCAGAAACTTTGGACGATAACAAAATAACAGACAACTTTCAATGCAGAACAAATGTTGCTATGATTTTAAACAAAACCATAGATTTTGTTCCTGAGGGTTTGTATCAAATTAAAACGCATACTGCTCAGAAGTACGCAAAATTTATTCACAAAGGTGTTACCGAAAAATTAGAAGAAACCTACAACCACATTTACGGTTCTTGGATTACTGATGTTCAGTTAGAATTTGCAGATAAACCAATTTTAGAGTTTTACATAAATCATCACGAAAAAATTGAAGAAGAAAATTTTATTACAGAAATCTATATTCCTGTTCTGTAAATTGTCCAAAAAGGACAAACGACAAGCCTACATCTATTCTTAATTTTGTGGTATGAAGAATTACAAATTTGGTAAATATTGGTTTCTCGGTCTATTGGGTTTCGTTGGGTTTTATAAACTACCTACAATAATAGGCTATTTTCAAGGTCAGGAGCAGTTTTGGGAACTTCTGAATATACTTTGGTTCACTTGGTTTTCCTATTTCATTCCTAAAAAACAAAATAATGAAGAAGGTAATTAATATCAGCTCGTTTATCTCTTTACTATTACTAATGAGTTTTAGCAGTGCAGTCGATACTGAAATATCTATTGAAAACTTATCGAAGAAATGGCTATTAACTGAATATTCTGTGGGTTGGTTCTCAGAAAAACCATCTAAAAAGGAACAAAATGACTATATCCATTTATCTTCAAATATGACTTTTAACAGCATAAGCGAAGGTGTTTTTGAAAAAGGTACTTGGAGGCTAAAAGGAAATCGAATTATCCTTTCAAAAAACAATGAAAAAAAACCTCTAACATTTATAGTAAAAGATATAACTAATAAAGAACTAACTTTAATTATAGATGATCCTTCCGATTCAGACGCTAAATACTTAAATATCCATTTCAAAAACTAACATTATGAGCTTTGCAAGACTCATTTCTCTTTTTGAGGAATCACCTTTAATGACCTATATCGCCTATTTCTTTATCTTCAATACGTCAATTATTGCAATTGAAATAATTGTAGATTTAATTACAAGAAAAGAAAGACGTTGGAAAGATTCGTTGGCTAATTTCAGTATCTTCTTAATGAATCAAGTATTAGAAAAAACCATTGTAGGAACTATTGGAATTATAGCATTAATGCCTTTTCATTGGCTAACACCTTTGTCTATTCCTGAAACTTGGTGGACTTGGGTTTTGGCAATAATTGCAGCAGATTTTACGTATTATTGGATGCACAGAATAGAACACGAACACCGTATTTTGTGGGGAAACCATAGCGTACATCATTCATCAGAAGATTATAACTTAACCATTTCTTTTAGGCTTAGTATTATAGAACCAATGATTGAATGGATATTTTTAATTCCAATGATTCTTATTGGTTTTAGTCCTTTCCAAGCCATTGTAGGTTTAATATTTGTGGCACAATTTCAAACTTGGATTCATACCGAGAGAATTGGTAAATTGGGTTGGTTAGATTGGATTTTTAACACGCCTTCGGTTCACAGAGTTCATCACGGCTCTAATAGGAAATATTTAGACAAAAATTATGGTGGAATTACAATGATTTGGGATCACCTTTTTGGCACGTATCAAAAAGAAGAAGAAAAAGTAATTTATGGATTGACCAAACCCATAAATACGAATAACCCTTTAACAATCAACTTTATTGAGTATAAACTTATTTGGGAAGATGTAAAAAAGTGTAGAACCTTTAAAGACAAAATCCGAATTATTTTCGGAAATCTAATTTGGAGGCCGAAATACTTTAAAGAAATAGATAAAAAGTAATTTATGAAAATAAACATCTGCAAATTATTAACACTTTTATCATTTAGTATCTTGTCCTGTAAATCTGTAAAAATGGAAGTTGACACTAAAAGATGTAGCACCTCTTATGAAAGAAATGAAAATCACCCAAAGGCTGAAAAGCTGCAAGAAAAGTTAGACGAAATAACAGCACTTGAAGTACCTGGAGCAGTCATCGCTATAAAAGATGGCTCTGGAACTTGGGCATCGGCAGCAGGTTTTGCCAAAACGGAAAATAGCCTGCCTATGGAACTCTGCCACTTGCAATTTGGTCAAAGCGTTGCTAAAACTTATATGGCAACAGCCATTTTATTGCTGTACCAAGCAGGTGAAATTGAACTTGACGAAATGATTGACACCTATTTGCCAAATACAGTTATTGAAAATATTGAAAACGCCCAACAAGCAACAGTACGTATGCTACTGAACCATACCTCTGGAATAGCAGAATATACAAACCAACCCGATTTTATTGATTTTTACCTACGTAATCCAGTACATAAGTTTGAGCCAATGGAATTTTTGAGTTACATCCGCAATAAGCCTGCTTTTTTCAAACCTTCAGAAGAGTATAAATATGTGAATACTAATTATCTGCTACTGGCTTTAATTGCCGATAAAGTAACGGGTGACCATAAAAATTATATTCAAGAAGAACTACTAAAAAAACACGGACTTAACAACACCTATTATCACACTCCTGATTTTATGGAACATCCAAAATTAGTGAATGGATATTGGCATAAATATGGAAAAGGCAAGGTAGAAAACTGTTCAAAAATGCATCGTGCACTAGTAGGAACATCTATAGGAGATGATGGCATTATTGCCACACCACAAGATTATCTTAGTTTTATTGAAAAGCTATTGACCTATCAAATTCTTTCTGAAAAGACCTCCGCTCAAATGCTCAACTTTGTTCTAAAAGAACAAAATAAACCCAATGGCTCAGGCTTGGGTGTGCATCAAACATTTTACGAAGGAAAACCAGAAATTGGTCACACGGGAGCTGGTGTCGGTGCAAGCTGTGCTCTCGGCTATTTTCCCGATAGCGATACGTATTACTTTATTGGCTATAATCTTGGCACAGCTTACCAACCAGCATTTGAGGAGGACTTTAAAAAAATACGTGATGAGATTTTTAAACTATTGCTTGAAGAACACTAAGAAACGTATTAAAGAAAGTAATACAAAGAGTATAAAAATTATAGAATACAAACTCATTTGGTAATAATGTTAAAAATTTAGCACCTTTAAAGATAAAACCGTATTATTTTCGAAATCTAATTTGGAAGCCGAAATACTTTAAAGAGAAACCCGAATAGAAATAACGTTGCACAACAATGTATAAAAGCAATAGCGGTTTGGGTGAATACTTGAACCGTTTTTGCATTTAATTAAGTATCTTGCTATCCGAAAGGTCAGTGCATTTAAATCCGCTACTGCTCTTATACTAACCGTTGTAACTCATTATGAAGAAAGATAAAAGAAGAATAATATTTGGATTTGCTTCTATACTGTTGGGGATTATAACTCTATTAACCTATCCAATGTTCACTTTTATAATTGCAATTCTTCTAGTGATTGTTGGGCACATTGTTTTACTATCTTCAAAAGGTTTCTCAAACCAAAAAATGATTATTGGTGTAAGTTTATTATTGGCAGGTATTATTTGCTATGTTTTCAATTTTGGGCCTATTTTTAGATTACTGAGTTATCCTTTTGCCATTTGTGGATTAGCGATTAGTCTTTTCTCAGGAAGCAGCATAAAGACGAAAATAATTGGAATTGTTTTACCTTTAACAATAGCATTATTGTTTATACAAATCAGAAAAGGAGAAGATGAAATATTCTTAATCCCTGATGGCTATAGAGGTCCCGTAAGAGTGCATTTTGAAGAATTGAATGGAGAAAACATTGATTTTGAAGATGGAAAACGAATCTATCAAATTCCAGAAACTGGTGTTTTATTTACTAACATAGAACTTACTAAGCACAATAAAAGAGAATTCTACTGGGTTAAGCCAAATGGGGATAGAAAGCAAATTAATATGAATTATACCCATGAAAATGATAGCATCAAAATAGTCCCCGGCTGGTATGGAAATTCATCTGGGAAACATATTTATTTCTTTATTGGAACCATACCCGAAAGTCTTAATTTAGCAGAACATGATTTTAAAAAAGAAGAGATAGAAAAATTAAAAAACGAGTTACAACAATAGCTATAAATCATAGCTGCCCTTCGGGCCAGCTAAGCTTCAAAGCAAGAGCGTTGGCATTCATTAAGACAGACCAAATGAAATTAGAAAATAATTGGAAAAATAAATCTTTGGAAAATCTCGAAAAAGATGTTTGGAGTGAACCTGAATATTCAAGTCATTTAGTAACTACTTGCCATAAATTAAGAAAAAAGCAACTAAAGGATTTTGACATTGAAGATTTAAGGATAATGATTGGACAGAATATTGGATTAAATTTTCTAATTCCACTTGCATTAGATGAACTAAAACAAAACATATTGGCTGAGGGAGATTTTTATGAAGGAGATTTACTAAAAAGTGTTTTAACAAGTGAAACTGACTATTGGAAAACGGAAAAGGAAAATTGGTCTTTAGTTGTCAATCTGTTTAAAGAAAAAAGAAAGGAATTAGACTATAATCATAAAGAGTTATTTGACTCTTTAAAAGATTTTGAAAAAATAAATGGCTAAAATAAAGCATGACATATGGAATAACCCTGAAGATTTACCAATGTTGTGTTTTTCAGGTGAATTAGGTGCTGAATCAAGAACTTTACTCGAACCAAACTCTAAAATTGTTCATTCCTTTTATGCAGAATCTCATTTTGAAGCAATGACTATTTATTATGAGTATATGGATTGGGGTGCTTACGAAACTGAATTCGAAGTTGATAAAGAACCATATAATTTAGAAGAAATAAAAAAACGAAATGCCAACAATGGCTATACGTAATGCGGTGTTTCTGCTAAACGAAAGGTCAGTGCATTTAATGAAGTCCGCCAATACTTTAATTTGGTGTTTAAAGTGAATAAATTAAAAACAAAATATAAACTCTTGGCTACGTGCAAATTTGAAAACTTCGCTTTTCAAATCCCGCACTACGCATAGCCGGGTCGTTATGGTCAATGAAATATAGAATGAAAAACTTTGCCTTAATACTTTTCTCCTTGGTCATCTTGTCAGGATGTAGTACTGAAGATGAGTACAAGCCCCATGTGCCCAAGACTGAAGCTGTGGAGTTAAACAAACAAGCGATGAAAATTGCAATGTTTGAGGAGGGATATAATGAAAAAGTTGATAGTGCAATAATATTATTGCAAGAAGCTATAAAACTTGATTCACTGTACCAGGAGGCAAGGAGGAACCTTGTTCGATTCGCGTATCAGAAAAACTATATTGACTTAGCGTTACAAACTTGTCATGACCTTCAAAAAATTTCTCCGAAATCACCAATGTATTTAGAAATGGAAGGTGCTATTTTGGAAACACGAAATCAAGAACAAAAGGCAAAGAAAAAATATAAAAAAGCACTTAGTTTGTATGAAAATGAGCTTTATGATGAGCTTGACGAAGACCCAAATCTAGAATTTTCATACGTTTTATGTTTGGTAGCAAATAATCAAATGGAAAAAGCCAAAACTAGATTGGAAACATTAAAAACTAGAGATCATCAAAACCCTTTTTTCGACGATATAACTATTAAACAAATAGTGAAGGAACAGAACGAAGTAAAAAAGAAGATGACCATAACACAAGCTAAGAAAACATAGCCACCCTGCGGGACGGCAACGTTTCTTAGCTTTGTCCGTTAGCAACAATTTGAAAAAATGAATAGACTAAAACAAATTTTAATACTAATATTCACAATATCGCTTTTTACAAGTTGTGATTTCATTAATAATATATCTACCTATAAAGACACAACTCAAGGATTTGTAGAGTCTCTTATTGAAGCAGACTATGAAAAAAGTCTGTCATTTATGGCAATCGAAAATGAGGCTTATAAAAACACGAACATTGATACGTTGAAATTAGGTTTAGGGTATTTTCGGAAAATAATTGTAGATAATTTTGGGGAAGAATTAGATTATAAGTTTATGACTGCAAATAAAACCTTCTCAACATTAGAGGGGGTAAGTACTGCGCCAAATACAACTTTAGCACAAATTGAATTTTCAAACGAAACCGATTTTGGAGTATTTGAAATCACTTTTGATGATAATTCAAATAAAATATTACACATTAAAACTCTCGACTTAAAAGAGAAAATCCCGAATATGATTTGGTTTTGGATATTTGGAATTTTAGCAATATGTGTTCCGATTTTTAATATTTGGATAATTAGAAAAATTAAGAAAAGTAATCTAAAGAAAAAATGGCTGAAATATATAGCCGTAATATTTCTCAATGTTCCAGCGATATCTTACAGCGCAGTTTATGGATTTTCGTTTAGTTTATTAAGTTTTCAAATATTGTTCGGAATTAGTTTTTCATACATGGGTTATTTAAGTTCTGTTTGGACTTTTGGAATACCTCTTGGCGGACTTTATTGGTTATGGAAATTGAGTAAAAAAACGGAGGAAGAAACGAGAGAAAATGAAACAATAGCGGAATAAAAAACTACTGGTAACAATGTAATAAATCTAATACGGTATTAGTCTTAAAACCTTCCATCTTCCAGTCTTGAATCAATCACTCCACCACATTCAAATTCGCAAACCTCAACAACAACGTTTTAGCACCTTTTCCTAAGAAGAAGATCGTCGCTTTTTTGTCGTCTCCAGTACCTGTGATCGCTGTGATTTTACCCTTTCCAAATTGAGCATGTTCCACATTGTAGCCAACTTTCAAATCTAAACCGATAGCACCTTTGTTGGAAGATGGAGTAGAAGCAGCTTTTGAAACAGATTTCATTCCAGAAGGAGCTTCAACGGTTTTATTTAAACCTCCTACATAAGGTTTATCAAACTTTGAAGGCCTACTGTTTAGAGATCTACCACCACGTCTTTCCGGAGTAACGAAGTTTAAGTATTTATCGTCAATTTCATCAATGAACCTACTTTGTTCAGCAGTAACAAGGTTTCCCCATATAAATCGAGAAGTAGCAAAAGAAAGCGTACAAGAATCTTTTGCTCTCGTAACAGCAACATAAAACAAACGCCTTTCTTCTTCAAGTTCTGTTCTAGAATGTAAAGCCATTTGAGAAGGGAAAAGGTTTTCTTCTAATCCTACAAGGAATACATGAGGGAACTCTAATCCTTTACTCGAGTGAATGGTCATTAACGTAACGAAATTTTGTTCGTCGTCATCTGTATTGTGATCTGCATCGGTAAGAAGCGCTACGTCTTGCATGAAGTCGGAAAGTGATTTTCCTTCTTCATCCTCTTTAGAAACGGTAAACTCTTTGATACCAGCTAATAAAGCTTCGATGTTTTGGTAACGTTCTATCTCTTCCGGACCTTTGTCTTTATCTGCATGTAAATCTTTTAAAATACCACTCGATTTAGCTATTAATTTGGCTAATTCGAAAGCATTCATCGTATCTAATTGAGCAGAAAAACTCTTAATCATGGTTACGAATTCGTAGATTTTATTTTTAGTGTTTTGGTTGAGTTTTGTAGGGAATTTATTGAAATCACTGATAACATCCCAAATACTTACACCATGTTGGTTGGCTGAAATAACAATGTTTTCAAAGGATGTTTTACCAATTCCTCTTAACGGGTAATTGATTACACGTTTCACTGCTTCTTCGTCTCTTGGGTTGGTAGTTAACCTAAAGTAAGCCAGTAAATCCTTTATTTCCTTACGTTGGTAGAAGGAAAGTCCTCCGTAGATTTTGTAAGGAATATTGAGTTTTCGCATGGATTCCTCAAATGCACGCGATTGTTTGTTTGTTCTGTAAAGTATGGCGATATCACTATACGATAAACCTTTGCTTTGTTTTAAATCGTAAATTTTATTCGTGATTACCTTTCCTTCTTCATTGTCTGTTAGACTTCGGATGACCGTAATTTTTTCACCATCTACATTATCTGTCCAAACATTTTTTTGAATTTGGTCTTTATTTTTTGCAATTACACTATTTGCAGCTTCTACAATGTTTTTGGAACTTCTGTAGTTTTGCTCCAACTTGAATAATTTGTAATCTGGGTAATCTTTACGGAAGTTTAAAATGTTTTGAATGTTCGCTCCCCTAAAAGAATAGATACTTTGCGCGTCATCCCCAACAACACAAATGTTTTCATAAACAGCAGCCAATTTTTTCACAATTAAATATTGTGCGTAGTTGGTATCTTGGTACTCATCTACTAGAATATACTTGTATTTCTGTTGGTAGTAGGCTAGTACGTCTGGGAAATCCCTTAAAAGAACGTTGGTTTGAAACAATAAATCATCAAAATCCATTGCACCAGCTTTAAAACATCGTTGCGCATAGGCAGTGTAAATTCTACCTAACTCAGGACGTTTCGTTTGCTGATCTTCCGCTAAAATTTCTTTGTTTTGGTTGTAAGCCTCAGGAGAAATTAAAATGTTTTTGGCAGAAGAAATTCTTCCTAGAACTGCAGAAGGCTTGTATAACTTGTCGTCTAAATTAAATCCTTTTACAATTTCTTTAATTAAACTTTTAGAATCTTGCGTATCATAGATAGTAAAATTCGTAGGGTAACCCAATCTATCTGCGTTGTAACGAAGAATTCGAGAGAAAACAGAGTGAAAAGTACCCATCGTGATGTTTTTTACTTCCGATGAATTGACAATCTTCCCAATTCTTTCCGTCATTTCACGAGCAGCTTTGTTGGTAAACGTAAGCGACATGATGTTGAAAGGATCAATACCTTGCTCAATCATGTAGGCAATTCTGAACGTTAGAACTCTCGTTTTTCCAGATCCAGCACCAGCAATAACCATTGTAGGTCCGTGTATGTTCTCAGCAGCCTCTCGTTGACTCTTGTTTAATTCGTCTAAATAACTCATTAAAAATTGGGTTTCTATGATTTAATTATGAGTAAAAATTAACCAAAAAGTTAATACTTTATTCAATTCTACAAAAGTATAATTTATTCTTGTAGTCTTTGTCAATTTATTTATCTTTGATTAGGAAATTATTCGAGTTTTTAGATTCTTTTTTTCCTATCGACGATTAAAAGTCTAAAGATACACTATGAAGGTTTTGTTAAATTCAATTTTACTTTTTTTATTTCTATCGGTATTTGCTTTTTCTAATAAAGCTGCTAACATTGAGAATGGCTACAAAGCACTAAAAGTCTATAACTATTTTGAAGCCAAACGAATTTTTTATAAAAGCCTAAAAAAGGATTCCTCTAGTGCTGCTTTTGGTTTAGCTACGATATATTATAGAAAAGATAATCCATTTCATTCTTTAGATTCTGCTTTTTTATACGTACAGGTTGCTGAGAGAAATTACAATACAACTAACGTGAAAACAAGGGATAAATTATTTACGTATGGTTTTGAACACATTGAAATTGTAAGAGATTCCATTAGTACGATTTATTTCGATCAAGCTGTAAAAGAAAATACTGTTTTAGCTTATAATACTTTTATAGAAAATCATCCTTGGGCACAAGAAAGGTTTAGAGCAATTTATAAAAGAGATGCTATCGTCTTTAAAGGTTTGAAAGAGAAAAATAAGTCTTTTTTGTACAAAGAGTTTTTGGATAATAACCCAAGTAGTCATTTTGTGCGTTTAGCGCAAACAGAATACGAGTTAAGTTTATTCAAGGAAATGACTGTTTCAGGAGAGTTAGAAGATTATGTAAACTTTATTAGT
>Ga0228627_1001971_pt1 | contig 10261 bp, 10 predicted proteins | sample 33DmetaG_FD_190483 | JGI IMG/M metagenome (GOLD analysis project Ga0228627, IMG submission 190483) | Seawater microbial communities from Monterey Bay, California, United States - 33D | ecosystem: Environmental > Aquatic > Marine > Coastal | place: USA: California | collected 2016-09-28 | reverse complement strand
TCAGCCACCAGCTCGATGCGATGGTCGCCCAAGGCCACGTACAGCAACACGCCGGTACGCGCAGGCGTGTCCCAGACGCACTCACGTCCAAAAACCTCCAGCGCTCGCGCACGGCTGTCGATATGGCTCAATGGCAGGCGGGTTTCCAGCACCACCATCAGCTCGCCGTCGTGGCCGAGTTCTGCCTCGCGAATCGCGTCCGCCAACTGGGCGACGGCCGACTCGCCGAAGTGCCGTTTGCGTATCCAATGTCCGGCCAATGCGGTCCATCCGCTGGCCGATGCCAACCTACCAGCTACCTGACGCACCGCCGCCTCCACTGCGGCCACCGCCGCCACTGAATCCGCCTGAACTGCTACCGCTCGAACGGCTGCTCGAACTGCCGCTGGACCACCCGCCCGAGCTCGAGCCGATGGTCGAGCCACGCCGCGAGGCGGTCGTGCTTGCGGGTAAATCTGGCAGCGCCGCCCGTACTATCGAGCCCATGAATCCCAGGCCCGCACCCAGTGCGCCGACGAATAGGTTGGGCACCAGCAGATAGCCGATCACCGCGCCGATGATGGCGGCCAACCACGGTGGCAGCGAGATCAGCATCACTGCCCCGAATATCAGATACTCCACCGACACACTGCTCAATAATTCCCATACTGCCTGGGTCACGCCGCTGCTGCGTGACGACGCCGCGGGTGGCGGCAGGGCTTCGCCTCGAATCTGCTTGTCCAGTGCCGTGACGCCCGCCTGTATACCTGCTGCGAAATCGCCGCTTTTGAAATGGGGCGTGATCTGTTCGGCAATGATGCGGGACGCGATGACGTCTGGCACCGCACCCTCCAGCCCATAGCCGACTTCGATGCGCAGCTTGCGATCGGACTTGGCGATCAGCAGCAATACGCCGTCGTCCACTTTTTCCCGACCCAGGCGCCAGGTGTCGAAAGCACGGACGGCGTATTGCTCGATCGGCTCGTCGCCAGTGGTGTCCACCAGTAGCACGGCCAGTTGCGCCCCTTTATCGGTTTCGAGTGCCGTCAGCGTGCGCTCCAGCGCATCGCGCTGGGTCGAGTCGAGCGTCCCGGTCTGGTCGGTGACACGCTGCTGCAATGCGGGGATGGGCTGTAGGCCATCGGCGGGCGCTGCCTGGGCGGTGGCCGATAGCCACGGCAAAAGCATCAGCGCCACGGCCATCAGGATCGTCCAGGCGACGATCGACCCGCGTGGGCGGTTCATCCTCATGGCGAACGCGTTCATCGTGCGGGGGCAGGCGTCGGTGCTGGCGCGGAGGGTGTGGTGGGGGCTGGTGCCTGATTCTGGCCGAAATTAACCGACGGCGCTTTGGAAATGGCCGCTTCATTCTCGACCGAGAAGTTGGCTTTAGGCGAATAGCCGAAGATGCTTGCGGTGATCACGCCCGGAAACTGACGGACCAGCACGTTGTAATGCTGAACCGACTGCACGTAGCGATTGCGTGCCACGGTGATGCGGTTTTCGGTGCCTTCGAGTTGCACCATCAGGTCGCGAAACATACCGTCCGCTTTAAGCGCCGGATAGTTCTCACTGACCACCAGCAGGCGCGACAGTGCCGAACTCATTTCGCTCTGGGCTTGTTGGAAACGCCGCAATTGTTGCGGATCGTCCAGCTGATCTGCCGTGAGTTGTACGGAGCCGACCCGTGAGCGCGCGTTGGTCACGTCGGTGAGTACCTGCTTTTCGTGGCTGGCATAGCCCTGGACCGTGGCGACCAGATTGGGCACGAGATCGGCGCGGCGCTGGTATTGATTGAGGACTTCCGACCAGGCGGCCTTGATCTGTTCGTCGGCGGCCTGCATCGCGTTATAGCCGCAGCCCGATAGGGTGAAACTGGCCAGAACGAGCAGGGCGAACGAGTAGAGACGTTTCATAGTGAGATCACGGGAAGTGGCGTCGATGGGGCAGATTACATCAGGTTTAGATGTCATCCGCTATCTGGGCTTGCCGTATTCGCTATCGACATGGGGGGCCGACGAGTATCGAGGTCGGTACGATCCTGGCGTTGTAATCCCGCCGAGGGGTGGGCGGGCCGGGCGCGACCATGCTAGAATCGCGGACTTGCCTGTGTGGCAATGAGCGACGCTTCGCGTCTGACTCATGCCACGGCAGCCAAATTAGGACAGGTGGCCGAGCGGTTGAAGGCGCACGCCTGGAAAGCGTGTATACGTTTATCGCGTATCGGGGGTTCGAATCCCCCTCTGTCCGCCAAGAATTGTTCCAGGCACGTCCAGGAAAAAGAAAACCCCGTAGACATTTCTCTACGGGGTTTTCTTTTTCCGCCAACTCACAGAAACAACTTGGTCACCGTAATGGTTGCGGCCAGTACGCTGGCGGCGATCAGCATGGGATGCCAGAGGGTTTCTCGCTTAATTTTGCCCGCTTCGACAAGCGCTTTGTTCGACTCCGCGCTTGTCTTGATCATTCCACCCGCCGCTAGCGGGTTTTCCGTTGCTTGGCCGGGCTGTATTTGAACGACGCCAGCACAACGCCGTGATCGTTCGTGCCCAGCCCCTTATGGTCATCGAAGTTCAAATGGTCGTTGTTGATCACTAGGCCATCGAACATCCAAAGCCGTTTGTGGCTGTTGTCGTAGAACTCCTGGCTCACCAGGATGTGGTCCAGCGACTCGCGTAGATCTTGATGAATGTGCGTGTAATACACATCGCGGGTGTCGCGATACTCTTGCAGCGTCTGCGCGGTGTACAGTGCCGTATCGCCCCCGCCCTTGGAGTCGCCCACCAGAAAACGAGGCTGATCCGTCAGGATGTTGGCGGTATTGCTTTGCTGACCGTCGTTGATGTCGCCCAATACGATAACCGGGGTATCCGTATCCTTCATCACATCGTTCAACAGAATACGCAAGGCCGCTGCCTCGGCCGTTCGGCGAATGGTCGATAGGGCCGCACCTATGCCTTCGCGATGCTTGCCGTAAACCGCCTTGTCTTTCTTGTACCAATCTTCTTGATCGATGCGCGTAGGCATTTTCGATTTCAGGTGGCAAACATATACCTTCACTGCCGGGTGTCCCTTGCGCGGACGAATCGCGAAACTCAACACCGGACGCGAGAACCCGGAGATGTTCACGTCGATTTCAGGCGTCTGCGGATCGTCGCCCTGCGAGCGTAGGATGAATGCGTCGGGAAACTCGCCGACCCATTCGGCCGGACCGGTCAACAAGCCCTTGCGCACCAATGCGGCGCAAACGATTTTGGATCCGTCGGCGTCGTCGGGCACGACCATGTCATACTCGGATTCCAAGCCCGAAGCCGTCAACACGTTGGCCAATGCGTCGGGGTGCCAAAGCTCCTGAAATCCGCATACGTCGGCTTGCAGCACCTGCAACTGACTGACCGTCCACGCGATTTTTCGGTCGTATTCCTCCTGGCTCCAACCCTTCTTGTTCGTGTACATGGCCGCGCCGGGCCAGTTCAGGTTGTACAAGTTGAAAGTCGCGATGCTCAGGCGAGGCATTTTCATGGCGTTCTCCAAAGGGGCTTGCAGCCCACTCTAGTGGCCGATCATGGCAATGAAATGAAAATAGGCCGCACGGTGAGAAGGGGCGCAACACCGGCTATGCTTGTGCGGACTCTCCATTTCACTTTTACCGATGCCGTCCGCACCTCGCCAATCCGTCCCGTCTGCATATTCCGACGCCGCCCAGACCGAGCGTTCTCGTTCCGACGCATCCAGCACCGACCAGGCCGAAATTTCTCGTTCCGAAACATCTGACGCTGAACCGTCCGATTTCGGCCAGCCGCGTCTGCATAAGACTCGCGACGCCCTTACGCTTCAGTTCGCCGGCTTCCCCGCGGTGCAAAGCAGTATGTCCCTACTCAATCCGAATTCGCTCGACCTCGAATACACGCGACTGATGATGGGCTTTCTGCTGTTCAACAACGCACCCGCGCACATCGTGATGATCGGTTTGGGTGGCGGATCTCTGCCTGAGTTCTGCCATCGCTATCTGCCTGAGGCCACGATCGAGGTGATCGAGATCGATCCGCAGGTGATCGCCCTGCGCGACGCGTTTCAGGTGCCCGCCGACGATGCCCGCTTCATGGTGATCGAGGCCGATGGGCGAAATTATGTGAATGCGATCGCGAACGCTGTCGACGTGCTGTTGGTCGATGCGTATGACGGCTACGGCATGCCGCTCGATCTTTGCGAGCTGGAGTTTTTTCAAGACTGTGATGCAGCGTTGTCGAACGATGGAATGTTGGTCGTCAATCTGCATCTGGAAAGCGAAAGCTATCCGATTTGCCTAGCGCATCTGCGTGAAACGTTCGGCGCGGGATTATTCGAAGTCGTGGACGACGACATGACCAACAGCATTGTCTTCGCATGCAAAGACGATCGGTTCGAGCAGACCGACCTGCGCGCGGCTATGCGTAAGCCCGCACATATCGCCAAGGATGCCTGGCCCCAGTTGCTGCCGACGTTTCAGGTGATCGAGGCCACGCAAACCCTACGTTGAACCCGGCGCCTCTTAAGGATTTTCTGTAGTGATCGCGTTGATCGACGGGATTCTCGAACGAAGAAGCGTTTTTAGCCGTAAAAAAACCTACAAAACGCAGGCGTTCAGTACAGTTGGGTCTTGTTATCGTCCGACGTCGGGAACGCTTATGACGCTTACTGTGTTGATCGTTATTGTGGCGATTGCCACGCTTTTTTTGGCTTTGAGATGGCATCGAACCAGTCGGGTCTTATACGGTGTATCGCTTGTCCTTTTCCTCGCGATCGGTGGTGGGTGGGTGCCGCAATGGCTGCTTCAGAATTTGCAGTCGCACTACTCGGCAAATGCCTCGATCGAATGGGGTGACAAGGATGCCATCGTGCTGCTGGGTGCCGGAACCGCGAGAATCCCTCAATCCGATGGCGTCGAGCCTGGTATGTTCGCCTATGCCCGCATTTTGGGAGCAGGAGAGCTTTACCAGGACTGCCGCAAATCAACGACACATTGCACGATCATCGTCAGTGGGGGGGACTCGGTACGGCACGGTGTGTCGGAAGCCGCGGTCTATCGGGATGTGCTGGTTCGTCTCGGCGTACCGAATGACGACATCGTCGTCGAATCGAAGAGCCTGAACACTTACCAGAACGCTCAGCTGACCAGCGAAATTTTGAAGGCGTATGTAGGGGGGCGCGTGTTGTTGGTGTCGTCCGGTTTTCACTTGCGGCGTAGCGCATTGTACTTCGAACATTTCGGCGTGACGACGACGCCAGTGCGGGCAGACTACTTGGACGCCAAGCACACAGTGCTGCCCAGTGCATATAACTTTACGGTGATGGATGTCGCGCTCAACGAGTACATCGGCATTCTTCGCTACCGTGCTTACAACCGGCTCGGTTGGAACTCCCGCCGAAAAGTGCCCCCTGGATTAATCCAGTAAGGGATCGCCAGTGAGGCGGGCCGATCGGGTATGTGCCCATCGGCGATAAAGCGGCCTGCGCGACTCGCCAAACGGGGAAAAGGGCAGGTCGTTATCGACCGGAACTCTGGCGCAGTCGCGCCGCTGCGGCTTTGTTCAGTCGGCGTGCCTCTTCTTCAGCAAACTGTTCTTCGTCGGGTTCGTATGATCCCTCGTACATGCAGGCGCTGCGGCTCCACTTGCACTCGTTGCTACGCCCGGCGGCGGCGTCGCCACTGCCGCCCCATGAGCAGCCTGAAACTATCGCGCCGGTGGCCATGACGGTTGCAACTCGGCCAAACATTGAATTGAACATCTTCACTACGCCTGAAAGAAGAACTGTTCCATTCTAGTTCACTCGACCGAACGGCTAGCCGGGCCTTCTCAGCGTCGGCATTCTCGCGCAAAATGGGGCTTCCTTATAGGCGTACGCCCATGTACATACCTCCGCATTTCGATATGCCCAGTACCGAGACGATGCACGACGTCATCGTTCAGAACCCATTTGGCACACTGGTTACCCACGGCGCCCATGGCCTGGATGCCAACCATTTGCCTTTTGAACTGCATCCGACAGCCGGAACCTGTGGCGTTTTGCACGCGCACGTCGCTCGCAATAATCCGGTTTGGCAGAACATCGAGAATGGTGATGCGGTAATGGCCATCTTCCGTGCTGGCGACGCCTATATCTCACCGCAGTGGTATCCCAGCAAGCAAGAGACGCATAAACAGGTGCCTACCTGGAACTACATCGTGGTTCATGCACATGGCAAGATCACCGTTCGCGACGATGAGCGTTATGTGCGCGGAGTGGTGGCCAGATTGACTCGCAAGCACGAGGCAGGCGAGCCCACGCCCTGGAAGATGACCGACGCACCCGCCGACTTCACCGACATGCTGTTGCAAGCCATCGTGGGCATCGAAATCGAGATCACGCGGCTGGAAGGCAAGGCGAAACTCAGTCAGAACAAAGACGGGCGCGACATCAGACATGCCGGCGAGACCTTGAAGTCTCGCGGGCATCTATACCTTGGCGATGCCATGCTTGCCTGTGCAGACGCAAAGCGCTAGGGCGAGTACACCGCAACTGATCAATACGGTGTCCAGACGTTGGCTCCAACCTGCCAAGAGGAGTCCGAGCGCCAACATGATGTAGTACAGCATCCCGAGTAACGCGCCGGCCGTACCTACCCGATCGGAGTAGCGAGCCAGCGCGCCCGCCAGTATGTTGGGAATCGCGAGCCCGTAGGCGACTACGACCAATGCCACAGGGAAAACAAATACCCAGACGTGAGCGAGTGCAGCGACCAGAAGCCCGCCAAACAACGCCAGACCGGCGGCGAGCGCGACAATGCGTGTCGACGCCCACCCCCGTTTCAGCAAGCTCTTGTTGAGCCAGGATCCAACGCCGACGCCTAAGGCGAGAAGCAGTCCGCTGTATCCGAACGCTTCGGACGACAAGCCCAACTGCTCGAAACGAAAAGGAGCCAGTTGGTAATAGCTGAACAGACACACATTGAATATTGCGATCAACAGCGCCGTTCGCCAAATCCCGCTGTCGCGCAGCATGATCAGTGCAGTTTCCATCAGCGTGGCTGCTTTTACATTTGTTGGGCGAGTCTCTGGTAGCCTGATTGCCGACCAGACAAGCAGAACAAGGGCCAGGGCCGCCAAGCCCGCGAAGACGCCTCGATAGCCCCAGTTGCCCGTCAAAAGGGCGCCAGCGAGCATACCCAAGGCCGGGCTGATCGCCATGGCAACGCCCATCACGGAGAATACCTGGGCGAGTCGATCGCCTTTGTAGATGTCCCGTATGACGGTCTGGGTGCCCACCGAGCCGACTGCGGCACCGAACGCCGCTAGCATCCGGGCACCCAGCAGCACAGCGAACGACGTACCGAACAGCGCGATCAGAGAGGCCACGCCATAAAGAACAAGTCCCGCAAGGATGGTGGGCCGTCTACCAGCGGTATCGCATAAGCGGCCCCAGAACACCACGCCGACCGCGAAAGCGAAAAAGTACAGCGAGAGGGTCAACGCAGCTTGCTCTGCGTCGATGCCGAACCCTGTAGCGATATCCGGCAGCGCCGGGCTGTAGATCGTTTCCACAATCTGCGGAAACATAATTAACGCGATGGGTAGAGCAAGACCGAGTGATGGCGATTTCATGATTCTTCTTTTTCGAATGTGATAGTGCTCGCAGCTTAGCGTTGCCCCTCGCAAGCGCATTACACAGAAAAAGACAATACATAGATCAAATAGGACAATCTATGGCCTGGGTGAGTACCGAAACCGATTTCGATCCGGATGCCTTGGGTTTACCTGTGGTGGGCATTGCCGCCGATTTCGGACGCCAGGGTGCGGGCGAACACCACCACTCGATGGGGCAATTGCTATTTACCCAGATCGGCTGCGTCAGTATCAGTTTGCATGGGCAGCGCTGCATGCTCCCCCCCGGGCGGGTGGTATGGATCCCGCCCTATACCGCGCACCGAGCTGAAATGAAAGGTGTGGTGGGTTATCGATCGATCTATTTGAACGCCGACGCGTTCCCGACGTTGCCGCGAAACGTCGCGGTGTTCGAGACGACGGAGCTGCTGCGCGCGGCGATGGAAAGAGTCGCTCGAGCCGCATTCGATACTGATTGGAAAAGCGGGAAGTCGGCCGCTATCTTGACGGTGTGTCTGAATGAAATCGATTCTGCGCAGCAGGCCCCCACGGTGCTGCAATGGCCGGTCGATCGTCGCTTGCGGTGCGCGCTGACCGACGATTTGCCGCCCGCGTTGAACGTGCTGGCAAAGGGCGTGGGGGCGAGCGAGAAGACCATAGGCCGCATTTTCTTGAGAGAAACGGGTTTGAGCTATCGGCAGTGGCGGCAGCAATGGCGCTTGTTGAAATCCATCGAGTTACTCACGAAATATCCGATGCTGACCCCGGTGACGCAGGCGCTGGGTTTCTCCAGCGACAGCGCGTTCATCGCTTTCTTCAGGAAGATGACCGGCCATGCGCCCAAGCAATACATGAGCTTGTCGAACCGCCCAGCGAGCGGCTCGGAGAGTGTGAATTAGTTGCCGCACCCATCTCATGCGATTCGGGCAAGTGCCCCCGCACAGCACGCCCCAGAATGAACTACCCCCCGAAAGCTGGACGTTGATCCAAGCTTCGGGGGGTATGGCATCCTGGTGACGGGTGTCGGCCAGCCAGGCTGGCGACAGCTCGGACGCGGTAAACCTTAGTCTTGACGCGAGGTCACTTCCATCAAGTGGTAGCCGAACTGCGTCTTCACGGGGCCTTGCACCACGCCGACAGGCGCGCTGAACACCACGGTATCGAATTCCTTGACCATTTGGCCCGGGCCAAACGTACCCAGCGCGCCGCCGTCACGGCTGGAGGGGCAGCTCGAATTTTCTTTGGCGACTTGTGCGAAGTCGGCACCGCCTTCGATCGCGGTCTTCAGTTCATTGCATTTGGCTTCGGACGAAACCAGGATGTGGCGGGCAGAGGCTTGAGCCATGGACATACTCCTTTGATTAATGCATTAGGTTAGCGCACCTGACGCGGGCGTGCAGGGCGGCCGGATGTGCGGCCATTTCCTGCACGCCGTAGGCGTCTGGCTTATCGAGCGATGAATTCCGGCATGCTGTGCAACGGCATGCGCGAGGGTTGATGGATGCCCGGGACAGTAACGATCCGCTCGGTCGATTCGGCGTTGCGTTGTGCGATAAGCAACTGAGAGCGGGTCGGCACTTCGATCATGCCCTCGCGCGGGCTCGCCGTGGATACCTCGACGAAAACCGGCAAGCTACTGTTCAATGATCGCGAGATGTCGGAACCAAGCGGCGCTCGAGCCAGTTCCTGCTGCCTCGATGGCGTCGGTGGGTTTTCTTCCGGTGTCGGCAAGGCGGGCGGGTTTGGCAGTACGACCACCGGCGGAACTGGCGCGGGCGGTTCTATGACAGGTGGCAGCGCGGCGACGTTCAACACGCCATCCCGATATTGGATGTCGTAGTTGTCCGAGATCAGGCCACTCGCAGCGATGCTGTATCGACCTGCCTCGCGTGCACCCTGGGCGGTTCCGCCATAGGCGAGCAGGCCGGTCAAGGCTGACGCGGACTCTCCGTTGACGAAGCCGTCATAGCGCACGCCATTGCCACCACTGTAGGCGGTGCCAGCCATGTGCTCGGCGTCGTTCGCCGTCACTTGCAAGGCTTTGCGATTGACGACCCACTGGCCCTGTCCAATCGAGACGATTTCGTAGTTGCTGGCGTCGTCCAACTGACCTTCGACGGTCAGCGTGTGCGTGCCAGCACGGGTGGTGTTGTCGATGCCGAAGCTATTGCTCAGGCCCGTCAGCACCGATTCATCCTGCCCGTTTACCAATCCCTCGACAGTGAAGCCGGGGTTGTTCGCCACGGCATCGCCATAGGTCGATTGACCACCATTTGCAGCGACCGAGATCTGCTTGCGGTTGACGAGCCAACTGCCGTCTTGGCGACCCACGATTTCGTAGTTGCTGGCATCGTCCAACTGGCCTTCTACAGTCAGCGTGTGCGTGCCAGCACGGGTGGTGTTGTCGATGCCGAAGCTATTGCTCAGGCCCGTCAAGACCGATGCATCCTGTCCATTCACCAATCCCTCGACAGTGAAGCCAGGATTGTTCGCCACGACATCGCCGTAGGTCGATTGACCCCCAACGGCAGCGACCGAGATCTGCTTGCGGTTGACGAGCCAACTGCCATCCTGGCGACCCACGATTTCGTAGTTGCTGGCGTCGTCCAATTGGCCATCGACGGTCAGCGTGTGCGTGCCAGCACGGGTGGTGTTGTCGA
>Ga0228627_1001969_pt1 | contig 10278 bp, 10 predicted proteins | sample 33DmetaG_FD_190483 | JGI IMG/M metagenome (GOLD analysis project Ga0228627, IMG submission 190483) | Seawater microbial communities from Monterey Bay, California, United States - 33D | ecosystem: Environmental > Aquatic > Marine > Coastal | place: USA: California | collected 2016-09-28 | reverse complement strand
AGATAGTGCAGGGCATTGGGTGCATGCAGAAGCGCGGGAAGCATTTGCGACTTGTATAGCCGATTTCTTAGCTACACTTTAAAAATCAGAAACTGATTTCAAGGTAAAAGTCAAAAAGGTTTTTACACCGGTCCTTTGAACAAGCATTTCATCAACGTCTGGCTTGGACAAGGCCTGCCACGCATCGTTACTAAAAGCGTATTTTTCTAACGGTTGTGTGAACAGACCTCTATCTAATTTTGAATTGCCATTGGCGTCTTCATAAATCTGAACAGCGAAGCGTTCACCAACATCAACAGCAATTTCATACACTGTATGTTCGTCTTGCACATCAATGTAGCCGGCCGTTATAGATACTTCATCAAAATTCAAAACTTCATAAGCTATACGAGCAGGATATTTGGAAGCGCCTTGAAATTTCATGGCTATATCATGGCTTTGTCCTAAGGCAAAGTTTGCAGCTAATGCACAACATAAAGAAAAGACTGTTCGTATCACGGTTCCTTGGTTGATTGAATACCTTTTCTAGCAAGAACCGCCCCATTCTCTTTGAGTGAATCCAACACCTTTTCGTAAATAGGAATAAATAAATCTGGTTCACTATTATAAAATGAAAAACTACGTTTGAATGTTTCCTCTGTGATGTTGTATTTCTCGTAGATTTTGGCGTAGTAATCTTCAATATCATTGGTGTCCCCTAATATCAAAGTCCCGTTTCTGGCGCCCTCCACAATATGAACATCTACTAAGATTGGAATCATCTGCTCCGCTGAAATGACCTCCTTAGGCACATGAATCTCGCTTTCACCGCAGGAAGTAATAATAAGAAGTACTATGATTCCAAACTTTCTCATCAGTTTCTGTTGAACAATAAACGTTTTCCAAGCTGACTTTCATCAAATTGGCCGTCTTTATAGGCCAAATGTCCATTGACGAATGTATGAGTCACCTTGCTTTTCATGACCGTTCCTTCAAAGGGAGACCAACCACATTTGTACAAAATATTATCCTTGCTGACTTTCCATGGTCTATTTGGCTCTAGTAACACAATATCTGCATAATACCCCTCACGAATAAATCCGCGACCTTCTAAACTGAATAGAATTGCCGGGTTATGACACATTTTCTCAATCATTGTTTCTATGGTCCAAGTACCGTTGTGAACATGCTCCATCATAGCTGTAAGCGCATGTTGAACCAGAGGTCCGCCAGAGGGGGCCGACAGGTATTTGTTGTTCTTTTCTTCCAAGGTGTGCGGTGCATGATCCGTAGCAACAACATCTATTCGACCGTCAAGAAGTGCCTTCCATAGCCCGGATCTATCCTCTGCTGTCTTCACCGCTGGATTCCATTTTATTAGAGAACCTTTACTATCATATTGGCTGTCATCAAACCATAAATGATGCACACAGACCTCTGATGTAATCCGCTTTGAAGCCAATGGCTTTTTATTGGAAAACAATTCTGTTTCCTTCGCTGTGGAAAGGTGAAATACATGCAGTTTAGAATTGTATTTCTTGGCCAATTTCACTGCTGTACTTGAACTTAAGTAACATGCTTTTTCACTGCGAATCAAAGGATGCATGGACATAGGTATATCCTCTCCATATTGCGCCTGGGCCTTCTCTAAATTGGTGCGAATCGTTTGTTCATCCTCGCAATGCGTGATTAACTGGTGATCCAATTGAAAAATTTCTTCTAATGTTTTCTGCTGGTCAACAAGCATATTGCCCGTTGAAGAACCCATAAATACCTTGATGGCCGCAACATCCTGCTTACTAACTCTTTTGAGTTCCTCTAAATTATCGTTCGTAGCGCCCATATTGAAGCTGAAATTGGCTAACGACACCAATGCTGCACGTTCGTATTTTTTTTCTAACTCAGCTATAGTGGTTGCCGCCGGTTTGGTATTCGGCTGCTCCATGTAGCTCGTAATTCCACCAGCTACAGCTGCTCGGCTCTCTGAATAGATGTCTCCTTTATGGGTAAGACCTGGTTCTCTGAAATGCACCTGATCATCAATAATCCCAGGAATCAAGTATTTGCCCTCTGCATCAATGACATTAATATTGGAGGATTTCGGTCCAATGCTGGAATCAACTTTGGCGATTTTACCTTCTTCGATTAATAGGTCACCTTCGACAACTTTACCCTCGTTTACTATTCGAGCATTTTTAATCAAGTAGGACTTGTTCATATATATTGGTTGGGGTTGGGTTTAAGCTTTGGTAAAGAAGCTTCGTAGTTTCAATTTGATAACACCAAAAATGGCTTCTTTAATTATGCCACTTGACATTTTACTTTCACCTTCTGTGCGATCGGTAAAAATAACAGGTACTTCAACCACGTCTATTCCCTTGCGCCAAGCTGTAAACTTCATTTCTATTTGAAACGCATATCCAACGAATTGAATATTAGAAAAATCAATAGACTCTAATGTTGAACGTCTGTAGCACTTAAAACCGGCTGTAGAATCTTGAATGGGCATTCCCGTAATAAAGCGAACATAAACACTCGCAAAATAACTGAGTAACACCCTGCTCATAGGCCAATTTACCACATTAACGCCTTTCACATAGCGAGATCCAATAGCCACACCAGCGCCTCTCTCACAAGCTTCTTGCAATCTAGGCAGGTCTTCTGGGTTGTGCGAGAAATCACAATCCATCTCAAAAATATAGTCGTAATCCCTTGCTAAGGCCCATTTAAATCCATGGATATAAGCAGTACCCAAGCCAAGCTTCCCTGTGCGTTCCTCTATGTGAATACGGCCCTTGTGCTGAGACATTTTTTCCCGCACTTTTTCTGCAGTTCCATCTGGAGAACCATCATCAACAATAAGCACATCAAAGGGACGTTCCAATGACATAACGGTATCCAACATCCTTTCGATGTTTTCGATTTCGTTGTATGTTGGAATAATTACGAGGCTTTCAGGCATAACACAAATGTAGCAAAGAAACCACTAGATTAGAGGTATGAAATGGGATGTATATACAGGTAAACAATGGTGGAAGGCCGCACTTATACTATTCGGGGTAATTATAGGTATTGTATCATTATTGTATACAGAGACTTTCCTCAAGGAATTACGGGCAGAGGAAGAACGTAAAATAGTGCTTTGGGCAAAGGCTATTGAAGCTGTTTTTTTATCTGAAGACGACACCGATTTAGCCTTTTATTCTCAAATTATACAAGACAATAAAACCATTCCTGTTTTACTTGTAAACGACGAAGGGGAAATAATTGCACATCGCAACTTGGATGTTCCCGAATCCAATCCGGATAGATACCTAAAAAGAAAACTCGTAGAGTTCAAGGAAAGTGGTCAGATGCTTGAGAATCCCTATTTAGATGGAAAGACCAATTATTTATACTACAAAGGTTCCTCCCTTTTGAGCAAATTAAGGATTTATCCGTTGCTGCTACTTGGAGTAATTTCCGTGTATATGCTCATTAGCTATATGGCATTCTCCAATGCAAGAAGAAGTGAGCAAAATAAAGTTTGGACGGGGATGGCTAGAGAAACGGCACATCAAATAGGAACACCTTTGAGTGCATTATTAGGTTGGATCATGTTTCTAAAAGACAAATATCCCGCTGAAATCGCCTTCAATGAAATGGAGCGTGATGTGGATAGACTCACATCAATTACCGAGCGGTTTAGCAAAATCGGCTCACAACCAGAAATGACGGATCAAGACCTTAGCGAAACACTTGTTCATGCTTTAGATTACATGATGAATCGATTAGGGAAAAGCATCGAGCTTACTTCTAACATTGCGCCAGACCTTCAAGGATTACACAATCCACAACTCATTTCTTGGGTTTTGGAAAATTTAATCACCAATGCTACGGATGCTATTCAAGGAAAAGGCACCATACACGTAGATGCACAACTTCAAGGGACCAATATTGTAATATTAGTCAAAGACGACGGAAAGGGGATACCCAATAAAATTCAAAGAAGGATATTCAATCCCGGTTATAGCACAAAAAGCAGAGGCTGGGGCCTTGGCTTGAGTTTGGCCAAAAGAATTGTTGACGAATACCACAACGGCTCCATCTCACTCATAGAAAGTCAAGTGGAGCAGGGCGCTACATTCAAAATCACCCTTCCCTCCGTTCTGTAATGAATAGTAGTATCTATTTTCATGTCCCCTATTGCAAACAGGCCTGCACCTACTGTGACTTTCATTTTTCCACCAATTTGAACACCAAAGAACAGGTGGTTAATTTCATGTTAGATGAGCTTGTACAACAAAGCAATGTATTGCCATGGAATGAAACTGAAATTAGCAGCATTTACTTTGGAGGCGGTACGCCGAGTCTTTTGAATTATGACCAAATTCAACGATTTATTCAAGTAGTACAGCGGCACTTTAAATGGTCTAAAAACCACGCGGAAATTACCCTTGAAGCCAACCCTGATGACATCACTCCAACCAATCTGAGTCAATGGTTTTCTGCAGGAATTAATCGATTAAGTGTGGGGATTCAAAGCTTTCACAACGGCGAGCTCCAAAAGAGTAATAGGGCTCACAACGCTATGGAATCCAAACGTGCTTTGGAATTCATTGACAACAGTCCCTTTGAAAATTATTCCATAGACCTCATGTACGGGATGCCAGGGTCTAATCTAGAAACGTGGCAGGAAAATCTTGAAAATGTCCTGAAATTTAATCCGCCTCATTTAAGCTGCTACAACTTGACTATAGAAAATGGAACCGTGCTAAAACATCAAGTGGACACTGGACAGCTCATCCTTCCAAACGAAGAGCAAATACTGTCACAATACCGCTATTTGACACAATGGGCAAAGACCAATGGGTATGACCATTATGAATTATCTAATTTTTCAAAGGACGATTACCGAAGTATTCACAACCAACATTATTGGTCCTACCGTCCCTATTTGGGCATTGGTCCAGGTGCGCATTCCTTTGACGGAAAAAGAAGGTTTTGGAACATCAGCAACAACAACTTATATCTTAAAGGTACGGCCATTACAGAGGAGGAATTGAGTATCAGCGAACAAATAAATGAGCGACTTATGGTTCGGCTTCGCACCGCTGATGGATTTAGATTTGATCATGATATCCCACAAATTGATAAAGACAATCCATTGTTTAAACGACTGCAAAAGAATGTGGAAAACGGATTTAAAAAAGAAATTATTCATCCCATGCCAAATGGGTTCCGTATTTTACCAGAGAATTGGATGACTAGCGATGCTATCATCGCCAGTTTAATGATTGATCATGATGAAGACCACAGTTGAAATCAATGGTGTTTCTTACGAGATAGATTTAAATGCACCTTATGCCGATCTAAGCATGGCCGTTACAGACATTGCTCGTGCTTGGTACATAGATGCCCCCAAATTTACACCGGTGATTTTAGGCGATTGGAAGGGCTCCGTTGAATTAGGGGGAAATATGAATTTTTTTTCCATAGACTTCAACCCACATGCGCATTGTACTCACACAGAAACGGCAGGTCACATTTCACAGACGAGACATTCCATAAACCAACACTTCAAAGCACCCTATACCCTAGCCTTGGTACTTTATCCAGAGGTCACTAACGGAAGGGTAAGTCTTGAACGTTTCATGAAAGCATGGCTAGAGGCCAAAGAATTTGGTGGTACAGATGGAATCAAATCCGTAATCATCAAAACGGACTGTGGTAACGGCAACCTACAACGCAATTACAGTCAAACTAACTGGCCTTATCTAGATGCTGAAATTGGGACCTTTATAAGAAATGAAGGTATTGATCATGTCCTTATTGACCAGCCTAGTGTAGATCAAGAAGAGGACGGTGGAGCATTGGCGTGTCATAGATCTTTTTGGGGACCCTCACCGGAATCTACACTGCATAGAACCATCACAGAATTGGTTCATATTCCCGATCATGTGCAACCGGGTAATTACCTCCTGCACTTGCAAGTGGCACCAATTGAAAACGATGCGGCACCTTCAAGACCGCTGTTGTACAAGTTTTCTAAAGTCCAATAATTACTTTCCTTTTCTTGTGCGAGCGTCTACAGCAGCTAGAGTAGCCATATTCACGATTTCACGCACAGATGCTCCCAATTGCAGCACATGAGCACTCTTTTGAGTCCCAATAAGCATTGGACCAATGGCTTCCGCAGCACCAAAGCTCTGTAACATTTTGTACGTAATATTTCCTGCAGCAAGGTTTGGAAAGATGAATACATTGGCCTTGTGACCCACTAAATCTGAAAATGGGAAACTCTCTTTGAGTAGTTCTGGATTCAGTGCAAAATTTGCTTGAACCTCTCCGTCCACAATGAGTTCAGGATATTCTTTACGCAATATGCTACTGGCCTGTGCCATTTTACGTGCATCTGGTCCGTTACTTGACCCAAAATTGGAATAACTCAACAAAGCCACCTTAGGCACTATGTTTGTCCTTCGCACGGTGTCTGCAACATTCAGCACTATTTGTACAATATCCTCTACAGCGGGATCAAGGTTGATAGTCGTATCTGCGAAGAACATGGGGCCACGTTTGGTCAAAAGAGTATACATACCTGCAGCCTTACGCAAACCATTTTCTGTACCAATAATTCTTAAGATCGGTCTTAAAGCCGTAGGATATTTAACAGTCAAACCGCTAATTAACGCATCCACTTTACCTTCCTTTAGCATCATATTGCCGTAATAATCGCGCTGCTTGATTTTACTTTTACACTCAGCCAAGGTCCAACCTCTGCGCATACGCATATCATAAAGCCTCTGAGCAAACTCTTCGCGTCCTTCAGCATCTGCGATGACATCTATAATCTCGGCGCCGGATAATTCTAGTTGGTATTCCTCAATTAATTGCTCAATTCGCGCTCTTGGTCCAAGAAGAACAGGAACCGCCGTTCCCCCATTTATTAAAATTTCTGCGGCCTTAAGAATACGGTATTGGTCTCCCTCTGTAAATACAATTCGCTGCGGCTTCTGAGAGGCATTCTCATTTAATAATCTAATGAACTTATCGTCTCTGCCTAATCGATCACTTAAGGTAGTATTATAATGGTCCCAATCCTTAATTGGAGCCTTGGCCACACCACTTTTCATTGCAGCTTTTGCAACCGCTGGGGCCACAGTAGTAATTAATCGAGGATCAAATGGCTTGGGTATGATGTAGGTTGGGCCAAAGGTTAAATTGCTCTCGCCGTAGGCTAGGTTCACCAGTTCGGGAACAGGCTCCTTAGTTAACTCGGCAATAGATCGCACAGCAGCCAACTTCATTTCTTCATTAATACTTGTAGCGCGAACGTCCAAAGCACCTCGGAATATAAAAGGAAAACCCAAGACATTGTTGACCTGATTAGGATTGTCACTTCTTCCGGTGGCCATGATAATGTCCTTTCTAGCCGACATGGCATTTTTATAAGTAATCTCTGGATCTGGATTAGCCAATGCAAAAACGATTGGACTTGGCGCCATGGAAGTCACCATTTCCTTACTTACAATGTTTCCTTTGGACAAACCAACAAAGACATCTGCACCCTTCATTAATTCCGCTAAATCCGCCGGTTTATGGTCTTTTGCAAAAATCTGCTTTTCAGGAGTCAACTCTTCTCGGCAAGTTGTAATTAAACCTTTTGAATCGCACATAAAAAGGTTTTCCGATTGTACCCCTAGACTCAAGTACAGCTTAGCACATGAAATGGCAGATGCGCCGGCGCCGTTAAAGACAACTTTAATCTTATTAATCTCTTTTTCCGAAATCTCCAAGGCATTCAATAACGCAGCGGCAGTGATTATTGCTGTTCCATGCTGATCATCGTGCATGATAGGAATATTCAGCTCCTCTTTTAACCGCTTTTCAATGTAAAAACAGTCGGGCGCTTTGATATCCTCAAGGTTGATTCCTCCAAATGTTGGGGCAACAGCTTTTACTGTTTCTATAAACTTGTCTGGGTCTGCAGCATCTAATTCCAGATCAAAAACATCTATATCCGCAAATATTTTGAATAGCACGCCTTTTCCCTCCATCACTGGCTTGGAAGCTTCAGGACCTATATCTCCTAAACCAAGTACGGCCGTACCGTTTGAAATTACTGCCACTAAATTGCCCTTGGCTGTATAATTATATACTTCCTCCGGATTTGCAGCAATCTCTTTACAAGGTTCAGCAACACCTGGCGAGTAGGCAATACTCAGGTCTCTCTGTGAATTTGACGGCTTCGTTGGGATAACCTCAATTTTACCAGGCTTAGGTTCCTTATGGTATTTAAGTGTATCCGTTTTTCGAATTGGTCTTTGACTCATGTCGTTATTACTTTAATACAAAAAGGAATTGAATGGAAACCTTGATGCATGTATTTCTGATGCAACTCTATAAAGAGTACGCCTTAATTCGTCTATATTATTTCTATCCTGAGCGGAAATAAAAACAGCTCGTTCGCCAATCTTATTTATCCAGCTCTTTTTCCAGTGGTCAAGATCGTAATTTCTTGGTGTCAATTCTAGATCAAATTCGTCTGCCTCCTCATAGGTGTATGCATCAATTTTGTTGAACACCATCATAGTCGGCTTATCCAAACTATCAATCTCTTGCAGAATACCGTTCACACTCTCAATATGCTCCATAAAATTTGGATGAGAAATATCCACAACGTGCATTAATACATCTGCCTCCCTCACTTCATCTAGGGTAGATTTAAAACTCTCTACCAATTGAGTGGGTAATTTGCGAATGAATCCAACAGTATCCGTCAACAACAAGGGTAAATTATCAATATTGATTTTTCTAACGGTTGTATCCAAAGTGGCAAACAATTTATTCTCTGCCAACACATCTGTTTTACACAATAAATTCAATAATGTGCTCTTACCTACGTTCGTATAACCCACTAAGGCGACTCTAGTAAGCTTGCCTCTATTACTGCGTTGCGTGCTCATTTGCACGTCAATTTTTTGCAACTTCTTTTTTAAAAGCGATATTTTTTGCTGGATTATACGACGGTCTGTTTCTATTTGGGTTTCTCCCGGCCCACGCATACCAATCCCACCTTTTTGTCTTTCAAGGTGTGTCCACATCCGGGTAAGTCGCGGCAATAAATATTGGTATTGCGCCAATTCAACCTGTGTTCTGGCATAGCTCGTCTGAGCACGTGCAGCGAAAATGTCTAAAATAAGATTGGTACGATCCATTACCTTGACCTCCATCAGCGCCTCAATATTCTTGAGTTGAGAGGGAGTTAATTCATCATCAAAGACGACCATATCTATATCCTCGGCCTTTATGAATCCGAGAATATCTTCCATCTTTCCCCTTCCTAGAAAAGTTTTAGGATTGGGCTGTGCCAATTTCTGAGTGAACATATGGACGGTATCAGCCCCTGCGGTATCAGCTAAAAAACGTAATTCTTCCAAATATTCTAGCGCCTTGACTTCGTCTTGTTGCTTATTCACAATAGCAACAAGAACACACCGCTCCCTTTGAGAAGTTCTTTTCTTTTTAACTTCTAACATTAAGACGCTTTCTTAAGCTCCTTGCAAGAAAGCTTCCCAAGGGAATCTTAAAGCAATTAACAGCAGTCCAATACCGAACCAAATCACGACTGTTTTGGCCTTATTCTTAGCAGCCTCTTGACGTTTACTCTTGGCATTTCCAATGGTAATCAATACCGCCCCGAGCAGCATAGTTGTGGGATGCTCGACATATTTGAAACGCATTGCGGCATCTTCCATTAGCGTCTCCATGTCAGAAAACATATCCATATTAAATCCTATGAGCATGACTAATCCAACGGTTACTTGAATATGGGTAAGTACAATTGTGATTGTATTTTGTCTTTTGAGACTGGCGGTAAATTCACGGTCCGATTTCCAAACTAAAAAGTTCTGGACGAGTACCACGAGAATTAGAAGTAACCATAAAAATGGCATCCAATGGTGTAAGTGTAGTAATCCTGTATACATCTATTCGTATTTTAAGCTAAGTTACAAAGCCTAAAGCAAGTATAAGAATATGAAGAAGACCATCATCGCATTAATTATTATCGTTTTAATAGCGCTATTTCCATTCGTTCGTCTTGATAGTATCCAAGATAAGTACCAACCTGTAAAAGAAACTTCTGACTTTGAAATACGAGGGGATGCGGTTTCAATTTTCGCCAAAGGATTATCCTATAAAACTATATCTCAAGTACCTCAGATGATTGATAGCGCTGCATTCGAAGGACTTTTTGTTCACCTGAAACGTTCATTTCCATTGGTGTATTCAGCATTATCAGTAGATATTTTAAGC
>Ga0228627_1001955_pt1 | contig 10320 bp, 7 predicted proteins | sample 33DmetaG_FD_190483 | JGI IMG/M metagenome (GOLD analysis project Ga0228627, IMG submission 190483) | Seawater microbial communities from Monterey Bay, California, United States - 33D | ecosystem: Environmental > Aquatic > Marine > Coastal | place: USA: California | collected 2016-09-28 | reverse complement strand
AGAGGTAGTTTATTCGAAGCTGGTTTTAATTCTATTTTCTTTTCGATTGTTTATGTTGTAGTAGGTGGAAGTTACGAGCCGATTGTTGCTGTGGTCATTTTAAGGGAGTGGTATGTGCATGTGCTTAATTCAAACGTTAAGTGGGATCTTGGTATTTTTGGGAAGTATATCTTTATCTCTCCAATGGATCATCAGCTTCACCATAGTATAATGAAAGAGGATTACGACAAGAATTTCGGATTGATTTTTGTACGGTGGGATAAGCTTTTTGGAACATATAAAAAAATAGAGATGCAAACTTAAAGATAGGAATACCTGATAACTACTTTCATCAAATGTCTTTTTTTAAAGGGCAGATTCATTCATTCAATAGATTTTTAAAGTCTTTATCAAATACTTTATAGATAAGTATTAAGCATTGTTTGACAAGAGTCTATACTTGCTTCTTATTGTTTTTTTCTGCATATTTGTATGTTGTTTTTGATTGTAGTTGAAAGAGTAGATTGAATAATTTATTTAAGCTCTTTTTTTATTTAAAATATATGAAGTATATAATATTTTTAGGTTTCTTTTTAATCTCTGTTTTTTGTTATACCCAAAACCTAGTTTATAGAGTAGGAGGGAAGATTACAAATAGTGATACAAAGAAAAATGAATCAGGAGTCACCATTTCATTTACTAGAGGGGGACAGGTTTTATCTTCAGTAACTACTTCTTCTAATGGTAAGTACAACCTTCAGGTTGAGGCACCTATGGGAGGATTGTATATGATTACCTATTCAAAACCAGGTTTTGTAACTAAAAAAATTAGATTTGATGTGTCTAAAATGAATGCTGAAGATATTCCAGCAGGTGTAGATTTTCCTCTTCCAACATTGGATATGGATTTATTTACAGAAAGAGCAAATGCTGATTTTTCATTCTTAAACAATGAACCTGTAGCATCCTTTTTTTGGAGTGAAACCCAAATGATGTTAGATTATGATAAACAATCGAGTGCTCGAATTAGAAAGAAAATTGAAGATTTATTAGCAAAACAAGAAAAAGAAGCAGCAGCGAGAGAAGCGAATTATCAATCAGCTATAAATTCGGCTCAAAACTTATTTAATCAAAAAAAATATTCTGAAGCACTAGCTAAATATACAGAAGCATCAAAGATAAAACCAAGTGAGCAATTACCAATTTCTCAGATAGATGCAATTGATAAAATACTTGTATATCAAAGGAATGCTGCTGCGGCTGCAAGTAAGCTAGAGAATGAGTATAATAATATAATAACTGCAGGAGATAATTTAAGGAGCCAAAAAAAATACCCTGAAGCTATTGCTAAATATCAAGAAGCTCTAACAAAAAAAGATGAGGCTTACCCAAAGAATGAAATTTCTAAATTAAACGATTTAATAAAAAAAGAATCAGAAGAAAAAGCTAAGTTAGTTGAATTCGAAAAGTATAAATCAGAAGGGTTTGCAGCTGCTAATCAGAAAAATTGGGAAGAAGCTAAAGCTAAGTTACTATTAGCTTTAAAAATAAAAGAAGACGCTACTGTATCTGCCAAGATAAAAGAAATCGATGCTGAAGTTCTTAAAGAAAAAGCTAGTGCAGAAACAAAAGCAAAATACGATCAAGCAATTACTGAAGCTCAAGGATTAATGACTTCCAAGAAATATGAAGAAGCAAAAGCTAAGTTTCAGGTTGCTTCAGGTATCGATCCTTCACAACAGTTGCCAAAACAAAAAATAACAGAATTAGAAGGATTAATTTTGAACAAGAAGAAAGAGACTGAATTAGCAGCTAAGCTTAATACATTAATCTCTCAAGGAAATACTTTTTTGACTAAAAAAGATTATAACAATGCAAAGCTAAAGTTTGAAGAGGTTTTAAAAATTGACCCTCAAAACTCAATAGCGCCCGAGAGAATCAAGTTTATAAACAATAAATTAAACGCTTTAAAGGGTGAGGCAGAAAAGGAGAAGTTATTTAACCAATTAAAGAAAGATGGTTTTGCTTTATCTTCAAGCAAGAATTACCTTCAAGCAAAAGCTAAATTAGAGGAAGCATTAACTATAAAGTCAGATGCTTCAATTAATCAAAAAATAATAGAAATCAATAAAGCTATTGATCTGGAAAACCGTAATAAAGGAATTGATGAGCAGTATAATGCTTTTTTAGAACAAGGTAATAAAGAGGAGTTAAATAAAAATTATGAAACTGCAATTGCTAAATATAAGGCAGCTTTAAAACTAAAACCAAGTGAATCAAAACCAAAAGAAAAAATTACTTCTCTGGAGAATTTGTTAAAAGCGCAGGCTGATAAATCTCAAGCGGAAGCAAATAAGCTGAAAAAGTATAATAGTTTTATCTCTAATGGAGACTCAAAGGTTAGGTTAAAAAAATACGATGAAGCTATTTCTGATTATAAAAATGCCTTATCGATTAAGCCAGGCGATTCGAAAGCTACAGCAAAAATATCCGAAGTTGAAAAGTTGAAAACAGAAGCAAGTAACTCTTTAAAAGAAGCCGAAAAGTTAAAACAGTTTAATGCTTTAATTTCAAAAGGGGATAGTAAGTTAAAACTTAAAAAATATGACGAAGCTATAGCTGATTATCAAAATGCTTTATCCATTAAACCAGGAGACTCATATGCTTCATCTAAGGTTTCAGAAGCAAAACAGCTAAAAGATAACTTGTTAAATAAAGAAAAGGATGAAAGTAATAAGCAAGCATCTTTTGATTTGGCTATGGCTGAAGCAGGAAAACTCTTTAACCAAAAACGATATTTAGATGCTAAAAAGAAGTATGAAAGTGCTTTGAGTTTTATACCAAATAACCAAAAAGCTTTATCTCAAATTAAAGAGTGTGTGAGGTTAGAGCAGGCTAAAACAGACAAAGAAGAGGATGCGGGTTATCAAAAATTGCTTGCAGCAGCAGATAAAAAAATGGCTAAGCAGGATTATGATAAAGCAAAAGAATATTATGAAAGGGCATTAGGGATAAAGTCGACAGATCCATATCCAAGGAAAAAGCTTAATGAAATTGAACGTATATTAAACCCTGTTACTGAACCAGCTCCCGTAGCTGAAAAGAAAGGAGAAAAAATTGAAACAGAAAAACTTCAGCCTCTAGGAGAGCCTTACAGCAAGTCAATTTTAGATGGGAAAGAAGATTTGAAAAAAGCCGAAATAGATAGAAGAAACCTTCAAAAGAAGAATTTAGAAAATGGTATTAATGATGTAAATAATAAGTCGGAGGAGTTTATCAATCAAAAGAAAGCGGAAAGAGAAACTTTAACGGCTGATGTGTTTGATGTTCAATCTTCTGTTGAAGTTGAAAACGGAAAAAAAGGCAAAGAATTTCAAAAAGTTATTGAAAACAATAAAAACGTTAGAAAGCAACAAGAAGCAGACGTTAACCAAGCGAATGTTTATGAAAACACAGATAGACTTAATATTCAAGAAAAAACAGATATTATAAAGCTTGAAAATGATTCAGAGAATAGTAAGAGAATAGTTGAATATTTAGATAAAGGGGATGAATTAAAAAGTCATAATACAACATATTCAAATAATTCTGATCAATCTTTTCTAGATAACAAAGCAAAAAACATGACCTCTCAAAAAGTTGTTGTAGCAGTGGAGAATGAAGTTTTAGAGAAGCAAATTGATGATTCAAAATCTCGACAGGCAACACAGCAAAAGGTGAAAGAAAATGTTAAATCAATTTTTAATAAAGTTAATACGGATATTGAAAAAGAACATTTGGAAGTTAAGGAAATGAAAAAGCAAATAAATAGTGCTGAAAGTAAAATGGGAGAAAAAGCAATTAACGATGCTTCTAATGCTTCTGACATTACAGTTGATTTGAGGGGGATTAAAAGTAAGGTAGTTGAATCAACTAACAATAGTATAAATGAAGCAAGTGAAAAAGGTAAAATAACAACAAATAATATAGTTGAATTAAATAAAAAAATTGACAATGAACAGTTAAATAATAAGGATAATTTAAAAGAGTCTAATACAGTTTTAAGGAGTAATAGCAAAGATTTGTATAATTCATCAAATGAAACCTACAATAATGAAAAGCAAAAGAATATACTATCAAAAGGTAATATTCACAAAAGGTTAAATAAGATTGAAGAAACTACAAAAACTTCTAATGATAAATTGATTGAAAGTAATACTCAATTAAAAAATCAAACCAAGGATTTAATAGAAGGAAATAATCAACAAAAGCTGGACAATGACAAAAAGCTATTGTTGTCTCAACAATCGATCAATAATACCACTAATCAAGACGCAACAAAGCCTGTAATTGTTCCTAATTCCCTTGGTGAAGAATATCCAGAAGGTGTATCTCAAGAGTCTTTTACTCAAAATGATGAGAATGGACTAATGAAAGCAATAATAACAAGAAGAGTAGTTGTAATTGAAGGTAGAGGAGATGTGTATGTTAGAACTCAAACTACAAGTGCTACAACGTATTCTAAAAATGGGGCTCCATCTTCTGAAAGAATTTGGCAAAAAGAAACTCAAGGACCACATTTAATTAAAAACTATTAATCATGAACGTTCATTTTATTGCAATAGGAGGAAGTGCAATGCATAATTTAGCTATTGCTCTCAAGCGAAAAGGTTTTAATGTTTCAGGATCAGATGATGAAATATTTGAGCCTTCAAAATCACGTTTAAACGAAAATGGAATACTTCCTGCTAAAATAGGATGGGACATAGGTAATATTGATGAAAAGTTAGATGCTGTAATTCTAGGTATGCATGCCAGAGAGGATAATCCTGAGTTGTTAAAAGCAAACAAATTAGGTCTTAAAGTTTATTCTTATCCAGAATATTTATACGAGCAAAGTAAAGATAAAAAAAGGATAGTTATTGGAGGAAGTCATGGTAAGACAACAATAACTTCTATGCTTTTACACGTAGTAAATGATTTGTCTTTAAATGTTGACTATATGGTTGGCGCACAATTAGACGGTTATGACTGTATGGTTAAACTTACTGACGAAGCTCCAATAATGATTTTGGAAGGAGATGAATATTTGAGTTCTCCTATTGATAGAAGACCAAAATTTCACCTTTATAAGCCTGATGTTGCTCTAATTAGTGGTATTGCTTGGGATCACATAAATGTTTTTCCAACTTTTGAAAACTATGTGAATCAATTTGAAGTGTTTTGTGAATGCATTGATCAAAATGGAACATTAATCTATAACACAAACGATCCTGAAGTAAATAAAATTGGTTTAAAATATTCTTCGAAACTTATAACAGTTCCTTATGCTACACCTGTTTTTAAAGTAGTTGAAGGTGGAACGGTGCTCGAGTATGAAGGTAGTTCCTATCATCTTGAAATATTTGGAGAGCATAATTTACAGAATTTAATAGGCGCTTTAAAGATTGGGGAGCAAATAGGTATCCAAGCAAATGATTTTTTAAATTCTATCCAAAGTTTTAAAGGAGCTGGGAAAAGGTTACAAAAGGTAATTGAAGAGAAGTCTTTTGTTATGTATAAAGATTTTGCTCATTCTCCATCAAAATTAAAGGCTACAACTAAGGCTGTTAAAGATCAGTATAAAGAAAAGAAAGTAGTGGCTTGTATGGAGTTACATACTTTTTCATCTTTAAAAAAGGATTTTTTACCTCATTACAATAATTGTATGAGTTTTGCAGATGAAGCAATAGTTTACTTCAATCCTGAAGTTGTTAAACATAAAAAGTTAGAATCTATTTCTAAAGATTTAGTTTTTAATTCTTTCGGAGGAAATGTGAAGGTTATGACAAATAAAAGCGAAGTTTTGGAGTTTATTAACCAATCAAAATGGAATCATAGTGTTTTATTAATGATGTCTTCTGGTAACTTCGATGGTTTAAATTATGATCAATTAGCTCTTGACATTGTAAGTGAATTGTAATATAAAATGAATGTTTTTTTAACTTTTGATTATGAGCTTTTCTTTGGTTCGAAATCAGGTTCTATTCAAAAGTGTATCATAGAGCCGACAGAAAAATTGATAGAAATATCAAAAAAGCATAATGTGTTTTTTACTTTTTTTGTCGATGCTGGGTTTCTTGTAAGTTTAAAATTGAATATCGGAAAGTTTCCTCATCTTCAAAATGAATATGATTCAGTTTGTAATAATATTCAACGATTAGAGAGTGAAGGTCATTCTATTCAACTTCATATACATCCTCATTGGGAAAAATCATATTATGATGGTCAGAAGTGGGTTTTTAATGTTGATGGATGTTATGCTTTGTCAGATTTTTCAGATGATATGATTGAAAAAATTGTATTGAATTATAAAAATGAACTACAGTCGATAATAAAAGAACCAATTTCGTCTTTTAGAGCAGGAGGTTTAGCTGTTCAGCCATTTAGTAAGATTAGAGCAGCTTTACTTGATAATGAAATATTAATAGACAGTTCCGTTTTGAACTTATGTTATAAAAAAACAGCTTCATATCAGTTTGATTTTAGAACTTCTCCCAATAAAGGGAGGTATAGTTTTAATAAAGATGTTTGTAAAGAAGAAAAAGGTGATTTTTGGGAGTTTCCAATTGCTGGATGGAAATATTCACGCTTTTTTTATTGGAAATTATATTTATTAGGATATTTTTTTCCTTCTAAACATAAATTTATAGGAGATGGTAATTATGTTCCTACTCCTAATGAAAAGAAAATTAAATTGTTTAAATCAAGGCATGATAATGTTTCTTGTGATGGTTATTACACTTCTGCTTTGAAGAAGATATTTGAAAATTATAATCGTAAAAATCGTTCAGATATTGTCGTTTTAGGACATCCAAAGTCTCAAACAATATTTTCGTTAAACAAGTTAGACCAAACGATTGGTAAAACAAAAAATAAATATCAATACAAAACGTTTAAAGAAAGTATTAAATAAATGAAGATGGCTCAGTTAACGCATTGTAATAGTTTAGACAGAAAAAAATGGGATGATTTAGTAGATTCTGATCCTAATTCTCTTATTTTTAATAAGTCTTTTTATTTAGATCAAGTTTGCAAAGACTGGTAATTAAAGTTCATGTCATTCAATTGTCTTAAGTATATTTCAGTCGCATTTTTTTACTAAATTTGGGTAATTAGTAAACGTGAATTAATTAAATTGAAATTAAGTTAAGTTTATTTAAGTCTTGTTGTTTAAATAATGTTATGTTATGAGTGAATTAAATAGTTTGAAATCAATTGTTTATCTTGCGGTAGATCAATTTAATTTATCACAAGAATCTGAAAATCATTTAGATAAAAATGAAAAAGCAATGCTTTTTTCAAGACCAGGTTATACCAAAAAAGGAAATTTAGATAGTTTATCACTTGTTTATTTTTTAGTTACTGTTGAAGAGTGTTTACAGAAAGAGTATATAAATTTCGATTTAAAAATTCAAGAATTAATTGATTCTAAAGAAGTTAATTTAGAAAATATATCTAGCTTGATTTTATATATTAAAAAATTACTTTAATTCAATGAAAGTAATTTTAATATCTGATTTTTCAATAAATTATTTAGCAAGTTGTTTGAGTAATGATCTTAAAAATAAGTTTTTTGGTGAAAAAATTGAGTTGTCGGTAGCTCCATTTAATCAAGTTTATCAGTTTTTAATAGATACAAATTTAACGGCCTCCAATGACTTTGTGGAATTTGCAGTTATTTGGACTCAGCCTGAAAGAGTTCTTAGTAGTTTTAATTCTTTTTTGAAAAATGAATCAGTTGAATTAAATGACATTCTTGAGGAAGTAAAACGTTTTTCAGAACTTGTTATAGCTTCAAGTAGTAGGTTTAAAGTTATATATTTAGCTAGTTGGACGATTGATTTAAGTTTGAATTATCAAGCAAGACTTTCTTCAGGAGTTGGTTTCATAGATGTTCTTTCAAAAATGAACGATACACTTGCATTTGAATTGAAAAATTACACTAATATTCAGTTGTTAAATAGTCAGAGATGGATTACGAGTGTAGGCGAAATAGCTTATAGTCCCAAGTTATGGTATTTATCTAAAACTCCTTTTCATGCTTCTGTTTTTGCTCAAGCGTCAAAAGATATTTCAAGTAGAATTAATTCTGTTTTTTTTCCTTCTAAAAAAGTTATTGTTGTTGATTTAGATAATACGCTTTGGGGAGGTGTTGTTGGAGATGTTGGTTACGAAAACTTATTGTTAGGTGGACATAATGCAAAAGGAGAAGCTTTTTATGATTTTCAATTAACCTTAAAATCGCTTTTGAATAAAGGGGTTTTAATAGCTATAGCTAGTAAAAATACCGAATCTGTTGCTTTGCATGCAATTGAAAACCACCCAGAAATGGTATTAGGTATAAACGATTTTGTTACATGGAGAATTAATTGGAATGATAAAGCTAAAAATATTCTTGATATTTCTCAAGAGTTAAATGTTGGTTTAGATTCAATCGTTTTTTTAGATGATAATTCTTTTGAAAGGGAACGAGTTAAATCCGCTCTACCTAATGTTTTTGTGCCCGATCTACCTTCAGACCCAATGTTATATAATCGGTTTTTACTTCAATTAGATTGTTTTAATTCAGCATCAATTAGCGATGAAGATAAGAGAAGAACAGAGTTGTATCGTGTAGAGAGAAAAAGAAAAGAGAGTCAGAATAATTTTACTAGTATAGAGGAATGGTTAAAATCAATTGATATTAAAATAACTGTTGAAGAGTTAAATTCGGATAATCTTCAACGTGTATTTCAATTGTTAAACAAAACAAATCAAATGAATCTTTTGACTAATCGATATATAGAAAAAGACTTATTTGAAAGAATGAATAATCAAAATATATGGATGTTTGCATTTTCGGTAAAAGATAATTTTGGAGATTATGGTTTAACAGGTGTTCTTGGATATAAAATTGAAAATAAAATTCTTGTTTTAACTGATTTTGTTTTGAGTTGTAGGGTTATTGGGCGTAAATTAGAAGAAACGATGCTTTCGGTAGCTATTGAAGTAGCAAGAGAAAAAAAAATACAATATGTTCAAGCTAATTATACTTTAAGTAACAAGAATAAACCTTGTTTAGATTTTTTTTTAAATTCCGGATTTAAAAAGGAACAAAATAGTTTTATTTGGGATACTAATGAGGTGTATTTTAGACCTGATTATATTAAAATAAATGAGGTGAGATAACATCTTTGATTACATATATTTTTTTAGTGGTTATCGAAAAATTAACGAATAATAATTATCAATAAAAACACTAATGTACATTCCGTATCAACAGTTAGCAAATAAAATAGGTTTAAAAGAAGATGATATTTTATTAATAGCTTCAGATATTTCAAAATTGGCATACACTGCATTAAAGAATAAAGAAATAATAAACACTAATCTATTTGTCGATAGCTTTAAGAATAAGTTAAATAAAGGAGCATTACTTTTTCCTGCTTTTATGTCTGGGTTTAAAACAGGTGATACGTTTGATAAACTCAATGATTCACCTGATATGGGAGTCTTGTCTAAATTATCATTCCAGCGATCTGATTTTATAAGAACTTTAGATCCAATGCATTCATTTATGGTTTGGGGGAGAGGTGCAGAAGAATTGGTTGCTATAAAATCAGACTCTACATTCGGGCCAACTTCTGTTTTCGCATATCTCAAAAATAAAAAGGCAAAAATGTTATTGATTGATTTAGATTTAGAGCATGGTTTTACCTTTTCCCATTTCGTTGAAGAATGTATGAAAGTATCCTATCGTCATTATGTCGATATCGAGTATAAATACTTAAATGAAGATAGAGTCGAGGTGTATGAAAAATTAAAATTTTACACAAAAAATAAGGGGATAGTAAATACTATAAATAAATTAGAACCAATTCTGATAAAGGAAAAAGCATTATTGAAATTTGAATTGAATAAAAGTGTTTTTCGATTGATTAATTTAGCTGATGCGTATGAGGTTATATGTAGGGATATTACAGGGAATAAAGCTCAAAATTTACATTCTTTTGTTGTTAAAAATTATATAAGATCGACTTTAAAAAAAATGTTAGGTAGATGATAGGACAGTTAAAATATATATCCTCGAATGAAATTGATAATATTAAATGGGACAGATGTATAGATGAGTCTTTGAACGGGATTGTGTTTGCCTATTCTTGGTTTTTAGATAGTGTTTGTAGTTCTTGGGACGCATTAATTTTAAATGATTATGAAGCTGTTTTTCCAGTGACAAGATATTCCAAATTTGGTATTCATTATTTTTTTAACCCAATTTTCGCTTTACAATTAGGGGTTTTTTCTAAAAATGTAATTTCAGAAGAAGTGATGTTAGCTTTT
>Ga0228627_1001953_pt1 | contig 10326 bp, 8 predicted proteins | sample 33DmetaG_FD_190483 | JGI IMG/M metagenome (GOLD analysis project Ga0228627, IMG submission 190483) | Seawater microbial communities from Monterey Bay, California, United States - 33D | ecosystem: Environmental > Aquatic > Marine > Coastal | place: USA: California | collected 2016-09-28 | reverse complement strand
CGACCCGCCACGCGTCTTCTGGATGGGGTTCTGTTCGACGCAAAAGGTCGAGCGATGCGAACGACTTACGCCAGCAAGTCAATCCACACAGATGGGACAACCCAAACGAAGCGATACTGGTATTACACGACGGCAGTGTCCGTTTCGGACAACAAAACCGAGATTGAGCGCTTGCCAGCGGATGAGATCGAACGGGTTGTGATGAACGCGCTAAACGAACGGCTCGCTGATATGCGGTGGCTAGCGGATCAGATTAACGGGCAGGTAAGAGAAACAACCGCGGTCTGCATTTTGCGGACAATTGAACAGCGCGTTGTGGAAGACGACATGACCAACGTCGATGCTCAATCACAAGACTTCCTGAGCATCATTGATCGTATCGCCACCCACAAAGATCGGTTGGTTGTCTCGCTGAACCTCGCGGCTATCACAGAACCTGAAGCGGCTCACACACCAATACCTGCAACCTTCGAGATTCCGTTCCAAAAGCGTCAGAACGGCTGCGCCAAGCCGATCATCATTGCAGCCGACAATGCCCCGCAACAGGACCCAGACCTTATAGCATTGGTTGCAGACGCGAGACGGTGGGCAAGCGAACTCCTTGAAGGGAGAGCGTCTTCGATCCAGCACATCACTGAACGGGAAGGTCTGCGTAGCGGATCGGTCAGTCGCATTCTTCCTCTGGCCTGGCTGGCGCCAGACATTTCAACGGCGATTCTGGAAGGTCGTCAGCCACCGCATCTCACGGCGAAAACACTGCGCGCGCTTCCCGAGCTGCCATTGGATTGGGCCGAGCAGCAACGTATCCTTGTATTTGCGTAATCTTGAGGTCGTTTTGACCAGCTCAAGACCTCACGTGCAAATGCCCCGCTGAGACTTTCCCGAAAACAACCCCGAAAGTGCTGAGATCAGAGGCGATTTGTGAGGTCTCTGGTGCCTTTCTTCCCCATAACTCACGGAAATATAGACACTCTTCCGCACAAAAGCACCGTCGATAGTTTTAGGAAGTCTGAATGGTGGTGGTCCTAGTCTCCAGCGAACCGGTCTCTGTCGGAAATTCCCTGTTAACAGGGAATTTAACAGGGAAAAATCGAAAGTTTGGTCTATTTAGGACAGTTTTAAAAGATTTTACTCTAATTTACTTAGCTAAAATAACGAGTTACAGGCCATTTCCCTGTTATTTAAATAACAGGGAATAAAACCTTTGGATCAGGGAAAGAAATCACAAAAACAGGCAAGCGAGGTAACCGAATAGGGAAGTTCATATTTGTCAAAATTTACGGTGAGGCAGAAAATATATTAATCTGTTTGGAAGGCTGCTCTTCCCCGGTTAGCAGTCATTTGCGAAACATGCAGCGATCAGCTACTCAGAGCCCGAAGTGAAAGTTGCTGCAAGAAAGTATATCTGATGTCAGAACCCGCTCATCTAAACATTCATCAGTTTTAAGGGTTACCTCCAGAATACTTTTGTTATTATTTTATCAGTCTAATTATCTTAAAATATGTTCGTAATAGTTGGGTAAAAGATGAAACCACTACTCCTTTTTTTTCACCTACTTTTCTTAATTCCTAATATTGTGCTGGGGGGAATAGTGGAAATCTATTCTCTTAATGGATTGGATGATAATAGAGGGTTTTGCATCGATATCAGAGGGCACAAATCGAAAGCGAAAGTTAATCGAGGACTGCAAGCGCATACTTGTTACTCCTACCAAGGAGAGGTTGCTGTCGATCAGGGGTTTGACTCCAGCAAATTGATGAAGAACCAATTACAACTACCCGCATTTAATGTTTGTATGGAAGCAGAATCAGTTACTGCATCGGCATCGTTACAACTAAGCAAATGTCGGGGTGGACAACTCCAGAGGTTTGAGTGGGATAAAAAAGGCAAAATCCATCTTATGGATGATAAGAATCTATGTCTTACCGTCGCTCAGGGAGAGTCTAGGAAAGGTGGGGGTGGGTCTCCTGTTCATCTGATCAGAAACCTCTCAATGGAAACTTGCAGTGATACACTTAAACCATTTCAAAGGTGGGGTATGAGAGCGGTGGAATAAGTAACATCCCAAGTTCTAGTGTCACAATTAATGCGTTACTCCGGCGCGAATGTTTGCAGGTTCTTGTGACGCAAAAGGTCAGTATAATTAGCTACATCGTTGGAACTACAATTGAACCGCCATCCCCCCCCGAATGCTCTTGTCGGCTGCGACGCAGATAGCAAGAGATTGAACGGCATCATTCATGTGACGAGTCAGGTCGGTATCCTCCAAAATCGCATTTAGGACGAACCGTTGTTCTGCGTTGCACAATTCTTGATGCCCCGGTTCATTCTCGAGGGCAATGTGTTCGTCCCCTGAAGGGCGATGTACTAGAAGGCTGCCTACTTTCGTATGGCTTTCAATTTCGGCACTGTCATCAGATGCAGTATTAACAATGCTGACAGCGCCATTGGGGCTAACAATGTCCTTCACGAAATAGGCTGTCTGAGACATCATTGGCCCCCATCCAGCCTCATACCATCCAACCGATCCGTCAGAAAAACGCACCTGGAGTTGGCCGTAGTTATACATATCTTCGGGAATTTCATCGCTGAGCCGCAGGCCAATCCCCTGCACTTGAACGGGGGCGGCGTCCGTGATTTGGCACATAATATCGACATAATGCACACCGCAATCTACCAGCGGAGAGGTCGATTGCATCAAGGCGCGATGGGTCGCCCATTCATCGCCCGTGCTTTGTTGGTTTAAGTTCATTCTAAACACGTAAGGTCCGCCTAAACCCCGCGCTTCGGCAATCAGACGTTGCCATGATGGGTGATGACGCAGGATATAGCCGACTACCAGTTTGCGGTTTAGCCTTGCGGCAGTGTCCACTACTGCGCGTGCGTCGGCCACCGTCGTGGCGAGAGGTTTTTCGACGAACACATGAGCCCCGCTCTCCATTGCGCGGATCGCGAGGGGGGCATGGCTCTCTGAATAGGTGGCAATGATGACCAGATTGGGGGCGAGCGCAAAGGCCTCATCAATGTCGGAGAGAAACTGATAGTTTTTCAATTCTTTGGGTAAGGTGCGAGGGGAGCGATTGACGAGGGCTACAACCTCGACCTCTTCAGCCGCGTGCAGGGCCAAAGCATGGGACAGGCCCATATTTCCCAATCCGATGACTATAGCGCGGATCATGTTTTTCCTTCTCTAAATGTCCAACAGAGCTCGAACACTGCCGACCTCAACCTCACATTGTTGCTGCCTCGCGTATACAGCAGCAAATGTCAGCGCTAATGATTTCAAGTTTTCGCGTGCGCTATTCAGCGGCTCGCGGTTCTCTTCGATGGCACACATCAGTTCCCCCATTGTACCGCGAAATCCGTCATCGAACCATTGCCCAACAAGGGTGGGTTTTTCGATGCCCTGTGAATTGTTTCGTGTCACATTTTGGGTGTTTAGATCAGGACCAGTGCTGTGCAAAGTGCCGTCTGATCCGGTGATTGTAGTGACGTCAAGCGGATCGAATTTTGTGAAGCCGTCAAAGGCAAGGCTTGCCTGCCCGCCATCAAGACGGATCATAGCTTGCGCCAGAAGTGGCGTACGGTTTAATTGTCCCATCGCATGGGCAGTGGTGGCCATAACTGTTCGCACTCGATCGCCGGCGACAGAGACCACGAAATCGAACCAATGTACGCCAAAGTCATACAGCAACAGGTCCTCAAGATTGTCAAAAGGGGTGCCAGCGGTCCAGCTGTGATCACAATGAACACGGGCATGGACAGATGACAGGGTACCAATTTTTCCTTTGCGCACGCTGTCGCGCATGTATTGAAAATGTGGTGCGTAGCGGCCGTTCTGATTAACCGCCAGCTTGACGCCCATGTCGTCAGCCAGCGCGACAAGGTCTTCACCCATGCCGAGATCAGTAACAAAAGGTTTTTGGCTCAGAACGTGTTTGCCCGCTTTCAGGGCCGCCTCGATGATGGGTGCGCGATGTATGGGGTGTAAAGTTATGTCAACTATATCAATGGATGGATCGGCAAGGATTTGTTGCCAATCATTTTCAACCCGCGCGTTTGGAGCTAGTTCATTGCGCTTGGCTTTAGCCGTTTCATGGGTTCGGTTCCAAAGGGCGGCGACATTCCATCCGTCCGTGGCATAGGCTTTCAGGTGACTTTCAGAAATACCTCCTGTACCAATGACCCCTATTTGCCAGTCCTTGCGGTGTGGCGACGGGATCATGGCAACAACTTCAGCGTACGTTTTTCCAGCGCCGACTGCGCCGCGGTGTCGACAATGCGTTGCGCGGTCAGGCAAAGCGCTGGGTCAAGTGGACCGCCGACGGGTTCACCGCGGGCAAGGCAGCTCAGCATGTATTCTATGCCATTTCTTTCGCCTGAAGGCAGTGCATCTACCGCGACTTGATGTATTTCGGGGCAGGCCCGGGTCTGCACGCTTAAATGTGTTGCATAGTCAGGCGATAAGATGGTCCCGTCACTGCCGATAAAGGTAAATCCACAAGTGGGTTGCGGCTGGTATTTCCATGGGTCGGTGAAGGTGCCCCAGCGAGTTTCCATCCGCGACAATCCGTCGTTATAGCGCAGAACTGCAATGGCGTGCTGGTCTACCTCGATCTCGGGAGCCTCATCCACGGTGCAAGTCACCTCAATTGGGGATTTGCCGTTCATATACCAAGTGCCCAACGTCGCTCCGTAGCCGAGGTAATCCAGCAAAGCACCTCCGCCAGATGCCTTTTTATACCACCAGGCATCGGGTTTGAGGTGCTCAACCTCTTGAGCTGTCACCTCTTGTTTGTCGGCACCGTGCCAGAGAGGGCCACGATTGCCATTGTAAAAATGCACTTCGCGCAGCTCGCCGATCAGACCATCGTCGATCAAGCGCTTGGCGGTGACGTGGCTTTCGACCCAGCGCAGGGGCCAGTTAATTGCCAGTTGTCTACCTGTGCCCATCATCGCGGCTATCATCCGCCGCGCGTCGCCGGCGCTGGCGGCAAAAGGTTTTTCGACAAAGATGTGCATGTCGTGCGGTGCAAGGCGTTCCGTTATGCATGCGTGTTCGGCCGTCGCCACGCAAAGCAAAGCCATATCGTAGGGTCCAGCGGCTAGGCATGCATCAAGATCGGTGAACACGCAGTCCTCGGGCACGTTGAAAGTGTCGATTGCGTCCTGCATTTTGGCGCGGTTAGGGTCGTACAGCGCTGCAATTTCGGCGTGGGGGTGTTCGTACACCATGCGCAGAAGGTCTCCCATATGCATATGATCAAAGCTGATCCCGGCGATGCGAAAGGTCATGTTAACGGCTCCCTGTGATGCGAACGTAAATGGCGGTCACGGCTAGGATGATAACCCCGAACAGGGCTGTTCGCGCGCCCTCAGGCATTTGTAGCAGGGTCAACATTGTGTCGAGGACCCGCAAGATCAGCGCCCCGATGATCGCACCCGCATAGCTGCCGCGCCCGCCAAAGATCGAGGTGCCACCAATCACCGCAGCAGCGACCGAGGGCAGCAGTAGCGGGTTGGCAAGGCTAAGAGAGGGCTGTCGGATCATTCCCAGGTAAAGCAGCCCTGCCATGGAGGCGATGAAGCCAGACAATGCATAGAGCGCCAGATATACTTGCCAGCCGCGCACGCCGGATAGCCGCGCAGCGTTTTCGTTTGAGCCCATTGCGAACAAAAGCCGCCCGAACCCGGTGAACCGCATAATCCAAAAAATAAGCAGCGCGAAGGGGATGAACACATAAAGTCCGTTGGGCATGCCCGCCGTCCGCCCGGTGCCTAGCCAGCCCAGAAATGCCGGAATCTCAGTGCCGACATTGATAACGAACCGTTGATAAACCTGCAAAGCCCCTGTTGCTATCAAACCGGTACCAAGTGTCATGATCAACGGATGCACCCGCACAATGCCAACGCCGAACCCGTTCACAAGCCCGATGATAATCCCGCAGGACAGCGCGACCAGCACGGCAGGGGCCACACCAAGAGTTCCGGACAACGTGGCGCAGACAAAGGCGGCGACCGTGGCGATGATACCGACTGAAAGGTCTATACCTGCGGTAAGCATGGTTAAAACCTGACAGGCTGCCAGCATGGCCAGTGGAATGGCGAATTTCAAAAGGTTACCAATCCAGAACATGCTGAGAAGTCCATCACGGTCTGCGCGAAACGGGGTGACAATGCCAGGTCGCATAACCTCTAGTCCGATGACCAACAAAATCAGAAACACGATCAACGGGATCATTGGATTGTCAGCCAGATAGCGGCCAAAGCGTTCACGGAATGGATCGGGCCGATCGTCAGGGGCTATGCTCATTTACGTGTTCCCTTTAAAGTCAGAGCGGTGCCGATCATGACGACGCCAACCATTATCACACCTTCGACGATAGTTGTGACATTGGGGTCTACGGCCATAAGAGTTAGGAGAGTGCGGATAATGCGCAGGACAAAAACAGCGAGAAGGGGCCCCAACAGGCCACCCTTGCCGCCACCCAGTACTACGCCGCCCAGCACCACTGCCGCGATAGAGGCCATGAGGTATGGACCGGGGACTGGTTCACCAATGCCTGTCAAAGCGGCCAATGATAATCCGCCAAAGGCACAGAACAGCCCGCAGATCGCATAGGCTGCAACCTTGGTGGGCCCAATGGATATGCCGGAGCGGAATGCTGCCAACTCGTCCGAACCGATGGCGTAGATGCTGAGGCCTAGTTTCGTACGCTGCAAGGGCCACCAAAGCAGCGCCAAGACCATCGCGATTATCAAAAAGGCCTTTGGCAACCAAGAGAATATCAATGAACCCCGGATCGTGCCTTGAAGCCAATCTGCTGTAGATCCACCCGGTGATGACAAAATCAACAAGGCGACCCCTTCCCAGACGAACAGCATAGCCAGTGTCACCACGATGTCTGGCACTTTGGTCAGGACAATTAAGAGGCCATTGATTGCGCCCATCGCGACACCTGCCAAAAGCACGATGATCACGGCAGGGACCCCTGCTATACGTTCCATCAGAACAGCAGTCGTCACGGCGCAAACGGCCATCATTGAGGCTACAGACAGATCAATCCCACCTGCAATGATCACCACAGCCATGCCCGACGTTGCAAAACCAAAGGGCAGAGCGGCACGAGCGAGAGATTCAATCCCGGATGCACCAAACCCCGGCTGTATAATTTTGGTCAGCGCTAAGAGCACGGCCAGCAGAACGGCAAGGCTGATCACCCACGCATGTTTTTTCATTTGGGTCATGCCACCTCCGTAAGTCCATAGGCGGCGCGCATTAAGGTTTGTTCATCTGCGTCCTTGGCATCAATCATGTCCACGACGCGGCCGTTAAAGATCACCATACATCGGTCACAGGCCAATGGGATTTCTTCGAGTTCTGATGTATACATCAGCACCGCTGCCCCCTGTTCGGCCAACTCGCGGACAAGCGGATAAATCTGGCGCTTGGTACGCACGTCGATTCCGCGAGTGGGGTCAAATAACAGCAGGGTTTTTACGCCCTTGGCTATCCAGCGGGCAATCGTGACCTTTTGCTGATTTCCGCCAGAAAGGCGCTGCACCTCACCCTGCGCGCGGGTGTCGATTTGCAGTTTCTCAATTGCGTAATTTACACGGTCCCTTTCCATGCTCCGATTTAGCGGGCCCCAATCGCCTACTCGCGCAGCAAAGGGCAAGGCGATGTTTTCGCGAACGGAGCGTTGCAACAAAAGCGCATCAGCGCGGTTGCCGGGGACATAGGTAATACCTCGCGCAATCGCGTCGCTCGGGTGATTAAAACTGGCTACTGTACTGTCTACAGACAGCGTACCGCTCGTCGGCGGAGTAATGCCGGCAAGCAAATCAAAAAGCTCATCTTGGCCTTGCCCCTCAAGCGCGACAACGCCGAGGACTTCGCCAGCGAATAAATCAAACGATACATCTGAGAGTTTCGGTGCCGACGCCAGTCCGCGTGCCGCCAATTGCGGCGTGCCTTCGCTACGCAGTGCGACCCCTGTATGGCGTTTTCCAAGGGCGAGTTTGGCGCCAAGCATCAGTTCAACCGCACGATCTTCAACCCCGGGTTCAATAGGTAGTTCGCCCACCGTGCAACCATCACGCAGAACTGTGGCGTTGTCGCAGAGGTCTGAAATTTCGGTAAAGCGGTGTGAGATGTAGATGACGCCCATTCCTGCATCTGCTTGTTTTCTAACAGTTTTCAATACATTGTCGACCAGGTCAGTGGGTAGAGCGGCTGTCATTTCATCCAAAAGAAGCACATCCGGCTGTGCAGCTAAGGCGCGGGCTAGATCAAGGATGCGCAGTGTCGCGAGGGGCAGATCGGAGATCATGTCAGTCAGTTTTAGGCTTTCTATCCCCAACTCCTCGACCCAATTGCGAAAGGTCTGTACTGGCGTATTACCAAGCGTGAGATTGTCAGCCACATTCAGATCGGGAATGAGCGAAGGTTCCTGATAGACAGGCACAAGCCCTGAGCGCTGCGCCTCTGCAGGAGAGCCAACGCGGGCCTCTTGCCCGCGGATAAGAACCCGACCGGCCGTTGGCTTCAAGGCACCGGTAAGGATTTTGACAAAGGTGGACTTACCTGCACCATTGGCTCCCATTAGAGCGATTACTTGCCCTTTGGACAGCGTCAGTTTTGCGTCAGTCAGCGCCTTGACCGCACCGAAATTTTTGGCAACGCCAGATGCATCAAGAAGGGGAATGTCAGACATGGCTGTCCAATCTGAAAATAGTGTGTGCCCCCCGACGCATTGACCGGAGGGCAACAATTGCAGTCGCCTTATCCCTCAGACGGGCCTTCGCAGGCGATAATCTGATCCATCGAATAGTCGGTGAAACCGGGGATGCTGACCGAAACGGGCCATTCAGGATCAAGGTCTGGGTTCTGAGCGCCTGCAATCGTCGCGCGCCCCGCATCCGTGGTGTTTTCCCAAAGGACGGGATCAACAAGAACGGTTTGATTCTCGGGCGGGTTTCCATCCAGAATATCGACGGCAAGCGCTATGCCTGCACCACCGACTGAACCAGGGTTGGTCACGGCGGCACCAGAGAGGCCGTCGACACTTGCCAGCATACTGACGAAACCGGCGTTGTCTGCGCCAACGATCGGCACCAGTGGTGCGCCAGATTCGACGAAAGCGTCAACGATCACGTTGTCGATGCCGGATGTCCAGACTCCATCAAACGGAATGCTGGTGGCAAGGAAATCAAACATCTGTTGCTTACCTTGGTCCTGCTGCCAACCGGTAAAGACCTCGTGCACGACGTTAATGTTAGGGAATTCTTCCATCGCACGTTTGAACCCGTTGTCACGATCCGTGTCTGCAGACACGCCGGCAATGCCGCGCATGTAAACAATATCGCCGGAGCCGCCGACCTGTTTGAAAAGCCACTTGGCCCCAAGATAGGCGTATTCTTCCTGATTGTTGGACAAGACATAGGCACCTTCGGCCGTTACGCCCGCATCAACGGCTACTACAACGATATCCTGTGCCATTGCTGCATCCAGCGCAGAATTCAGGGCATCGGGGTTGGACGGGTTCAGTACGATTGCATCGACACCCGCCTCGATCAGGTTGTTTATGTCTTCAAGCTGGCCTGCGCTATCGGTATTGCGGTGGGCCACGATGATATTAGTGACATGGGGTTCGACAAGCGCCTGCGCACGCATCGCGCAGATCATCTGTTCACGCCAGCCGTTGCCTTGCACGGTGTTGGACACTCCAATCGTGTATGATGCGTGGCCACCTGCGAATGCGCTGGATACCGTCAAAGCAAATGCTGCTGTGGTTGCAAAAAGTTTCTTCATGGTCTTCCTCCTCTTAGGTTTATTTTATGAATGGCTTCAGGACGTCTCGGGCCAGCGCGAAGCCGCGCTTTATCTTTTCATCTGCGCCCTCAAACAGGCGGTCTTCGTGTTCGATGATGATCGGCCCGTCGTAACCTGCGCGATAGAGCGCAGAAAAGAACGAATGCCAGTCTACATCACCGAGCCCGCACAAACGCGGGATCTGCCAGCCCATGCCCACGGACATGGTGCCATTTTCATAAAGTCCGTCACTATCAATCATAACGTCTTTGGCGTGAACATGGGCCATACGCGGGCCAAATTCGTTGATGAACCGCGTCTGGTCAATAAACTGCCAGATTAGGTGGGACGGATCAAAGTTCATCCCCACATCTTCGTCCCATTCTTCAAAAATGCGGCGCCAAATTTTCGGGGAATAGGCGATGTTGTGGCCGCCGGGCCATTCATCGTTGGAAAAGATCATTGGGCAGTTTTCAAAGCAAAGGGTCACGCCAACGTCCTTGGCGTGATT
>Ga0228627_1001936_pt1 | contig 10384 bp, 8 predicted proteins | sample 33DmetaG_FD_190483 | JGI IMG/M metagenome (GOLD analysis project Ga0228627, IMG submission 190483) | Seawater microbial communities from Monterey Bay, California, United States - 33D | ecosystem: Environmental > Aquatic > Marine > Coastal | place: USA: California | collected 2016-09-28 | reverse complement strand
CTTTTGTAATAATGGCTAAAACTGCTTTTTCCTCATCATTCAATTCTACAGAAGGAGCTTTTTTCTCTGGTCTCATCTGAGGGAAAAATAATACTTCTTGTATAGATTGATTATTGGTTAAAAACATAATTAATCTATCCATACCAATTCCCATACCAGAAGTTGGTGGCATTCCATATTCTAAAGCACGCAAGAAATCATGATCTATAAATTCTGTTGCTTCATCATCACCTTTAGCAGCTAATTTTAATTGATGTTCAAAACGTTCACGTTGTTCAATTGGGTCATTTAACTCAGAATATGCGTTTGCAATTTCTTTACCACAAACCATTAACTCAAAACGTTCTGTTAGTTCTGGGTTTTCTCTATGCTCTTTACAAAGAGGTGACATTTCTTTTGGATAATCTGTAATAAATGTAGGTTGAATGTAATTGCCTTCACACTTTTCACCAAAAATTTCATCAATTAATTTTCCTTTACCCATGGTTTCATCAACCTCTATACCCATAGCTTTAGCAGCCTCTCTAATTTCAGCTTCTGTTTTGTTATAAATATCAAAACCTGTAAATTCTAAAATAGAATCACGCATTGTAATTCTTTTATATGGTGCTTTAAAGTCTATTTTATGTTTACCAAATGTAGCTTCTGTTGTTCCGTTTACAGCTGTTGCACAATGTTCTAATAAACGTTCGCAGAAGTCCATCATCCAATTGTAATCTTTATAAGACACATAGATTTCCATAGCTGTAAATTCAGGGTTATGAGTTCTATCCATACCTTCATTTCTGAAGTTTTTAGAGAACTCATACACGCCATCAAAACCACCAACAATTAATCTTTTTAAATATAATTCGTTAGCAATTCTCATATATAAAGGAATATCTAATGAATTATGATGCGTAACAAAAGGTCTAGCAGCTGCACCACCAGGAATTGGCTGTAATACAGGAGTTTCTACTTCAAAATAACCAGCGTCATTAAAGAAAAAACGCATTGCATTAAACAATTTTGTTCTTTTTACAAATACTTCTTTAACATGTGGATTAACCACTAAATCTGCATAACGTTGTCTGTACCTTAGTTCTGGATCATTAAAAGCATCAAATGTATTACCATCTGCATCTACCTTTGGTAACGGTAAAGGTTTTAAAGCTTTAGAAAGAATTTTAAACTCTTTTACCATTACTGTTTTTTCTCCTACTTTGGTTGTAAAAAGAGTACCAGTAATACCTATAAAATCACCTATATCTAATAATTTTTTATAAACATCATTGTACAAGGTTTTATCTTCTCCTGTACAAATTTCATCCCGATTAAAATAGACCTGTATTCTCCCTTCACCATCTTGTAATTCAGCAAAAGAAGCTTTACCTTGTATACGTCTAGACATTAATCTACCTGCAATAATCACCTGTTTATCTACAGCAAAGTTTTCTTTAATTGTTTTAGAGCTTGCATCTACAGGAAATAAATCTGCAGGATAAGGATTAATACCTAAAGCTCTTAATTTTGCTAACTTCTCTCTACGTACAACTTCTTGTTCTGATAATTGCATTTGATGTATAATTTCTAATGTTAAATAAAGATTGCAAAGATACAATGTATAGACAAATAGACAATTCCGATAACTGCAAAAAAAGTGATATTTATTTTTAGATAAATAAAAACAACGTATATTTGTTCATCACTTTTTGTTAGAGTGATAAAGTTGTGTTGTTTTGGCACTTTCGTAAAAGTGTCGTGGTTTTGTTAACCAATGGAAAGCTTCCCTATTTTGGGATGCTTTTTTTGTTTTATCCAAATAGAAATAAATATGAAAAAAATATATATAATAGTTTGTTTACTTCTTTTATCTGCTTGTGCTTCAGTTAAATTTAAAGATAAATGGTTAACAAAACAAGCGCCAGAAACTTTTAAAGCTCGTTTCGAAACAACTCAAGGGAATTTTGATATTCTAGCAAAGAGAGAATGGTCTCCTGCAGGAGTAGATAGACTTTATCAGTTAATTAATAGAGAATATTATCAAGACATTGCTATTTTTAGAGTAGTACCAAAATTTGTTGCTCAATTTGGTATTCATAATGATACAGTTATCAATAATGCTTGGGGTAAAAAAGGAATTATTGATGAACCTGTTCTCAAAAAAAATAAAAAAATGACTGTTGCTTTTGCAAGAGGAGGTGTAAAAACAAGATCTAACCAGATATTTATAAATTTAAAAGACAATTATAGATTAGACACTTTAGCCTATTCTGGAGTAACAGGATTTCCTGTAGTAGCAGTAGTAGTTGATGGTAAAGAAAATGTTTTAAAATTTTATAATGGTTATGGAGATAAATTAGGTTACAAACAAGATTCTATTTCTAAATTTGGTAATACATTTTTAAGAAAAAAATATCCAAAAGTAGATTATATAATTAAGGCTTATATTTTAAAAGACTAATAATATTTTATGAAAAAGAAATTATTTTTCCTTTTACTAATTGTTGTCTCTTCTCTACAATGTCAAGAAAAACTAGAAAGAGAATATAGAATTAAATCTACAGAAGCACCCAATAAAGCACTAGATTTTATTGATAAATTAAACTTACCCAAAAAAGTAAAATGGTATGTAGAAGCTAGTAATGAAGGTAAAACTTTTGAAGCAAAAAGTTGTTTTGAAAACCATTTATTTAGTGTTGAGTTTTCTGAAAAAGGAATTTTAATTGATGTTGAAATGAAAACATCTTTTTCTAAAATAGAAGTTTCAATTAAAGAAAAAATTACAAAAACATTTAAAGACAGATTTGATAAATATAGAATTAAGAAAACTCAATTTCAATATAGAGGTTTGCAAAAAGAGCTTACCAAACTTTTTGTTAAGTATTACAATAATACAATTGAGGTTGATGTTTTTTATGAAATAGTGGTAAAAGGAAAAAAAGCTAAAAACTATGAACTTTATGAGTTTCTATTTAATGCAAAAGGAGATCTTGTAAAATCATTAAAGTTTGCGATTCCAAATTCTGATAATCTTCAATTTTAATGAAAACATTCTGCTGTTTTTTACTATTTTTTTGTTGTTCAAATTTACTTTTTGCACAATCTAATTTTAATACAGGATTTTTACCTAAAATAATTGTTTCTAAAAAACTATCTAATAAGAATATCTGGGTTAATAGTATAGAATCTAGAACATTTATTCTTGATGATAATAATGAATTTTCACATAGTTTAGTTGATATATCTTCAATTATATCAATAAAAACAGACTTTGAACAGTCTTTTAACTTTGGTTATATTCTTCGTTTTAGAGATGATAAAACTATTCATAGAATTTTTCAGCATTACAATTTTGTAAGTAAATTAACAAGTATAAAAATTGCGCATAGAATTGCTTTCGAACAATTTTATCAATCTAAAAGACAAACAATTTTTAGAACTAGGTATAGATTTACTTTAGAAAAACCATTAAGTGGAGAAAGAGTTGATATTAAAGAGTTTTACTTAAAGCTAGGTAATGAATTATTGTATGATTTTACAGATTTAGAAATTAGAATAACTCCTTATTTAGGTTATCAAATTTCCAAAAAGGATAGAATAGAATTTGGTTTAGATTATAGATTGCGTGAATTTATAAAAAATAATACTCAGAATGATTTATGGTTTAGAACAACTTGGTATATTTCTTTAAACTAAAAAAGCATCAACATTTAAAATATTGATGCTTTTTTAAAATATTATTAAAGTTTTATCTTAATTTAAAAATAACTTTTCTAGCAAATTGTCTTGCAGATTTACCAACACTAGTATCTTCTCCACCACCAAAATAAGATAGTCTAGAAGGATTTATACCAGCAGCAACAAGTACATCATACACCTTTTTTGCTCTTTTTTGAGATAAAGTTTTATTTCTGTTAGCTGAGCCTGTTTCATCTGCATAACCTATTAAGTCTGCACTTATAGTTGGGTTATCCATCAAAAATTGTTTTAAATAGTTTACAGAATTTAAAGACCCTTCTTGAATTTCAGACTTATTTACATCAAAATAAACATTAATGTAACCTCTATTTAAAAGTTCTTTGATAAAATTTACATTTCCACCAGATACAACATCTGCATATTTATTTTCTTTTACTTCGTCTCTTTTGATATATCTAGCATCTAATTCTGTCATAATTAGATCTTTGTTAGGAGATGAAATAGTTTCTTTAGTTTTTAAATCTGCAATTTCTTTTTCTGCCGTAGTTAAACGTTTTTTAATTTTATCTAACTCACTTTCAACTGGAGTTTTTTCTTCGTAATAGAAATCAGCTAGTTTTCTATATCTACCAAAAGATATGTTTAAACCAATAGATGTATTAAAAAGACTAATATTTGATTCTCTAGAACTTGTAGCAGCTCCACCATCAAAATTTATGTCTTGATAAAAATTAATGATTGATGAAAAATCAGCAAAAACAGCAATTCTATCAGAAATTTTAAATTGTGGAGTAATTCCTACACTAAGAGGAAGTGTAAATACGTTACCAGAAACTACAGGATCAGTTACATATACAATACCAACACCAATACCACCATGAGCGAGTAAGTTTATCCTTTTTGTCCAAGTATGAAATTTTAAAACATTACCTATATTAACAACTCCTTGTAAAGAAGCTCTGTAAAAATTAGAAGTAAATGGTTGGCTAAATTCATTAGCACTAAATTGATTGTATCCTAAGTCTAATCTTAAACCAAAACGTTCATTAAACATATATCTAACTCCTAAATTTCCCTGACCAAATATATTTTCTGAATATCCACTTGAAATTGGGGTTCCAATTTGATGAATACCACCTAAAAAATCTACAGACCATTTGTCAAAATTTTGACTATTTACTTGAAATGAAGCCAAAATATTAAAGCTTAATTTATTATTGATTTTTAAAAAGTTCTGTAAAATATTTATAAAAATATGGTATAGTTTCTATACCTTTTAAATAATTCCAAACCCCAAAATGTTCATTAGGAGAATGAATTGCGTCAGAATTTAAACCAAATCCCATTAATATCGTTTTGCTTTTTAACTCTTTTTCAAACAAAGAAACAATGGGTATACTACCACCACTTCTTTGTGGTATAGGTGTTTTTCCAAAAGTAGTTTCATATGCTTTACTAGCTGCCTGGTAGCCAATATTATCAATTGGAGTAACATAACCTTGACCTCCATGATGTGGTTTTACCTTTACTTTTACTGATTTTGGTGCAATACTTTCAAAATGATTTTTAAATAATTCAGTAATTTCTTTCCAGTCTTGATTAGGCACTAAACGCATAGAAATTTTTGCAAAAGCTTTACTAGCAATTACTGTTTTAGCACCTTCACCTGTATAACCTCCCCAAATTCCATTTACGTCTAAAGTTGGTCTAATAGAATTACGCTCGTTTGTAGAAAAACCTTCTTCACCATAAACAGCATCAATATCTAAAGCTTTTTTATAATTCTCTAAAGAAAATGGGGCTTTTGCCATTTCTTCTCTTTCTTCTTTTGACAATTCTTCAACATTATCATAAAAACCAGGGATAGTAATATGGTTATTTTCATCATGTAATGAAGCTATCATCTTTGTTAAGATATTAATAGGGTTACCAACAGCACCTCCATATAAACCAGAATGTAAATCTCTATTAGGTCCTGTAACTTCTACTTCTACATAACTAAGCCCTCTTAAACCAGTTGTTATAGAAGGAATTGTATTAGTAATCATTCCAGTATCTGAAATTAAAATAACATCATTGGCTAATTTTTCTTTATTTCTTAGGACAAACCAAGATAAACTTTCAGAACCTACTTCTTCTTCACCCTCTATCATAAATTTTATATTACAAGGTAAATTACCAGTGGATGTCATGTATTCTAATGCTTTTACATGCATATACATTTGTCCCTTATCATCACAAGCACCTCTTGCAAAAATTGCACCTTCTGGATGTATTTCAGTTTCTTTTATAACAGGTTCAAAAGGAGGAGAAGTCCATAATTCTATTGGATCTGCTGGTTGCACATCATAATGCCCATATACAAGAACTGTTGGTAAGTTTTTATCAATTATTTTTTCACCATAAACTATTGGGTAACCAGGAGTTTCACAAAGTTCTACTTTGTCACAACCAGCTTTATGTAAGCTATTTAAAATAAAATCTGCTGTAAGTAAAACATCTTTTTTAAAAGCTGAATCTGCACTTACAGAAGGTATTTTTAATAACTCTATTAATTCATCTAAGAAAGTTTGTTTGTGTTCTTTTATATAAGATTTTATATGTGACATTTTTTATTAATTTGAAAGAAATTCAAAAATATAAAAATAATAATGAAGGGCTTTGTATTTTCGAGTGATTGTTTATATTTGCAATCCAAATTGCAGGCGTGGTGGAATTGGTAGACACGCTAGACTTAGGATCTAGTGCCGAAAGGTGTGAGAGTTCGAGTCTCTCCGCCTGTACAAAAAGCTTCTCTAATTATTGAGAAGCTTTTTTGTTTTTTATAATTGACTTATATTGTTGCAACTAAAATTAAGTCATGAAAGCAATTATCTGTAATAAATTTGGTCTACCAGAGACATTAGATTATATAGAAGCAGAAAACCCATTACCAAAAGAAGATGAGGTTTTAATCTCTGTAAAAGCTTGTAGTGTTAATTTTCCTGATACTTTAATTATACAAGGCAAATACCAATTTAGACCAGAATTTCCATTTTCTCCTGGGAGTGATGTAGCAGGAATTATAGAAAAAGTAGGAAATAAAGTATCTAATTTAAAAGTGGGAGATGGGGTTGTTGGTTTTATTCCTTATGGAGGTTATGCTGAAAAAGCAATATTAAAGGCAAAAGATTGTTTTCCAAAACCTAAAGGTATGTCTATGGTAAATGCATCTGCTTTTTTATTAGCTTATGGTACTTCTTACCATGCTTTAAAAGATAGAGCTAAACTTAAAAAAGATGAAACTATTTTAATTCTTGGTGCTTCTGGTGGAGTAGGATTAACTGCTTTAGAATTGGCTAAATTAATGGGAGCAAAAGTAATTGCTGCTGCTTCTACAAAAGAAAAATTGGACTTATGTATACAATTTGGAGCAGATGAAGTAATTAATTATAAAGAAGAAAGTGTTAAAGATAAAGTTAAAGAATTAACAAACGGAAAAGGTGTAGATGTAATTTATGATCCTGTAGGGGGTCATTTTTCTGAGTTAGCTTTAAGAGCTATTGCTTGGAAAGGGAGACATTTAGTAATTGGTTTTGCAAATGGAGAAATTCCTAAAATACCTATTAATTTAACATTACTTAAAGGTGCAAGTATTGTAGGTGTTTTTTGGGGTGCTTTTGCACAAAAGGAACCTAAAAAAAGCTTAGAAAATATTAAAGAATTGTTAACTTGGTTTGTAACTGGTAAATTAAATCCTCATATAGACAAAACATACGCTTTACAAAATGCACCAAAAGCATTAGAAGATATGATGCAAAGAAAAGTAAAAGGCAAAATAGTAATTGATATGACTATTTAGCTTTTAGTATAATTTCTTCAAAATCATTTGTTTTTTCACTATTTTCAAATAGATGACTTGTTTCTTTTGGAGGAACAGTTAATTTACGTTTTGTTAAATCTAACCAAGCACCATAAACTTTTATGATAGCTGATAATTGTCCTGCCTCATTAAAAACTTCATGAGTTAATTTCCAACGTTCATTGTTTTTTGATAGTCCAGAGATTTTTAAATTAACACTGATGTTTTCTCCTAAATGAATTTCTTTTCTAAAGCTAACATATTCTTCAAATAGAATAGGGCCAATATTATGTTTGGTAAATTCTTCTATAGAAAAATTTTGAGCAGCAAAATATCTAATTCTTACTTCTGCAGCATACTCATTATAAGCAGTATGACGCATATGTCTATTAGGATCAAAATCAGACCATTTTGTGGCAAAGTTTACACTGTATTCCATATTTCAAAAATAAAAAAACCTGATATGTTTTTCTGGCATATCAGGTTTATATTATATCATTAAATTAGTTAATTTTTTACAATTTCAGATTTTTCTCTAAGCTTTAATTCACTCAATACATTTAAAGCTTCAGAAATGTATATGTCTTTTGCTAAATTTTTATGCCAAGCCACTCTTTTATCTTTTAAATCTGTATTTGCTTTAAATAAAGACATCTCATATTTTGGTGAAGTAAAATTTAAGTTTGAAGAATAATCGAAAACAGATTTAAATTTTTCTCCTTCTTTTTCTTTCATTTCATTTTCTTTGAAGAACTTTTTATAATTTAAAGAATAGGTTGTGTTTTCTTGATTTTTCTTGAGCCACTTTGCGTATTCATTAATTAATTGAAAATTCTCACTATTTGCAATTCTGTTTTTACTGTTGTATACAACATCAGCAAAATTTGAGTAAGAATTAGTTTGTGTATATTTTGCTTGGTCTACTTTATCCCATGCTAAAGCTCCATCTAAATCACGTTCTCCATATTCCATATAACTTAATCTACTTGGCATTGCTATATCTGAATACACGCCTTCTTTTTGAGTAGAACCACCATTAACTCTATAGAATTTTTGAATGGTTAATTTTAAATATCCTAAATCTTTTTTGTAATTAGGGTAAAATTGATTGATAGGTAATACATTTTGTACTGTTCCTTTGCCATAAGTTTGGTTACCTCCTAGAATTACAGCTCTTTTATAATCTTGCATTGCAGCTGCAAAAATTTCTGATGCAGATGCAGAAAACTCATTTACTAAAACAACAACTGCTCCATCCCATTGCATTTTAGGATCTATATCTCCTTTAACTATTGGATTTTCTCCTCTGTATTTAACTTGAACAATAGGTCCTTTGTCTATAAATAAACCAGAAATTTCTATGGCAGTTTTTAAAGAACCACCACCATTATTTCTTAAATCTATGATTAATCCTACAACACCTTCTGCTTTTAGTCTTTCAATTTCTTTTTCCATATCCTTAGCAGAATCTCTGTAATTATTGTCTGAAAAGTCTATATAAAAACTTGGTAAATCTATAATACCGTATTTTTTTCCGTTTTTCTCAACAATACTAGATTTTACAAAAGTTTCATCTAATTGTACAACATCTCTAATTATAGATATTGTCTTTATAGAACCATCTAGTTTCTTTTTAACTGTAAGTTGTACTTCTGTTCCTTTTGGGCCTTTAATAAATTTAATAGCATCATCTAAACGCATACCCACAATATCTATTGGTTCTTCATCTCCTTGAGCAACTTTTAGAATAATATCTCCAGGTTCTAATTCGCCTTGTTTTGAAGCAGGACCTCCAGCAACAAGTTCGAAAACATGCGTGTAAATTCCTTTTTTTTGTAAACGAGCTCCAATACCTTCTAATTTACCAGACATAGTTTGGTCAAATCTTTCTTTGATATTTGGATCCATATAAGTTGTATGAGGATCAAAAGCACCAACTACAGAATTTAAAAAAGTAGAAAACCAATCTTCGTGCTCTAACTCTTCAATTCTAATATAAAGCTCATCCATATTTTTAAGTACTTCTGCTCTAGCTTCTTTTTCTAAAGTTTTAAAAGACTTTACTTTAAAACTCTTGTCTTTTTTTAGTTTAGCTTCTTGTAAATCAGTTTGTTCTTGAATTCTACTAAGCGTTTGTAATTTTAATTGCTTTCTCCAATAATCTATCAATTGATTATCGTTTTTAGCAAATGTTACTTTATCAAAATCTAAGTCTACAGTTTCGTTTTTATTAAAGTTAAATGGTTGTGCTAATAAATCTCCATAATAAGATTTTGCATTTTTTATTTTTTCTATAAAACGACCATAAACCAATTTGTAAAATGATAAATCATCTTGCAATAACTGGTTATCTATTTGATATTTATATTTAGAAAATTCTTTTAAATCTTGTTGTGTAAAATATCTTTTGCTTGGATCTAACCCGTTTATAAAACTATTAAAAACTTGTTCAGAAAAATCGTCATTCATGTCTTTAACAACAAAATGACCTCTAGTAAGTATATTTTTTAAAACGTATATTAGAACTTTATCTTTTTCTGGATCTGAGTTTGTAACTGTATTATTATTGTTCGCTTGAACTAATACTATATTTATTAGCAAAAAGAATGCTAAAAAAACAGATTTCATCTTTAAATTCGTCTTCATCTAATCTATTAAAATTGTTATTATTAATATTTTACTAATCTACTAAAATAGTGCCAAACTTTAAACGGCTTTTTTATAAATACCTCTAAAGGCTTCAGAAATTACTTTTCCTTGCTCATTAATATATTCCCAAACTTGAGTAACAGAACCATCATCATTTTTAGACCAAGTTATTTTGTTGATGTAATTTGCTTTATTGGTTTTAATAAGGTCACT
>Ga0228627_1001929_pt1 | contig 10412 bp, 10 predicted proteins | sample 33DmetaG_FD_190483 | JGI IMG/M metagenome (GOLD analysis project Ga0228627, IMG submission 190483) | Seawater microbial communities from Monterey Bay, California, United States - 33D | ecosystem: Environmental > Aquatic > Marine > Coastal | place: USA: California | collected 2016-09-28 | reverse complement strand
GGGCCATTTGCATTGCGAAACACAGTTCGAGCGATTTCCGAGCCTTATTTTGACCTCCCTCCCTATTTCTGGGGAGGGAATTATCGCGAATTTCGCGGAAAAGCGTCGAATGATAGTGTTCTCTTTACCAACCGTTAACCATTCAAAGGGGACTCTGGTGATGTCGAAAGACTGGATTATTGACGTGCTGACCGACCTGCGGGCATTTGCGCATCTTAACGAGCTACCATCATTGGCTGAACACCTCGATGACACAGTACTCGTGGCTGCGGCAGAGCTCGCGGAGAACGCGTTGCACCGCCAAAACGGAACTGTGGTGTATGACGCGACGACTAGAAACATTTCTGGACAGCCTCACTCAGGCCTCAAGTCTTGATGACCTACAGTCGTCAGTCGTTCGCTTGCGCGACGTCTATGAGGTTGAGCACCTCGTCTATCACTCGGTCAAATCAACCGGTCAGCAATACGCCGCGCTGACCTATGACCCAAGCTGGGTCGATCACTATGTTGCAGAAGGTTTCGAAAAAATTGACCCCGTCGTGCAAGGATGCTTCCAACGCTTTACCCCTGTGGATTGGAAACGCCTAGATTGGTCCCACAAAAGCGCCCGCACCCTGCTTGGAGACGGAATTACTGCGGGTCTTGGGAACCAAGGGTTTTCAATACCAATCCGCGGCCCTGCCGGGCAGTTCGCCCTGTTCACCGTGAATCACAAAGCAAGTGATGAGCAATGGGCCTCCTTTACGACGGAATACATGCACGAACTGATCTTGGCGGCGCACTATATGAATGAGCGTGCACTCGCGATGGAGGGGAGTGATGAAATCAAAGCCGGTCAGTCATTATCTCCGCGCGAAACCGATGCTTTGACGCTTTTGGCTGCCGGCATGAATCGCTCACAAGCTGCAGAACGGCTCAAGATTTCGGAACATACACTGCGGGTTTATATCGAATCTGCCCGGTTCAAATTGGGCGCCGCAAACACTACCCATGCTGTTGCAAACGCACTTTTGCGGGGGCTCATCTGCCTCTGAGCAACTGCGGTTGCGCGATCTTTGTCTTCGCGCACGCTAGGAAACCGTTAACCTGCACGACCCTAGCTCCTTGTCCCTATCACGGACGACAGGAGCCCCAAAATGATCCGCTATCTCTACGCCACCGAACTCGCCGCCTTCCCCACATTGACCGACACCATGTTCCGCGACCGCGCCACACAATTCCGCGATCGCCTCAAGTGGGATGTCAGCGTCGATGAAAAAGGTTGGGAAACCGACCAATACGACGCAATGAACCCGCTTTACCTGATTTGGGAAAAATCGGATGGCACGCATGGCGGCTCCATGCGTTTTTTGCCCACCACCGGTGACAATATGACCGCCGACGTGTTCAATCACCTGACCGATGGCGTGACTATTCGCAGCCCTTTGATTTGGGAATGCACGCGGTTTTGCCTTGCGCCCGATGCCACACCAAATACGGCCGCTGCATTGATGTTGGGCGCAGCCGAGCTTGGAATTGGCATGAACCTATCTCACTCCGTCGGTGTGTTTGATGCTAGAATGCCACGTATTTACAAACGCTTGGGCTGGGCGCCAGACGTATTGGGAACACAAGATGGTATCTCAACTGGGCTTTGGGCCTTCCAGCCGGACATGCGGGAAAAAATGGCCGCAAAGGCCGAAATCTCAACTGTATTGTCCGGTCAATGGTTCCAAAACGCATTTGGCCCCCTACCCATGATGACCGGCTGATCCCACTGGCACACCGCCATGGCCTAGCCTAGTGTGCGGCCATGGCGCAAACACCCATCAAATTCTCCGACGATCAGGCCGAAGCCTTTGACAGCATTTCAAAGATTTTGAAAAGCGCGGGCGTTAATCTTGATGATGCCCTGTTAACACCCCTAGGCGATGGGAAATCCAGTGTCACAGCCGTCATTGGCAAGGCTGGCAGCGGCAAGACACTACTGCTGGCCAAGCTTGTAGAGGCACTCCAAGACGCTGGCCTAGAACTCGTGTCAGGCGATTATGAAGGCAAAAGCCGCAAGGATAAACGCACGCTCGCGGTGCTGGCTCCAACAAACAAAGCCGCCTCAGTTTTGCGCAATCGTGGCGTACCCGCCACAACCATTCACCGCATTCTCTACACGCCGGTCTACGACCCTGAGTATGAAAAAATTGCGGAGTGGCTCGCCGAAGATGGAAACCGTCCCAAAATCGCCGACATCACAGATGAGGCATTGGACCGCGCCGCCCGTGTCTACTCTGAGACGAAATCAGTCCCTGCAGCATTGGCCGCCGCTGGGCTCAAAGGCTCTGATTTCATCACAGGTTGGAAGCGCAGGGAATCTCCGTTAGACATTGGTTTCGTTGATGAATCGTCAATGCTGGACGAAAAACAGTACGATGACCTGCGTGAGATTTTCCCAACGCTAGTTCTTTTCGGAGATCCAGCGCAGCTGGCTCCCGTCGGCCAATCCGGAGAGATGGTGTTTGACCGGCTCAGCGACAAGAAACGACTGATCCTAAACCGCATCCATCGCCAAGCAGACGACAACCCGATCCTTGACCTCGCACATGCTCTTGGCGACCCCGATCTAGAGTTTTCTCGATTTGAAGACATGATCGAAGAAGCCGCGCAGAAAGATCCGCGTGTTGAAGTTGCAGCGCGTGTGAACAGCGATTTGATGGCCCGCAGCCCCGTTTTGGTCTGGCGCAACGCCACACGTGTGCGCCTGATCCGTGCCTTTAGAATGGCGCACGAGGCACCCGAGGATGCGCTTCTCCCAGGGGAGCCCTTGATATGCGATGGAATCGAGCTGCCGCTTAAACATCGTAAACGCCGGATTGACCTGGAAGCCCGAGGATTAATCAAAGGTGCCCAGGTCGTATACCTAGGCCCCGGACGAAAACCCGGGTTTTCACGACTTCATGTCGTCGGGGCACCGGACCCGCAGATCTCAGCCGCATCGATCGTCAAAATCGAACTGCCGGATGAAGATGAGCCGTTCCTTCCTTTCGCAGCCCATATGGGCGCTGCATTCTTGCATGGTGCGGCAGTCACAATACACAAAGCTCAAGGATCTCAGTGGGATGAAGTGCAGGTATTCGCACCGGATCTATACGCCGCATCTCGTGCTGGCCGTATGGAAGCGGGCCAAGCTCTTTGGAAGCGCCTTGCCTATGTTGCAATTACTCGCGCCGCATCGCGTCTGATTTGGGTGAAACGGTACGCCCTTGCTCGCCCTGAAGGACTACTGGGCACTGACGACCTCAAAGCCCCGGTCACAGAGTTTATGCTCACCCAAACATCCGCGGATGAGTGACGGACGAACCCCGCCATCGGCACGTAAGCGCCTAACACTTTTTTAACACTCTTAAATCAATTCGTCTGACACTCTTCAGTTCAAACGCTAGAGAGGGAGATGACGCGCTCTCGCTCCGCGTTCAATCGCAGCCGCGTGCAGGCGATCAATCGCAAGCTCGTAGCGCACCTCTTTGAGCAGTTCGAGCTCTGTCTGCTGCAACCGACCATCCGCAGCAGCAACATCACAAGCCAAAGCATATGCTGTCTCAAAATGTGACACTGGGATCGCATCCTTGATCAACCCAAATAGCGCGTCCAACCCGTCCTCTTCTTCCAACAGGTCAAACACAGTCTGTGCAGCCTGCTGCATACGGTCGATATCGTACTCTGCAAAAATCGGCAGATGGTTTACGATTTGTTGGATCGTCAGCAGTTCCGAAGTGCGAATGTTCGCATCCGACGCCGAAACCGCGATCATCAATGCGACCAGCGCGTCTTGCGCGGTCATTGCTTGGGGGTTTTCTGTCACGGCGTACTGGCTTTCGTTTAAGGGCTATATGACCAATTTATTGACCCCAGACCCCACCCGCAATAGGGAGTGGTCGCATCTGTCCAAATCCGGACGCATTCAACAGGATAAACCCGATCATGAGCACTCTTCGCGACGCTGCACTCACCTCCAAGGCCTGGCCTTTTGAAGAGGCTCGCCGTCTGCTCAAACGGGTCGAAAAACGCCCCCCCGAGAAAGGCTATGTCCTGTTTGAAACGGGTTACGGGCCCAGTGGACTGCCTCATATCGGTACTTTTGGCGAGGTTGCTAGAACAACAATGGTGCGGCGCGCTTTTGAGGTGATCTCCGACATTCCCACGAAATTGATCTGTTTTTCTGACGATTTGGACGGAATGCGGAAGGTTCCTGGAAATGTGCCCAATCCCAGAGACTTGGACGAACATCTACAGCGACCGCTGACCTCTGTTCCTGATCCATTTGGCGAATATGAAAGCTTTGGGCATCACAACAACGCGATGCTACGCCGCTTTCTTGATACATTTGGATTTGAGTACGAGTTCATCAGTTCCACCGATTTCTATCGCTCTGGGCAATTTGATCCGGTACTGCTGCGCGCGGCTGAAAAATACGATGACGTCATGGCCGTTATGCTTAAATCGCTCCGCGAAGAACGGCGCCAAACCTACTCGATCTTTCTGCCAATTCATCCCGAAACGGGGCGTGTTCTTTATGTGCCGATGAAACATGTGGACGGTCAAAAAGGCGAAATCACGTTTGATGACGACACTGGCCGGGAATGGACGCTGCCGGTCACAGGCGGCAACGTAAAACTACAATGGAAGCCCGATTTTGGTGCACGGTGGGCCGCACTCGACGTTGATTTTGAGATGTATGGCAAGGATCACTCGACCAATACGCCAATTTACGACCGTATTTGCGAAATCCTTGGGGGCAAGAAGCCTGAGCATTTCACGTATGAACTGTTCCTCGACGAAAGCGGGCAAAAAATCTCAAAAACGAGCGGGAATGGCATCAGTATTGATGAATGGTTGACCTATGCGTCTTCTGAGAGCCTGTCCTACTTTATGTATCAAAAGCCAAAAACAGCGAAACGGATGCACTTTGATGTGATCCCAAAAGCCGTCGATGAATACCATCAACAGCTTCGCGCCTATCACACACAAGAGCCTGAAAAGCAGGCGGCAAACCCAGTATTCCACATCCACGGTGCGGACGTGCCGCAGTCGGATTTGGTGGTGCCGTTTTCGATGCTGATGAACTTGGCAAGTGTGGCAAACGCCGAAAACAAAGACCAATTGTGGGGCTTTATCCAACGCTATGCGCCAGACGCGGCACCCGCTACGCACCCCGGCCTTGATGCCGCCGCAGGTTTTGCCGTTCGGTACTACAATGATTTTGTTGAGCCGCACAAAACCTACCGCGCGCCCAGCGACATCGAACGCGAGGCACTGGTCGCTCTGCGCGAGGGGCTAGTATCGTGGGAGGGTGAGGCGGACGCAGAAGCGTTGCAAGGCCTTGTTTTTGCTTGTGGGCGTGAGCGATTTGACCCGATGCGTGACTGGTTCAAGGCGCTTTACGAGGTCCTTCTGGGCGCGTCACAAGGCCCGCGTTTTGGGGGCTTCATCGCCCTTTATGGCGTTGCGGAAACAATCGTGCTCATCGATGCTGCACTCGAAGGTCAGCTCGGCTAATTTGCCAAACGGCGCATTGCGGCTAGCATAAAGGGAACAAAACCCCGGAGGCCGCTATGCGCACTTTACTCTTTTCATTGATCCTCATCGTGACTGCGATGTCTGCACGCGCGGATGAAGCTGCCATCCAATCTGTGATTCAATCGCAGATCACAGCCTTTAAGCAAGATGATTTTGCGACGGCCTTCACCTACGCAAGCCCCACGATCCGCCAGCTTTTTGGAACGCCTGAGCAATTTGGCATGATGGTGCGCCAAGGCTATCCGATGGTTTGGCGCCCAGGTCAGATTGATTTTTTACCCTTAAAATCAGAGCCAAACCGCACGTTTCAGGATGTCATGATCACGGATCAAACAGGTGTCGTACATGTGCTACGCTACACGATGATTGAGGGGGAAATGAACTGGAAAATCAATGGCGTGCAGGTGTTGCAGAAACCACAAGTCGGCGCTTAGGACCGTTCCGAACCCATATTGATTTGTCACTGGCAGGTGTACCTAGGCCTAGGATCGCTTTTTTCGATCTTTGATCAACTGCTTTATCACCTGTGATCGCGCCTCATCTTTGGCCGCCATCTCTTTCACCGGCTGCGCACGGGCCATCGCCATGGCTAGGTCAGCCTGTAGAACCTCGTTCCGCTTTGCAGCCCAAATGGCATAGCGGTCATCAGCCGCTGCCTGTGTGGGCGTTGCGGCGGCATTGGTGGCGCGCGCGGCTGTGACTTCACGCATCACGGCAGCAATTCCATCAATCTCCGCCCGATGGGTGGACAGCTTAGCGCGGCTCATCTCTGATTTCAGCTCAGTGAGTTCCCTAAGCGCATTCAACTGCTGAAATTTACGTGTCATGTCCTGCGGCTCCCTTTTGCCTTTTTGCGCATCTCATCGCCAAAACGAACAGCAATTGCGACGGCAGCAAAATGTTCCCGATTTATTGGCGCGCCAATTTCCACAGTGGCGTGAAGCGCGCGTGCCGTTGGCGGATCACGGTGAATTGGCACGCCATGTTCCGCAGCAACTTTGCGAATTTGCGCTGCAATTTCGTCCACTCCCTTCGCCACACACATGGGCGGCGTCGGATCAGTCGGAGACCACTTCAGGGCGACCGCATAATGCGTGGGATTAACCACAACCACCGCGGCATCAGGCACGTCTGCCAACATCTGGTTGAGCGCAATCTCTTGTGCTCGCTGTCGTCGCTGGCCTTTTACATGCGGATCACCTTCGGATTTTTTGGCTTCCTCTTTCAGTTCTTGCTGAGACATCATCTGCTTTTTCAAATGGTCGAAGCGTTGCCAGAAATAATCGATCGCACCAATCAAGCCAGCGATCACAAACACTATGATGAGGAACTCGCGAAGAAGCGCCCCCATCAACGCCACCAATTGACCCGGCTCAGCATTCATCGCACCAATCATGGGGTCCAAATTGCGCGTAAAGAACCAGACAAGGACGCCAGAGATAATGATAAGTTTGACGGCCGACTTGAGAAATTCAAACAGGCCTGAGGGCCCAAATTTCTGCTTCGCATTGCTCAAAAGCGAAACCTTTGAAAGCTTAGGTTCCAGCTTAGCTGGCGCGAACACGATCGCCTGCTGCGCAACCAATGAGATCAACGTCCCGAAGGCCGGAAAAATGAAAAATGCCGCTGCGGCAAGGCCTGCGGCTAATAGAATCTCACCATGCAAATGCGCACCGCCCGAGGACAACAGCGTTTCGGAATAGGCATCCGCGTTTTCTAGAAGCCCGCTCGAGAACTGTCCAAAATAGGACAAAGCCGCCGGCGCTGCGATCCCGAGAGATAGCAGAAGACCGGCATAGCTGGCCGCCGTATGAAGATCAGTTGACTTTACAAAATCACCCTTTTTGCGCGCTTCGAGTAGCTTTTGCTCCGTCGCCTCATGGGATTTTTCAGAGCTGTCATCGTCGCTCATGGCAGGGCCTGCAAGGGTGCTGCGAGCACCGCATCAAACCGCTGCAACCAGATCGGCAAGAGGATCGGAAGCGAAATAAACAGCAGGATCATGCCACCGGCTGTGATTGCCGGCGCGCCGACAAATGCCACCATCAACTGCGGCATCGCCTTGTTAATGATGCCCATTGCAACGTTGTAAATGAGCGAAACCAAGACGAAAGGTGCTGCTAAGACGAACCCCAAGCCAAAGATGCTCGCGACGCTAGCGACGCCCCATGTCATCACATCCAGAGGCACTAGAAAGACGCCGATGGGCAAAAATCCATATAGCTCGACAAGTGCCCATATGATTTTGATGTGGAGATCTGCCAATATAATCAGCACCAAACCCGCCATGTATATTATGTTGGATAGTGCCGGTTGGGGATCGATGGATGGCCCGCCCAGCAATTGCGACAAGGATGTGGATTGGGCCGCAATCGCCCCCGCCACCAACAGAGCATGGCTTAGAAAACGAAGCGTGATGCCGAACATGAAGCCTACAAGCGTTTCTGAAAAGAACAAGAACACCAGTGGCGCGCCCGGTTCGCTGCTTGGGAGGGTCACCGCCGGAAAAACGCTAACGACCACAACAAGAGCAATGGCCAGTTTGACACGCGCCGGGATCATCTGATCCCCGAGAGCGGGCAGGACTGAGACAAATGCACCAATCCGCAAAAATAAGAGGCCAAAGAGCGTCAATGCTTCTTGCCCAAAACCCATTATCTCTTGGAGATCAACCATCATGTAGCAACGAGGCCCACGATTGCCGGTTTCACATCTGGGCCAAGTTCTTCGAATGCAAGGACAGGGTTGCTGAGGCCACTGGAACGCAAAACGGTATGTAGATATCTTCGGCGCCTGCTCGACGTAATTAGAGCAGGAAAATCGCCCCGTTCTGCAGCAGAGCCAACCCGCTCCCCAATACCAGAAGCCAGTTTTGAAAACAGTGCGGGCGGAAGAGCTACGTCTATGTTGCCATGCTCCCCGCGTGTCTGATGAGACTCGAACACCGTCTCCCAATCCGGGGCAAGTTGGATCAAGGGCAACGTCCCGTCAGCGCGTCGGAACTCAGCTACAATTTGGAAGCCAAGCCGCTGACGAACGTGCTCACAAATGGTTTCGAGCGGTGCTTGAGCGGCACGCATTTCTGCGATTGCCTTCAAGATGAGCGGGAGATTACGAATGGAAACCCGTTCACTTAGCAGCATCTGCAAGACGGCCATCAAGGTCTCCATCGGGACCTTGTCAGGGATCAAATCATCAACAAGTCGGCGGTTACTTGATGCCCGCACCGGGTTGCTGGGACTGGTAAATTCATCCAACAGTCGTTGCAGCGACTTGAGCCCCAGCAAACGCGGCAGGTTGCCTTTGATCACCTCCAAGAGGTGCGTCGCGAGCACCTCACCCGGCGAAACCGTTGTAAACCCGGCAAGCGCCATAGCCTGTTCTTCGCTCTTGGGTATCCAGCGCGCGGGCGCCCCATACACCGGTTCTTTCACGCTGCGCCCAGCCGGTGTATCTGCATTTTCATCCGGCAGGAGCACCAGAACGCTGTCCTGCTCCAGCGTGTCCTTGGCCTGTTCAACGCCCAACAAGCGAATGACATATTGGCCAGCAGACAGACCGATATCGTCAGTCAATCGCACCTCAGGCAGAATGAGCCCAAAGGACTGAGCAATATGTTCGCGCATGCTTGTGATACGTGCCTCTAGCCCAGATGCCGGATCGAGAGCGAGCGAAACCAAATCAGGCGCAAATTGTACGTGGATTTCATCAAGTTCGAGAAGATCGCCTATGCGGGTCTCTGGCACTTGGTCTTCATGTTGAGGCTCAGTTTCCTTTTCTTCCGCCTGCTGGGCAGCGCGGTGACCGTAGTAGGCCGCCGCAAACAGGCCAATCGCGCCCAATAAAAAGGGAATGAACGGAAGCCCCGGAACCAAGGCAAAAAGGGCGAGGATAAAGCCAACGGTCATAAGAGCCGTTGGGTAACGACCTAATTGTGCAAACACCGCCGCATCGGTAGCGCCGGTCGTTCCACCCCGCGCCAGCAGAAGCGCGGACGCGATAGAAATAATCACAGCCGGGATTTGAGAAACAAGCCCATCTCCAACCGTCAGGATCGCGTATGTTTCAAAAGCCGTGCCGAGATCCAAGCCATGGACCACTGTGCCAATCACAAGGCCCATGACGAGGTTAAGGAGTGTAATCAGAAGTCCAGCAATCGCGTCGCCCTTTACAAACTTTGACGCACCATCAAGAGAGCCAAAAAAGGTCGTTTCAGCTTGTTCAATTTCGCGGCGGCGCTTGGCCTCAGTATGATCAATGGCACCCGCGGACATATCGCTGTCGATCGCGAGCTGTTTGCCGGGCATCCCATCCAACGCAAAGCGCGCACCGACTTCAGCCATGCGCGTCGCACCCTTTGTGATCACAACAAAGTTCACAATCAGCAAAACGCAAAACACGACAACGCCTAAGAACACGCTGCCGCCCATGACAAAGTTGGCAAAACCCTCGATCACGTTGCCTGCTGCGTGGGTCCCAGAATGCCCCTCACCAATAATCAGTTTGGTGGATGATACGTTCAGCGATAGGCGCAGCATCAAAGACGCGAGCAGAACGGTGGGAAAAGCTGAAAAATCCAACGGTCGCTCAATGAAAAGCGTGACCGTGAACATCAAAATCGCAAGCGCGAAGGAAGCAGCCAAGCCGATGTCGAGCACCCAAGCAGGCATTGGCAAAATCATCATGACGATGATCGCCATCAGAGCCAATGCAAGCAACGTCGTCGGCTTAAACAATGTTGAAATGAAACCCATTTTGGCTCCTAATGGCGCTCAACAACTGGGACCGAAACTGTGGATACCAGAGGTCTTTCACCAAGAAGCCTAGAGAAACAGAGTTACTAAATGATTGAAAATAGAGGC
>Ga0228627_1001926_pt1 | contig 10420 bp, 9 predicted proteins | sample 33DmetaG_FD_190483 | JGI IMG/M metagenome (GOLD analysis project Ga0228627, IMG submission 190483) | Seawater microbial communities from Monterey Bay, California, United States - 33D | ecosystem: Environmental > Aquatic > Marine > Coastal | place: USA: California | collected 2016-09-28 | reverse complement strand
GCCTTCTGGCAGAACATTTACACAAAACACTCGGTTCCGTCCTACGGCCAGACCAATCCGGCTGTCAGATCTTAGGCACACCAACACAGAGGGTGGATCTGCCGATAGAGAGGAGAAGGCACTGACGGTTGCGCCTGTGGGGCCGTCTTCTCCCAGAGTTGTAACCACCGTGACCGATTGCGCCACGTGGCGCATAGCATCGATAAATAAGCTGCGGTCAACCATTATTTGTCCAGTCTCTGTCGCGAAAATTCCGTGCACCAGACATACCGTCTTTGGGGCATAATTCAATGGCGAGATGGGTCTTTTCCTAGGTTATCTGACTGGTGGAATTTCAGGCCGGAAGATTTGGCGTGGTTGATTCTGTTTGATGCTGGCCTGACCTTCAATCTTGATGAATCTTTGTCCCAAACAGGGATATATAGAGAATTTCTGATCCCATGATGCGGCGTGAGGAGGCTGCGACGAAAAAAATGGGCAATTTTGATGATATTTTCAAGTTTACTGTTGCGTCATCCAGATGTTTGTTCGTTAATCCTTTGAACAAAACACCAATCTAATGAGATTGGAGAATACGGGGATCAACGGTTGGCTGAGGCACAGACGAAAGCATTTGTTGAATTTCAACGCGTGCAAAAGAGTTATGACGGCGAAGTTTTGGTGGTGAAAGACCTAAATTTGGCTATCCCACGCGGAGAGTTTTTGACCATGTTGGGCCCATCGGGTTCAGGCAAGACCACTTGCCTGATGATGTTGGCTGGGTTTGAGACTGCCACCCACGGAGAAATTTTGCTTGATGGCAAGCCCATCAACAATATTCCCCCCCACAAACGTGGCATTGGTATGGTGTTTCAAAACTATGCCTTGTTCCCGCACATGACCGTAGGTGAGAATTTATCGTTTCCTTTGGAGGTGCGCAAATTCGGCAAATCTGAACGTGAAGCTAAGGTAAAGCGCGCGTTGGATATGGTTGAAATGGGAGATTTTATTTCTCGCCGTCCGGCGCAGCTGTCTGGCGGCCAGCAGCAGCGTATCGCATTGGCGCGGGCTTTGGTTTTTGAGCCAGAACTGGTGCTAATGGATGAGCCTTTGGGAGCGCTTGACAAACAACTGCGTGAAAAGATGCAATTTGAGATTACAGACCTGGCCCATAAGCTGGGGATCACAGTGGTCTATGTGACGCATGACCAAACCGAAGCTCTGACGATGTCGGATCGGGTCGCGGTGTTTAATGACGGGGTGATCCAGCAAATCGCCCCGCCCGATGAGCTCTATGAACACCCTGAAAACAGCTTTGTGGCGCAATTTATCGGCGAGAATAACACGCTTGAAGGCGTGATCAAAGAGATCAAAGACGGTGTTGCATTGGTCGAATTGGACAGTGGTGATTTGATCGATTGTAAACCGGTTAATGTCAGCAACCCGGGCGAGCGCACGCGTGTGTCTATTCGTCCTGAGCGGGTCGAATATAACAAAGATCGGTTGCAAAAAGGGGTCCACACGCTTCAAGCTGAGGTTCTTGAGTTTATCTATATGGGCGATATCTTCCGCACGCGTTTGCGCGTGGCTGGCAATGATGAGTTCATTATCAAAACGCGGAACGCGCCAGATCAAGTTCGTCTGGCTCCAGGTACGCAAATTGAGATTGGCTGGATGCCCGAAGATTGCCGCGCTTTGGATGCGTAACCGCCTCCAAGCCGGACAACGATCCCCGACACAGATCGGGATAAACAACTAAGTTTTAACTGGGAGACTATGACGATGAAAAAGACAACTCTACTTTTGGCCGGAACCTCTCTGGCTCTTGGCGCTACCAGCGCGTTTGCTGGTAGCCACACAGGAAGCATTACTGCAGTTTCGTGGGGTGGCGCGTATACAGTTTCGCAAGTCGAAGCTTACCACAAGCCTTGGACAGCAGCGACTGGCAACACGGTTGTGTCTGAGGATTATTCCGGGGGTATAGCTGAGGTTAAAGCGCAAGTGGAAGCTGGTAACGTGACTTGGGACATCATCGACGTCGAAAAATCAGACGCAGTTCGCGGTTGTGACGAAGGTTTGTTCATGGAAATAGACCCAACATCCTTACCAAATGGCTCTGATGGTTCGTCCGCCGTTGAGGACTTTATTCCAGGCTCGTTCACAGATTGTGCTGTCGCAAACATCGTATGGTCTACAATTTTTGCATATGACTCGTCGGTAACGCCTAAAGGCCCAGCTTCAATCGCTGACTTTTTCAATCCAGCGGCTTTTCCTGGCAAGCGGGGTCTGCGCAAGTCACCAAAAGCAAACTTGGAAATGGCTTTGGCTGCCGACGGCGTTGCATCCGCGGACATCTATGACGTTTTGGCAACAGACGAAGGGGTTGATCGAGCATTTGCAAAACTTGACACCATCAAAGACATAGTTGTCTGGTGGGAAGCTGGCGCGCAGCCTCCACAATTGTTGGCTGATGGCGAAGTTGCTATGACGACTGCCTATAACGGACGTATTTTCAACGCAGTAGCTGGTGAGGGCAAATCCTTTGAAATCGTTTGGGACGCACAAGTTCTCGATGTTGACATGTGGGCGATCATCAAAGGCGCACCAAATGCTGAATTGGCAATGGACTTCTTGAAGTTCTCAACTGCGACGGAGCAGTTGGCCGCACAAGCATCTTACATCGCTTACGGCCCAGCTCGGAAATCATCAGCACCCTATGTGACAACGTATCATAGCAATGCTGACCTAGAAATGGGTCCTCAAATGCCAACTGCTGCAGCCAACTTGGCAACAGCTATTCCAAACGACTTTGAGTTTTGGGCAGATAATGCAGATGAGCTTAACGAACGTTTCAATGCTTGGTTAATCAATTAATTTGATCTTGATAGGGCGCCTTTTGGCGCCCTATTCTTTCCATTTATTCAGGACTTTGAACTTATGACGGACTCCTCTGGACCGCTTCTCGCTGTAGATGGTACCCCCCTAAAGCGGAAATTGGCGCAATCGATGTTTCGTAGCCGTGCGCGAGCCTTTGGCCTGGCCCTCCCGCTTTTGGCGTTTATCATTGTGGTTTTTGTCTATCCGATTTTGGATTTTTTGCGTCAATCGGTCTATGATGAGCGGTTTGCGACGCTTATGCCTGCCACGTCTGAGGTCATGGCCGATTGGGACGGTAGCACGGCGCCGACCGAAGAGATGGCGGCCGCCTTGGTGGCCGACTTGGTGGTCGCGAAGAAAGAAAAAACCATCGGCAAAGTGGCCACACGGGTAAATCGTGAGCTGAGCGGTACCCGTAGCCTCTTTACCAAGACAGCGCGCAGTGCCAAGAAAATGAAGCCCCCCTTTATGGAGACTTTGATCAAAAAAGATAAAGACTGGGCTGATATTGAAACTTGGCAGGCTATGAAAACTGCCAGCCGGGTGTATACGCCAGCTTATATTGCGGCGGCTTTGGACAGAAAAATGCTGGCCGATGGATCAATAGTGCGGCAAAGCGAAGAGCGTCGAATCCATGTGCAACTTTTTGCCAAGACCTTGGAAATTTCCTTTTTGGTCACCATATTTTGTTTGATACTCGGTTATCCGATTGCATTTCTCATGGCCTCCTTGCCACTGCGGACGTCAAACCTGCTTTTGATTTTGGTACTTTTGCCGTTTTGGACGTCGCTTCTGGTGCGAACCACGGCTTGGATCGCCATGCTCCAAGCGCAAGGGGTGATGAATGACCTCTTTGTGATCTTTGGTCTGGCGACTGATGAGGACCGGTTCAGTTTGATCTACAACAAAACTGGTACATTGATTGCCATGACACATATCTTGCTGCCCTTCATGATCCTGCCGCTGTTTTCTGTTATGAAAACCATCCCGCCGAGCTATGTGCGAGCGGCTAAATCTATGGGTGCAACAGATTGGACAGCCTTTTGGCGCGTCTATTTTCCGCAATCTGTGCCGGGCATTGGGGCAGGGGCCTTGTTGGTCTTTATTTTGGCCATTGGCTATTACATTACCCCCGCCTTGGTGGGCGGGCAAGATGGTCAGATGGTCTCAAACATCATCGATTTCCACATGCGAAAATCATTGAACTGGAACCTTGCGGCGGCCCTTGGGCTGGTCATGCTGGTGTTCGTGATGTTCCTCTTCTGGGTCTATGACCGCGTGGTGGGCATCGACAATATGAAACTGGGGTAAAACCAATGACAGGTGAATTTCGTTATATTCCACCCAGGCCCCAGATTGGGTTCACTGTGGGAATTTTGGCCGGCTTTGGCGGCTTGGCTGGTGTGATGACAGCCCAGGGCAACACGGGGCTCATGCTGACCTTTATGGCCATTGGTGCGGTGCTCTTTGCTGCGTTTTCCTTCGCCATAACGCGGCTTGGGGATCGTGGACGTTTGGCGGCTTGGCTGGGAGTTACCCTCTTCTTATGTGTGGGGACTGTCTTGGTGGGCTTTGCTTACGGCGTGTTGATGGCCATTGTCGGCTACATTGCCGGCGGCATGACCTGTTGGCTCGCCTCAGGACGTTATCGGTTGAATTTGCCGCCCTATGCGACGGCGCGACAGGTGCTGTGGTTCTATAGCTTTCGCGTGATTTGTGGCATGATCTTTGTGTTTTTGATTATGCCGATTTTCGTATTGATCCCATTGAGCTTTAACCAAGAGCCATATTTCAGCTTCACGCCCGGCATGTTGCGTTTTGATCCGCTGGCTTATTCCATGCGCTGGTATGTCGATATTTTGCAAAATGGCATGGTGGATCCGGTGGCGGTTGTCGGTTGGTGGAGCGATATGTGGTCGAATGCGCAGTGGATTCGTTCCATTCGCAACTCCTTCTTTATCGGCTTTTGGGCAACAATGATCTCAACTGCGCTCGGCACGCTGGCGGCCGTTGGTTTGTCCTCCAGCGACATGCCGTGGCGCCGGCCCATTATGGCCTTGCTGATTTCGCCGATGATTGTGCCTTTGGTGATCACCGCTTCGGGGCTATTCTTCTTTTTTTCGAGTGTCGGCTTGGCCAAAACCTATTTGGGTATCATTCTGGCCCATGCGGCTTTGGGAACACCGTTTGTGATCATAACGGTCACAGCCACCCTGTCGGGCTTTGATCAATCTCTGACCAGGGCGAGTGCGAATATGGGGGCGGGGCCAATCCGCACCTTCTTTAAGGTGCAAATGCCGTTGATCCTGCCTGGGGTCATTTCTGGGGCGCTTTTTGCCTTTATCACAAGCTTTGACGAGGTGGTGGCGGTGTTGCAACTGGCGGATGTGCGCCAACGTACGATCCCGCGGCAGATGTTCAGCGGCATTCGTGAGCAAATTTCGCCAACAATATTGGCAGTTGCGACGATCTTGGTCATCATCTCTATCTTACTTTTGACCACGGTAGAATTGCTGCGCCGCAGGTCGGAGCGTCTGCGTGGTGTCAGCCCGTCCTGATGTAAAATTTATCGCAGCGCGTCGGTTTTCATCAGGACAAGCGACGCAATTTTCCTTTTTTGCGATAAAATTCTGCTAGTCTTGTAGTGAAAAACTGTGGAGGCGCTTGTGGCTGAACTTGAGAAATTGCAGATGCTGATTAATGGCCAATGGTGCGCGGCCTCCGACGAGGCGGCCTTTGACTGCATTGATCCGTCCACCGGCCAGCCCTGGGCCCGTATTCCAGAGGCGACCCATGCCGATGTGAACCGTGCGGTGGAGGCGGCTTCGGCTGCTTTGGAGGGTCCATGGGGGTCTATGACGCCCACCCAGCGCGGCAAGCATTTGGCCCGGCTTGCAGATCTCTTGGCGGCCCATTCCGAAGAGATTGGGCGGATTGAGACCCGCGACACTGGTAAAATGTTTAAGGAAACCGCTTGGCAGGCCACCTATATCGCGGAGTATTTGCACTTTTTTGCCGGTGCGGCCGATAAGATCAGCGGTGACACATTGCCGATTGATAAGCCAGATATGTTTGTGTTTACGAACCGAGAGCCGCTGGGGGTTATCGCGGCGGTCATCCCCTGGAACAGTCAAATGTTCCTGACCGCCACCAAACTTGGTCCGGCGTTGGCGGCCGGCAATACGATGGTGCTGAAGGCTTCCGAACATGCCAGTGCACCACTCTTGGCTTTCGGCAAGCTGATTGAAGAGGCGGGCATTCCGCCGGGCGTGGTCAATATTATTACCGGGCATGGCGCGGTTTGCGGTCGCGAATTGACCCGTCATCCCAAAGTGGCGCGCGTTGCTTTCACTGGTGGGCCGGGGGCTGCGGCGCAGGTGGTCAGGAATTCTGCGGAAAATTTCGCTGAAGTGAGTTTGGAATTGGGTGGTAAATCCCCGATTATTGTCTTTGAGGATGCGAATATCGAGAGTGCCGTGAATGGCGCGATTGCTGGGATATTCGCGGCCAGCGGCCAATCTTGTGTGGCGGGCTCGCGGCTCTATCTGCATGACGACATCGCAGATGAGTTTTTGGCGCGTATGCTGACCATCGCCCGCGGCATTACCATTGGTGATCCGCAGGCCGATGCGACGGAGATGGGCCCTCTATGCACGGTTGGGCAAATTGAACATATCGAGCGGCAAGTGTCCCTCGCCATTCAAGAGGGGGGCAAGCTTCTTTGCGGCGGGCAGCGTCTTGCTGGGCCGGGTTTGTTCTTTGAACCCACGATCATTGAATGCCCGCGCCAAGATATGACCATTGTCGACACGGAGCTCTTTGGCCCGGTGCTGGCCGTCCAGCGGTTTCGCACCGAAGCGGAGGTTGTGGCGCTGGCCAATGACACCAAACATGGGCTGGCCGCGGGGCTGTTCACCCGCGACGGGGCCCGGCAATTGCGTTTGGCCAAGGCATTGAAATCAGGTATGGTTTGGGTCAACACTTACAGAATGATTTCGCCGATTGCTGAATTTGGAGGTGTGAAAACCTCTGGCCATGGGCGGGAGGCTGGGCTGCAAGCCATGTATGATTACACCCGTGCCAAAACCATCTGGGTTAATCTGTCGGATGACCCTATCGCCAACCCTTTTCAACCAAGGTGATTTTATGAGGTTTCATATTGCAATAAATTTAGAGCGTATGGATGCAAAGACTGATATCTGTGCGGTGCGCGATCATGTGCTTGAGATGGTCCAGATGGCTGATCGCGCTGGCTTTGAGATTGCTTGGGCAGCAGAGCACCATGCTCTTGAAATGACCATTGCGCCGAATCCGTTTCAAATCATGACCTGGTGGGCGGATCACACCGAAAGCATCCGTGTGGGCTGTGGTGTGGCCAATGCCGCCTATTGGCACCCGATCAATCTGGCGGGTGAAGCTGCAATGGTTGATCTCCTGTCTGATGGCCGCTTGGATTTGGGTCTGGGCTCGGGGGCCTATCAACGCGAATTTGACCGGATGAAGCCTGGATTGGCGCAAAGTGACGGCTGGCGCTATATGCAGGAGATGCTGCCTTTGGTGCGCAAGCTTTGGCAGGGGGATGTGACCCATGATGGAACATATTGGCAATTCCCCGCCGCCACATCCTGTCCCAAGCCTCTGCAAGGAGAGGTGCCGATCTGGGTTGCGGCTCGCTCGCCCATTACCTTTGACTATGCGGTGGCCAATCATTGCAATATTATGTCTTGGCCGTTTTCCATGCCCTTTGCAGAGGCGGAAAAATATAGAGCGCAGCTTGATGAGGCCATTGAGACGACGGGCAATGGCTGGGATGGCACATTTGCGATGATGCGTCACACGGCGGTCTATGAAACTTCACAAGATCGGGCCGCAGCCATGGATGCCATTCGCAACGTTTTGGGCAAATTTGGCAATCTAATGACCCAAACTGGAGCGGTGCACAATGGCTTTGCGGAAGCGGTCTCGGCTGAGGAGTTGGAGGGCAATGTCCGTGTGGACCCCGAAATGCTTGAAGAAAACCTGATGTTTGGATCACCCGAGCAAGTCATTGCAAAGCTGCGCCGCTATGAGGCGCTCGGCGTTGATGCCTTCATTTACTATGCCTCAATGGGATTGGGGATGGCAGAGCAGAAACGCTCACTCCAGAGTTTTATTGATCATGTTATGCCAGAATTTACCTAAAGGATGTCTCCATGAGTATTGAAATCCGCCGCACATTGACATGGACGCAAACCACCTACGAGGAGGGCGGTAAGTCCGTGCCGGTGCCAACCAAATTGGTGAGCGCTATTGCGATCATCAAAAACCCTTGGTTTGGCCGGGGCTGGGTCGAGAACCTCCGCCCAGAAATTCAAGAGCATGGACCTGTGCTGGGCAAGCTCTTGACCAATCTGCTGCTCGAAATCTGTGGAGATAAGATTGAGGGATGCGGCAAGGCCAGTATTGTCGGCATGGGTGGCGAGGTTGAGCATGCTCAAGCGATGACGCATACGCTGCACTTCGGCAATCAGTTCCGCGAGGCGGTCAATGCCAAATCCTATCTCGCCTTTACCAATACCCGTGGCGGCGCGGGCACATCCTTGATGATCCCTTTGATGCATAAGGACGATGGCGGCATGCGAAGCCACTACCAAACGATTCACACCACGGTGCCGGATGCGCCTGGCGAGGATGAAATTTTGATTGCGCTCGGCGCCTCCATTGGCGGCCATCCCTTGCACCGGATTGGCAACCGCTATGATGACCTGAGGGATATGGGCCGCGACCTGGACAATCCCGCCGGTGTTTAAAGCCGCCGATGGCACGGCCTACCGGCTTGACGGGCCCGAGGATGGGCCGCCTTTGGTGTTGATCCATGGGTTGGGGCTGAGTTCATCGCTGTGGCAGGCCCATTTGCCAGCCCTCTGTGCTCGGTATCGTGTCCTCAATTATGACCTTTATGGACATGGGCAAAGCCGCCCGGCAGAACGTCCGCTTAGCCTGTCGGTCTTTGCCGATCAAATCGCGCGCCTTCTGGAGGACACCGCATTGGGCCCTGCGCATTTGATTGGCTTTTCAATCGGCGGGATGATCAATCGGCGCGTCGCGATGGATCATCCACATTTGGTGCGGTCTTTGGCTATTTTGAATTCTCCGCATGATCGCGGCGCGCAGATGCAGCGGGAGGTTGAGACGCGGGCGCGCAAGGCGCTGGATCAGGGCGCTGAGGCGACGCTAAAGGCCGCGTTGGAGCGATGGTTCACACCAGAATTTCTGGCCTCGAATACTGATATCCCACGCCAGGTTGCAGCTTGGCGCATGCAGGCAGATCGCGCGAGCTACGGCCAGTCGGCTTGGGTCTTGGCTCATGGCGTCAGGGAGTTAATTCGTCCTGTCCCAGCCTTGAAAGTGCCCAGTTTGGTGATGACCTGTGCCGAAGATGTGGGCTCAATACCGCAGATGAGTAGGGATATTGCCGCTGAAATTGCGGGAGCAGAGTGCCGCATCATACCGCGGTTCAAACATTTGGGGCTGTTAGAATCGCCGGAGGCCTTTACCCAACCCCTTTTGGACTTTTTGCAGTCTGTTTAACGGGAGTGCAGGAGCTTCAACTGGTGGCTCGAGAAGCAAAGAGCTGACCGGGCCCCTGTAAGGCCTGTGGATCGCCCGACAGCTGCGCCAAATGCCAGGCGAGAACAAGATTGCTGGACAAAACCGGCAGGCCAAATTCGGCTTCCATCGGCGCAATCAAATCCATGGTGCGCAGGTTGGTGCAGCTGAGGAAAATGCCGTCAAGCCCGCCGTTTGTGAGCAGGTGACGGGCCGCGCTTTGAATAGATGCGCCAGAAATACGGACGACCTTTGATTCTTCGGCTTCGCCAAAGGTGCCGAAAACCGGGGTTTCAATGCCGCTGTCTTGCAAAACCTCTCGCAGATTGGCGCTGACCTGTTCCAAATATGGGGACAAAACCGCAATACGCTTGAGCTTGAGATGGCGGCAAGCAGCCAGCAATGCGGAGACGGGTTGGCTGACCGCCTGGGTTTTTGTGCCAGCTTTCACAAGCCGTTCAACCTCCTGCACGCCAATTTGAGCCGTGCCGGAGGTACAGCCGTAGCCGACAGCGTTCAAGCGCAGGGTCTGGGGAAAGAGTGCGGCTGAGGCCTCAATATGGGCTGCCATAAATTGTAAGGTCTGAGCCGTGACTTCTTGCCCGCTCGGCACGCGGCTAAAGAAGAGATCTGCGGTTCCGCGCATCTGCATCATGTCTCGCTCGATGGTTTCATCTGATTGCAAAACCACAAGCCCAATTCTCGTCGGTTCAATTAAAACAGTATCATATGGAAGCAAGCTCATGTTAAAACTCCAGCATCTCGGCGCCATAGGGCTGGCTCAGCCACTCTGCGCCATTCTCGCGAATGACGATGTTTTCCTCATGAACCAAAGCGCGCCCTGGTGCCAGTTCGATACCCGGCTCCAAGGTCAGGACCATGCCCGAGACCAGCGGCGTGTGATCCGTTGGGATCAAGCTGGGCCATTCTGTGAGGTTCATGCCAAGCCCGTGGCCATAGCGACCAGCTTCGGACC
>Ga0228627_1001910_pt1 | contig 10463 bp, 10 predicted proteins | sample 33DmetaG_FD_190483 | JGI IMG/M metagenome (GOLD analysis project Ga0228627, IMG submission 190483) | Seawater microbial communities from Monterey Bay, California, United States - 33D | ecosystem: Environmental > Aquatic > Marine > Coastal | place: USA: California | collected 2016-09-28 | reverse complement strand
ATAATGAATAATTAGATCAGATGCTTTGGATGGCTTTTTTTTTACAATAGCCCAATAGGTTTTTTCGGTTTTTCTTTCTGAAAACAATTTATTAAGTCGTGTTAGGGCCTTACTAGTTCTCGCAAATATTACAATTCCGCTTGTAGGTCTGTCCAACCGGTGAACTACACCCAAGTATACCTTACCGGGCTTATTGTATTTTTCAGCTATGTAGTGTTTGACAACCTCAGAAAGAGGAGTATCTCCTGTTTGATCTCCTTGTACAATATCACCAACTCTTTTATTGATTGCGATGATGTGATTGTCTTCATAAATAACTTGAAGGTTTTCTTTATTTGAAATAATTTTTAGAGGCAACTGCTGTGTTTGTATTTTTAATATTGTTCCTTTTCACTAGGAAAGTCTCCTTTTTTAACATCATTTGTATACTTTCTGAATGCATTGGTCATTTCTGTGAACATATCTAAATACCTTCTCAAAAATCTTGGGTTAAATTCGTGTGTCATACCCAACATATCATGAGTCACTAAAACTTGACCATCTACACCACTACCTGCACCAATACCTATGATTGGAATTTGAAGACTACTAGCAACTTCTTCAGCTAGTTTTGCAGGTACTTTCTCCAATACAATTGCAAAGCACCCCAATTTTTCAAGTAATAAAGCGTCTTTTTTTAATTGTTTAGCCTCTTCTTCTTCTTTTGCTCTTACAGTATAGGTTCCAAATTTATAGATAGATTGTGGGGTAAGGCCTAAGTGGCCCATTACGGGTATTCCTGCATTTAAAATTCTTTTAACGGAATCCTTTATCTCTTTTCCTCCTTCTAATTTAACAGCATGCCCACCACTTTCTTTCATGATTCTAATGGCAGACCTTAAAGCTTTTTTAGGATCACTTTGATATGCTCCAAATGGTAAATCGACTACCACTAAGCTTCTATCAATTGCTCTTACTACGGAAGAGGCGTGGTATATCATTTCGTTTAATGTAATAGGTAAGGTGGTTTCGTGACCAGCCATTACATTCGATGCAGAGTCACCCACCAAGATTACATCTATTCCAGCGTTATCTAATATTTTAGCCATCGTGTAATCGTAAGCCGTTAGCATCGCTATTTTTTCATTCTTACTCTTCATATCCACCAATGTTTTGGTAGTTATTCGTTTGTATTCTTTTTTGGCAGTGCTCATAATTTTCAAATTGAATGGTAAATGTACTAATTTTGGCGCTTAATTTTTAAAATATTCTGATACGAAATCCCGTCTCAATCAATTTATATTGGTTATGATAAAATTTGAAGTTAGAAGCGAAGAAATAAATATTAAATTTTTAAAAAAAATGGAAATATTCCATATTTAAAATGGAAATATTCCATATTTTTGAATCATGGAAATATTCTCGTCAGGAAAGCTTAGTAAAATAAAAAACAGCCATGTTTCAAGGATATCTAAACAAACTGGTTTTCCTAGCCCAGCAGCACATTATGCAGAACCAAGTATCGATTTACACGACGAGTTGATTGCTAATCGTGATGCTACTTTTTATGTGAGAATAGACGGAGACGAACTTTCAAATTACAATATTTTGGACAAAGATGTATTACTTATAGATCGATCCTTAACTCCAAAAAAAAATGATTTAGTTTTAGTAGTTTTAGACGGTGAGTTTAAAGTAATTAGATTTTCTGGAGCTTCTTTAGAAACGGAATTTATTTTATGGGGTTTAATTAGTTATATTATTCATTACGCTAGATGATTGCTTTAGTCGATTGCAATAGTTTTTACGCTACTTGTGAGCAAGTTTTTAGACCAGACTTGTGGGGAAAACCTGTGGTGGTATTAAGTAATAACGATGGTTGTGTAATTGCTGCAAATAAAGAAGCTAAAGCACTTTCTGGAATTCCTATGTTTGAGCCTGTTTTTAAGATTAAAAAACAACTCATAGAAAATAAAGTAACTTTTTTTTCTTCTAATTATACGCTTTACGGCGAAATGTCTCAACGTGTTATGAATATTCTTAGTTCTTTTTCGCCAGAAGTTGAAATTTATAGTATTGACGAAGCTTTTGTAGACGTATCTGGAATGAAACATTTTTCTATGAACTATTATGGGCACCAAATTAAGGATACTATTTTTAAATATACAGGACTGCCTGTAGGAGTTGGTATTGCGCCTACCAAGGTGTTAGCAAAATTAGCTAACAAAATTTCTAAGAAACGAGTTTCAGAGAACAAGGGTGTTTTTGTTATCGACTCCGAAGAAAAAAGAATTGAAGCGTTAAAATGGGCAGATATCAGTACGGTATGGGGAATCGGGAGTAAGCATTCGAAGCGTTTAAAAGGAATAGGTATTTTAACCGCTTATGAGTTTACACAACTTCCAGGGGAGTGGGTTCGGAAGAATATGACAGTGGTAGGCCTTCGTATTTGGAACGAATTACAAGGAAAATCTAGTATTGAATTTAAAACCATGCCTGCACCAAAAAAGGGAATCGGTACGGCAAAATCTTTCGGAAAAAAAATAGAAGATTTAGGAATGATTCAGGAAGCGTGCTCCTCCTACATTAGTGAAGTGAGTGAAGTGCTTCGAAGCCAAAAATCTTGTGCAACCTATCTTCAGGTGTTCTTGCATACCAATTACTTCAGCGATCGTGATAAGCAATACTCTAATAGTGTTACGGTAACGCTAAGTATACCTACAAGTGACACCTTTGTTTTAATTTCGGAGGCAAAAAAAGCGTTAAATATTATTTATAGGCCAGGTTATCGTTTTAAAAAAGTAGGTGTCTGTTTAAGTGGAATTATTCCTAACAACTACGTGCAAGGAAATTTGTTTACACCAACTCCTCGTTGGGAAAAAAATGAATTGATGCATGTTTTTGATAAAATTAATCGCAAGTATGGTAAGTCCACATTATTTTCAGGCTTAGTAGGAACGCGAGTTAAAGAATGGGAATTAGTAAAGGAAGATCGAAGCCCTAGATATACCACCCAATGGAAAGAGCTATTAAAACTTAAAACAACTAAACATTAATTTGACTGACTTTTTAAGAATAAATCTGCCACCCTGTCATATCAAATCTACTGGCATAAAGATTGCCATATACCAAATGTCTCAATTAAGGTTGAGATTTGAAATTAAGATAAATAAAAATATAATTTATAGTTATGAGTAAAATAATAGGAATCGATTTAGGAACAACCAACTCTTGTGTGGCTGTAATGGAAGGTAGTGAACCAACCGTAATTCCTAATGCTGAGGGAAAAAGAACAACACCTTCAGTTATTGCATTTGTTGAAGATGGTGAAATTAAAGTTGGAGATTCTGCGAAAAGACAAGCAGTAACCAACCCAACAAAAACTATTTCTTCAATTAAAAGATTTATGGGAAATACGTTCACTGAATCTGATAAAGAAGCAAAACGTGCTGCTTATAAAGTAGTAAAAGGTGATAACGATACTGCTCGTGTAGATATCGACGGAAGAATGTATACTCCACAAGAACTTTCTGCAATGATTCTTCAAAAAATGAAGAAAACTGCAGAAGATTATTTGGGACAAAGTGTAACGGAAGCAGTAATTACTGTACCAGCATATTTTAACGATAGTCAGCGTCACGCAACAAAAGAAGCTGGTGAAATTGCTGGATTAAAAGTGAGAAGAATTATTAATGAGCCAACTGCAGCAGCTTTAGCTTACGGAATGGATAAAAAAGGAACCGACCAAAAAATCGTAGTATTTGATTTTGGTGGCGGTACACATGATGTTTCTATTCTAGAATTAGGAGACGGTGTATTCGAGGTCTTGTCTACTGACGGAGATACTCATTTAGGAGGAGATGATGTTGATCAGAAAATTATTAACTGGTTGGCCGAGGAGTTTAAAGGTGATGAAGGTATTGATTTACGTGAAGATCCAATGGCTCTTCAACGTTTAAAAGAAGCTGCGGAGAAGGCAAAAATTGAATTGTCTGCGTCTACTCAAACAGAAATAAACTTACCATATGTTACCGCTACTGCTAGTGGACCTAAGCACTTGGTGAGATCATTAACAAGATCAAAGTTTGAGCAATTAATCGATGACTTGGTAAAAAGAACCATCGCACCCTGTGAAAAAGCTTTAAAAGATGCTGGAATTTCAAAAAGTGATATCGATGAAATAATTCTAGTAGGTGGATCTACACGTATTCCTGCAGTGCAAGAAGCAGTAGAAAAATTCTTTGGTAAAAAACCAAATAAAGGAGTAAATCCAGATGAGGTAGTTGCTTTAGGAGCTGCTATTCAAGGGGGTGTGTTAACAGGAGATGTAAAAGATGTATTGTTATTAGATGTAACTCCACTTTCTTTAGGAATTGAAACTATGGGAGGTGTTATGACTCACTTAATTGAATCTAACACAACCATACCAACTAAGAAATCGCAAGTATTTTCGACTGCTGCTGATAATCAACCAAGTGTTGAAATTCACGTAATGCAAGGAGAGCGTCCGATGGCAGCTGATAATAAAACGATTGGTCGTTTCCATCTAGATGGAATTCCACCAGCACAAAGAGGAACACCACAAATTGAGGTTACTTTTGATATTGATGCTACGGAATAATTAAAGTAAGTGCTACTGATAAAGCCACAGGTAAATCTCAAGATATTCGTATCGAAGCATCTTCAGGTTTAACGGATGAGGAAGTACAAAAAATGAAACAAGATGCAGAAGCGAATGCTGAAGCGGATAAGTTAGTAAAAGAAAAAGCAGATAAGCTAAATGAAGCTGATGCAATGATTTTTCAAACGGAGAAGCAATTAACTGAATTTGGAGATAAAATCTCTGAAGGCAATAAAAAGCCAGTTGAAGAAGCGTTAGAAGAGTTGAAAAAAGCTTATGAAACTAAAGAAGTTGAAACAATTCAACCAGCGTTAGATAAAATCAACGAAGCTTGGAAAGCTGCTTCTGAAGAGATGTATAAAGCACAAGCAGAAGCTCAACAAGCTGAAGGAGCTCCTGCAGGAGATGCTGGAGCACAAGGAGAAGCAACGGAAGAAAATAGTGATGTAGAAGATGTAGACTTCGAGGAAGTTAAATAATCATATTACTATAATAAATTTAAAAGCGATCCGAGGGGGTCGCTTTTTTTTATGTTGAAGAAATATTCTCTTTTGAGGTTCTCATTATGAAATCGGAATTTATTTCGTGAATACCATCGAATACCTCAATTTTTAAATATTTACCAAACAAACGATTTCCTTTGATAGTTTCTTGAGTTATTCTTACACCATCTATATATGGATCTTTATTTCCATAGGTATATGAGACTTTACTGGTTTTTTTCAAATGCGAAAAATCTTCAGGTTCTAACTCTGAAGGAATACCTCCTGAATGTAATATTAAATGATTGCAATTAATTTTTCTTGCTGCTACCCATCTTGTTGCTATCGAAACACCTTGTGAGTACCCTAAAATAATTAAATTTGGAGGTTTTACCTTAATTTCAGATTTATACACCTGATCAACATATGCCAATACATTTTTAGTTTCTTCAATAGTATTCTCTTTTGTTAACCATGAGGCGCCAACATGTTTAAAATCTTTTCCTTGGTAGTACTTGGAAGGCGCTTGGGGTGCAATTACAAAATTTTCTTCGGGGTTTATTTTCGAAAAGTAGTTAATAAAGTACTTGCTTAAATACCCTAAACCATGAAAAACAATCCAAACATTTTTTGTTTTTGTTGTATAGTTATTTAATACGGAATAGGTATTCGAGGATAAATAGATTACACTTTTTTCGGATGCCATTAATAATACGTTTTGTATTTTTACAAAAGTAATCGATTTCTATGAAAAAAAATAAAAAACAGATTTTAGCAGCATGTAATGCTATCTGTAAAGACACACTGATGGAAACTCTAGAGATAGAGTTTATCGATCTTACGGATGAGGTTTTAGTTGCAAAAATGCCCGTAACGAAAAGAGTTCATCAACCAGATGGAGTACTACACGGAGGTGCAACAGTCGCTTTGGCTGAGAGTATTGGAAGTGCAGCCGCTTTTGTTTTTCTGGGGAATAACAATGTAACTGTTAGGGGCTTAGAAATTGCTGCGAATCATATTAAAAGTATAAAAGATGGCTATGTTTATGCCAGAGCAATCGCTTTGCATAAGGGAAGAACGACCCAACTTTGGCAAATTCGAATTGAAAATGAAAACGGAGACTTAATTTCTTTAGTTAAATTAACGACCATTACACTGCACAAATAACGATCAATTGGATAACCTACATCTACTAAAAAAAATTGAACAACAGTATGAAAATAATTTACCTTTTGTTCTCTATTCATACCCTGAAAAAGAAAATGTAAATTTTATTTTACAAAAAGATGATGTATGGTATGATACCGAGTCTTCCTTTAAAGAATATTTTATTTTTTCACCCTTTGACAGTAAAAATAAAGCTATTTGTATTCCTTTAGCAAAAAGTTGTCATTTTGAAACTAATTATTTAAAAACTAATGTTGAGATAAATGAAATTGAGACTTCAGATCACGTTAATGATAAAAAAAGCTATTTAAAATTAGTAGCAGATGCCATTCAAAATATACAATCGCAGAAAGCTACAAAAATTGTAATTTCTAGAAAAAAAGTAGTTCAGTTAAAAGAATTTAATCTTCTTGAATTAATAGAAAGGATATTAAATTTATACCCTAAAGCTTTCCGATATATATGGTATCATCCCAGTACGGGATTATGGTGTGGCGCCTCTCCAGAAGTATTGCTTGAAACAGATGGTGATTCATTTCGAACAATGGCATTGGCTGGTACTCAGAAAAATCATCATCGTAAAAAGGTAGAGTGGAATTTAAAAGAAAAAAACGAACAACAAGTTGTTGTGGATTCGATACAAAAAAGTTTAAAAAAAATAACCTCCAACGTAACTATTTCAAATACCTATAACCATAAAGCTGGTTCTCTGATTCATTTAAGAACCGATATAAGTGGAACCATCAAAAAAGCACATACTGGACTAAGGACTATTATGTCGTTGTTGCATCCAACTTCTGCAGTTTGTGGTTCACCTAAAAATTATGCAAAAACGTATATTTTAGAAAAAGAGAACTACAAACGTGATTTTTATACAGGATTCCTTGGATTTGTTGATGAATCTAAAAACAACTCAAGATTGTTTGTCAATTTAAGGTGTATGAAAATTGAGAATACTACTGCCAATCTCTACCTTGGTTGTGGAATTACTAAGGATTCAGATCCCTCAAAAGAATGGGAGGAAACTTCCCATAAATCACAAACAATGCTCCAAGTAATCTCATCGATGATATAAAGTATTATTCTTTTACTATTTGTATTTTTACACCAATGAAATATTCATCAAAAAAATTATCTCAATTAATTACTCAATTATGCATATCAAGAGGGATAGAAAATATTATCATCTCTCCAGGATCTAGAAACGCTCCGCTAACTATTGGTTTTTCAGAAAATAAAAAGTTCTCTTGTTTTAGTATCGTTGACGAACGATGTGCTGCTTTTTTTGCACTAGGTATAGCTCAACAGCTCAATAAACCAACTGTTTTAGTTTGTTCATCAGGATCAGCATTATTAAATTACTATCCAGCAGTATCGGAAGCATTTTACAGTGATATCCCTTTAGTTGTGATATCTGCAGATAGGCCTTCAAGTTTAATTGATATAGGGGACGGTCAGACAATAAGACAAGAAAATGTTTTTGAAAATCATATTTTAGAGAGTTGTAATTGCATAGAGGGAGATGATTGCATTAATTTTAATCAGATACTAGTTTCTTCAGCCTTAAATACTGCTATTGAAAAGAGTGGTCCTGTTCATATAAATGTCCCATTTTCAGAACCTTTATATGATACCTGTGATTTGTTATCTATTGAAATTAATGATGATATTCAAGCAAAAAAGGATTCTACTTTAATAAATGATGTATCCTTTTTTGCAAAAAAATGGAACACCTCAAAGAAAAAATTAATATTGATAGGTGTTCATTATTTCAATAGATTGGAAGGAGCTTTTTTAGAGATTTTGGCAAAAGATGAAAGTGTGCTAATTTTAACTGAAACTACCTCTAATCTACATCATAAAAATATAATCAACTCCATAGATCAATTAATTACTCCTTTTGATGATATTGATACTGAAAAGTTTCAACCAGACATTCTTTTAACCTTTGGAGGAATGGTGATCTCAAAAAAAATTAAAGCTTTATTAAGAAAAAACAAGCCCCAAGAGCATTGGCATATCGACACAAAAAAAGCATTAGATACTTATTTTTGTTTAACTCATCACTTTAAAACGACTCCCACTCTTTTCTTTAAGCAATTTTTACCACTAACCATTAAGTTGAACAGTACTTATCAATCTTTTTTTATTGATAAAAGGAACGATAGGAGAAAAAAACATGCGGTTTACATGGATCAAATTGATTTTTCTGATTTATATGTTTTTTCGAAGTTAATTAACTCATTGCCTTCTAATATTAATTTACAGTTAAGCAATAGCTCCACCATTCGATACGCTCAGCTTTTTAATTTTAAAGAAAACATAGCGGTATTTTGCAATAGGGGCACCAGCGGAATCGACGGCAGTACCTCTACAGCAATTGGCGCAGCTGTAGCAACTGAAAAAGAAACAGTATTTATTTCAGGAGATTTAAGTTTTTTATACGATAGCAACGCGCTTTGGAATAATTACATTCCTTTAAATTTTAAAATTATTATCATTAATAATGGTGGTGGTGGTATTTTTCGAATACTACCTGGAGAAAAAAACACGCCAAACTTTGATACATTTATAGAGACTAAGCACAACCTTTCAGCTGAGTATTTATCTAAAATGTTTAATATTAAATATTTTGTTGCAACTACCAAAAGAGAGTTAGAAAATGCATTACCACTCTTTTATGGTAAACAAAAACAACCCCATTTATTAGAAGTTTTCACACCTGCTTCTTTAAATGATCAAGTACTTTTGGATTATTTTGAATATCTAAAATAATTTTATCGCTAGTTTAAAATTTATATTGATAATAGCGTTTATATTTGCGAGATGTTTGAAATAGGAAAATATACAACTTTAAAAATTTTAAGAGAAACAGAACCTGGCCTTTATCTTGGTTGCGATAGTGAAGTTGAAGAAGTTATTTTACTACCCCATAAATATAAACCAGAATCTTATGCAATCGGAGATGAATTAAAAGTGTTTATATATTTAGACTATGAAGAGCGACCAATTGCAACAACGCTCGAGCCTTTCGTTCAGCTTCATAGTTTTGGATTTTTAAGATGCGCGGATGTTACTAAGCACGGTGCATTTATGGACTGGGGTCTAGAAAAGCATTTATTTGTTTCTTTCAAAGAACAGGCCAGACCGATGAAAGTAAATAATTGGTATATCGTTTATTTATATTTAGATGAACAAACTAACCGACTCGCTGGATCTAGCAAAACCAATCAGTTTTTACAAAACGATCGTATCACGGTAGAAACTTTTGACGAGGTAGAAATTTTGGTAACTCATCTAACAGAGAAAGGTGCTAATGTAATTATAAATGGACAACACAAGGGGCTTATTTATATGGAGGATATTTTTGAAGATTTAAGAACAGGTGATCGCTTAAAAGCTTACATAAAAAAAATAAGAGATGACCACAAAATCGATGTTGTTCTTCAAAAGCAAGGTTATCGTAGTATTGAGCCTAACGCTCAATATATTTTGGACGAACTTAAAACAGCTGGAGGGTTTTTGTCAATAAATGATAAATCTTCACCAGAAACTATCAAAGAATTACTTGGATTAAGTAAAAAAAGCTTTAAAAAAGCAGTTGGTAGTCTTTATAAAGACCGTTTAATACTTTTTAAAGAAGATGGTATAGAATTGGTGTAATGTTATCTTTTAAATAACTTTAATACATATTTTTTTTGACATCATATAACGCCTATCTTCGTAAACATATCAACACTATTGTAGGTGAATTTTAATAATAAAACATTATGGGTGACCGGTGCTTCCTCAGGAATTGGGAGAGCCTTCGCTATTGAATTATCTAAAAAAAAATGCCAATTAATACTTTCTGCTAGAAACGAAGAATCGTTAGAAGAAGTCTCAAAAATATGTAATGTAAATGGTAGTTCAACGCTAGTGATTCCCTTTGATCTCGCAGATGAAAAAAGTATTGATCTCGCTGCTAATAGTGTTATCGATAAAAAATTAAATATAGATGGATTGTATCATTTTGGAGGTATTAGTCAACGTTCTATTGCAAGTGAGACTAAATTGACTGTAGATCGAAAGATATTTGAAGTAAATTTTTTTGGAACGATAGCGCTTACAAAAAAAATATTACCAATTTTGTTGAAAAATCGAAAATCACAAATAGGGGTAACAACTAGTATAGTTGGTAAATTTGGATTTCCATATCGGTCTTCCTACGCTGC
>Ga0228627_1001907_pt1 | contig 10469 bp, 8 predicted proteins | sample 33DmetaG_FD_190483 | JGI IMG/M metagenome (GOLD analysis project Ga0228627, IMG submission 190483) | Seawater microbial communities from Monterey Bay, California, United States - 33D | ecosystem: Environmental > Aquatic > Marine > Coastal | place: USA: California | collected 2016-09-28 | reverse complement strand
ACTTTGGAAGACTTTAATGGCACCATAAAAGAATATATAAATGAAAACCGAACCAATATAGTCTTTGCTTCGAAAGAAACCAATGGTTCCATGTTGTATTTTTTAACCAATCGTGAAATTATCCAACGTGTATTGAATGAATCTGGCAACATCCTTTATCCATGCATCGAAACAGGAACATTGAGAAGCGAAAACATTGAAAAAGACATGAAATTGCTTAACCTACGTTCGTTGGGATTTCATACCAGTTTACAATACTGTTTTATGAATGTATATGAAAAATTACCACAACAATTGCAAGTATTTGTCATAGAGAACACTGGATTAACGTATCCATCTTATGTCTCCGACGATGTATTAAACCAAAGTGGGAGTGCTGTGGGTGGCAGTCATTGTCAAGGCGGATACGAAGAAGATAAAATTAGTGTATTGCGTATTCCACAAGAAATCATAGATAGTACACCACAACAAGGTGGAAAGAAAAAGAAAACAAAAAAGGGAAAAAGAAAACATATGAAAAAAGGGAAAAAGAAAACGAGGAAAGGGAAAAGAAAACATATGAAAAAAGGGAAAAAGAAAACGAGAAAAGGAAAAGGAAAACAAACAAAAAAAGGAAAGAAATATACCAAATAAAAATAAATCATAAATAATTTATAAACATATTTTATACACATAATCTATATACAACAAACATACTGAATACTTACTTAACACATGGATTTAATTAAAAAAGAAAACATCCCACATATCATTACATTTGTCGTCGTTATTTTAGGAGCATTGGTATTTATATCTATGATGAATATTAATTTAAATCCGGCAAAACCTGTGAAAAAAGTTAAAAAAATCGTCACCATAGAAGGATTTGATAGTACAACCGAATATGCCGGATTTTGTGAAAAATATCAATCGCAACCACATGTATTGGAAGAACAATGCAATGCGTTAACAAAAGACAATTGCAATGATGCAGAATGTTGTGTGCTATTAAAAACGGGAAAATGCGTAGCAGGACATAAAGGTTCACCCATCTACAAAGAACACGAACAACAACATCAAGACCAACCATCGCAACAAAAAGAAAAAACCATTCACGATAAAAAACACGACGCATTGGCAAAATTAGCAGGAACTAAAATAGTCATTCCACAATTTCCTCAAATTGGTCCGAAAGTTAGTCCACAAGATGCAAATAGTGCTTCATTAACCATCAATAAAAATTTAATTCAAAGTAAAATAAATGCGTTGAACGATTGTTGGGCAACCAACTCGTGTAATTAGAATAGATAGATAACTAGATAGCTAGAATAGCTAGATAGCTAGAATAGATTAAAAAAACGAGAATAATAAAATAAAATTGAAATCATCTGTATTTAATTATGTATTTATAATATAATATTAAATACAATTGAAATAAAAGTAGTATACCAACACTAACATACAAACATAATATGATCATTCCTGTCAAATGTTTTACATGCGGAAAAGTATTGGGTGATAAATACCGCTATTATCAAAGTGAGGTCCGTAAACACAAATTAGAAAAAAACGTTTCGACTGAAAAAGTCGTCTATTTAACAAAAGAATTTAGTGACAAGACAATAGAAGGGGAAATAATGGACAGACTGAAATTAACCAAGCTATGTTGTCGTCGTCATATATTAACACATGTTGATATAGAATAATCTTGTTGTAAACCAGCATCATCACACAATACTATAACCTTACCTTAATCTCCACAAATCTTTTTTTATAATAGTAATATATACAGTTATAAATAATGGCTCCATACAAAACAAAAAAACATCGTAATGTGTCAAAAAAAACAAAAACACGTAAAGTAAAAAAAGCTCGTAAACCAAAAAAAGCACATAAAAGAAAACATAAAAAAATACATGGTGGATTTGGGAAACCTGGAATGCCAGTAGGTAAACCATGGAAAGTTGGAACACTTGGACGGAATCATTATTCATTAAGTAAGTTTGGTCGTCCAAATGGTTTTATTGATCCACCAATTAGTACACGAGGTGCTTCGACGCATGTAGGTGGTTACAAATACCGTCGTCACTCCAAAAAAACGCGTAAAAACAAAACACGTTCCTATCGTCGTAAATAATTATTCATTGTAATTATATCTGTTTATAATATATATAATTACTATAAAGCATATAATATGGAATTATTGAAAACCGTTCGTTCGTTATGTACCCCAGCCATGGTATACTTCATCCTTTCGTTTATTTCCATTCTATTGATTGCCATTCAAAACATGGGAAATAAAAAAAAATATTGTGTAGGAAATTTTGAATGCATGGTAACCGATACAGTAATGGTATTTGTTGCAAAAGCATTGTATGTTATTTTCTGGACGTTTATATTGCAACTTATGTGTAATGCTGGTTACAAAAATTTAGCATGGTTATTGTTATTGTTTCCATATGTATTACTTTTTGTCATGATTGGTTTCTTTATTTTAGGATTATCATTTGACGTAGTTAAATCCATTTTATAAGCACAACAACACAATAGCACAATAGCACAATAGCACAACACAACAACAACCCTTATCATAAATCAATCAAACGCTATAATAAATTATATATTATGATATAAATTATACATAATATATAAAGGTATATTGAAATTCTTCATTTAAAAATATAAAACAATATATAAATCATATAGATATCACATAGAAATCATATAGATATCACATAGAAATCATATAGATATCACATAGAAATCATATAGATAATAAATTCATTATACATTCCTATTATATATAAACCAAATGAGTTCCATATATAATGATGACGTATCCAATTCCGAAGACAATAGCAATAGTTTACTTGAAAATGTTGGCTGGCATGTGATTGATACCTATTTCAAAGATAATCCAAATTGTTTGGTACAACATCAATTGGATTCTTACAATGATTTTATGCAACAAGGTTTAAAAAGTGTCTTTAAAGAAAAAAATCCCATTATTTTACTGAAAAATCAGGATTCAGAGACAAAAGAATATAGAAATCAATGTCGTCTTTATTTAGGTGGAAAAAATGGGGATAAAATTTACTATGGAAAACCAACCATATACGATAACAATGAACGCTCCCATTTTATGTTTCCAAATGAAGCCAGACTTCGAAACATGACCTACGGTATATCCATACACTATGACGTGGAAGTAGAATATACAGTGTTGGAAGCCAATGAAAACACAGGTGCATTGGAAGAAGTGAAAGAAACGAAACTCATGGAAAAAGTATATTTAGGACGATTTCCAATCATGTTAATGTCGAATCAATGTGTGTTAAATGGACTTACCTCACAAGTTCGTTTCAATATGGGAGAGTGTAAAAATGATCACGGGGGTTACTTTATCATTGATGGAAAGGAAAAAGTCGTCATTTGTCAGGAAAAGTTCGCCGATAACATGTTGTATTTACGTGACAAAGTGAATGATAAATACAGTCATAGTGCAGAAATACGTTCTATATCGGAAGACGCATCAAAAGAAATGCGTAACGTAGCAATACGAATGGTTGCACCAGATGCAACATTTACAAATGGGCAAATCGTAGTCGATGTACCTAATGTAAGAAAACCAGTCCCATTGTTTATTTTAATGCGTGCTTTGGGTGTCATATCAGACAAAGAAATCATCAAACATTGTTTACTGGACCTCAAAAAAAATCAATCCTACATGGACTTATTTGTTCCGTCCATTCATGAAGCCAGTGTAGTATTTACACAGAAAAGTGCACTTGAATACATTTCCACGTTTACCAAATATTCGTCTATCACTTATATTCATGATATTTTAATGAATTTTTTTTTACCACATGTAGGTGAAGACAATTACGAAGAAAAAGCATATTATGTTGGATACATGGTAATGAATATGCTCCGTTTATACAATAAAGAAATCCCTCCTACCGACCGAGATAGTTTTAAATACAAACGAGTCGAAGTGGCTGGTCGATTGTTATATGACTTGTTTAAAGAGTATTTTACCCTTCAACAAAAAGAAATATGGCTTGCTATGGACGGTAAATACAAGTTTAGTACCATTGGTGAAAACAACAAGAAAACATACGAAGAAAAAAGTCGTTTTTTCAACTTTGTGGAAGAGAACAAAGACATCATTTTTAGAGAACGTATAGTAGAAACCGGATTCCGAAAAGCATTCAAAGGAAATTGGGGTGGTCACGAGTATACAAAAAAACCCGGTGTAGTACAACCATTAAACCGACTTTCTTACAATTCTTTTATATCACATCTAAGAAAACTCAATCTACCATTTGATTCGAGTGCCAAAGTCATTGGTCCACGTCGTCTTCATAGTTCACAATGGGGGAAAATCGATCCAGTGGATACACCGGATGGTGGAAATGTCGGTTTACATAAGCATCTATCCATTACGGCTCATATTACAAGTGGATGTTCTGGATACCCGATGATAAAATGGATGAGAAAGCACGGAGAATTATATACGCTTGAAGAATGCAGTAGCGAATTCATGTCGAATTATACAAAAGTCTTTGTCAATGGTTCATGGATCGGTATGATAAAAGTCCCCGTGAAAATAAACAAGAAATTACATGATTACCGTCGCAATGCGTTAATACCTATATTTACTAGCATTCATTGGAATATCGAGACAAACGAACTTCATATTTTTACCGATTCGGGACGTTTGTGTCGTCCTATCTTTTACATGGATACCGAGACAAGTAAACCAAGTTACCAGCGAGATGGTTTTTTGGAATCCATTGAAAAGAAAAAAAGTGGTTCGAAAACCCTATCGTGGAACCAAATGATAGCAGGATATTCCAAAAAGAAAGCATCCATTGTCTTTGAACCGAAAAAATGTGAATTATACGAAAACATAGGCGATTTGTACGATGGTGACAACGTAAACATCGATTCTTTATCGGACACAAAAGCCGTCATTGAATTTATCGATACCGCGGAAGAAGAATGTTCCCTTATTGCTATTCGTGAAGAAGACGTGGAACAATCATTGGCAAGACGTTCACGTGGTGAAAAAGACAAAGAATATACGCATATTGAAATTCATCCATCGCTTATGTTTGGTGTCATGGGAAACCAGATTGTGTTTCCGGAAAACAACCAGCTTCCTCGTGATTTATTTTCATGTGGTCAAAGCAAACAAGGTGTATCACTGTATCACTCCAATTACCAAAACCGGATTGACAAAATGGGTGTCGTATTAAATTACGGACAAATTCCATTGGTAAAAAGCCGATACATGAATTACATCAATAAAGAAGAACATCCATATGGTGAAAATCCAATTGTCGCCATCATGGTATATGGTAGTTACAATGTAGAAGATTCCATATTGTTTAATGAAGGGTCCGTCAAACGCGGTATGTTTCGAACCACCTATATGAATTCGTACGAAGCCGAAGAAGAAAGTGAAAGCGTAGACGGTGTGTTGAATGAAAGTATTTTCTCAAACATCGAAGACAAAAACGTGGATCGATTAAAACCAGGTTACGATTATTCGCAATTGGACAAATACGGTATGGTAAAGGAAAATACGTTATTGGACGATAAAGTGGTATTGATAGGTAAAGTGTCACGTAATACCGAGGACATAGGAAAATACACAGACGCTTCTATTGTTCCGAAAAAGGGGCAATTGGGATTTGTAGACAAGACGTTTTTAATGGACGACGAAGAAGGAAAGCGTTTGGCAAAAGTACGTATTCGCGAAGAACGTATTCCAAAAATCGGGGATAAATTTTGTAGTCGATGTGGTCAAAAAGGCACCATTGGACTTATTATACCAGAGTCAGATATGCCATATACGGCAGACGGTATTAAACCGGATTTGATTATTAATCCGCATGCGATTCCGAGCCGTATGACAATCGGTCAATTGGTAGAATGTTTAATGGGTAAAGCTTGTGCATCGTATGGTGGATTTGGCGATTGTACCGCATTTGTGAACAAGGGGTCACGTCACCAACATTTTGGAGAGATGTTGACACGTATTGGCTATCATTCAAGTGGAACCGAAATATTATACAATGGTATGACAGGTGAACAATTACAAAGTCAAATCTTTATTGGGCCAACGTATTACATGCGATTGAAGCACATGGTAAAAGATAAAATCAATTATCGTGCTCGTGGTCCAAGAACGTTACTAACCCGTCAGACCGTACAAGGTCGTGCAAATAATGGTGGATTACGTATAGGTGAGATGGAACGGGATGGTATTTTAGCACACGGTGCATCGAAATTTTTACAACAATCTATGATGGAGCGTGGGGATGAATATTATATGGCGGTTTGTAATAAGACTGGTGCGATAGCGATTTACAATGAACATAAAAATCTATTTTTGAGTCCACAAGTGGATGGGCCAATTCAGTTTGGGGACAATATTGAAAACATGGAAGATTTGCGAATTGAAAAAATAAGTAAATATGGACGTTCATTTAGTGTATTACGTATTCCATACGCGTTTAAATTATTGATGCAAGAGTTGAAATCCATGAATATTCAAATGCGTTTGATTACCGAAGAAAATATTGACCAAATGACATCATTATCGTTTTCGGACAATATTAAATTACTCACACACGATGCATTGATGACGGGTAAAAAATTAAATGAATTAAACGAGAAAAACAAGAAAGAATCGGTCAATGCATTTAAAGAATTAAAAATATCCAACATTATGAAAGGGGTGGACGTGGTGAATGAACAGGTGATAGAACAACCATTGCAACCACCATCACAACCAATGATGTATTATCAACCACCGTCTAATATGTACGATGATAGTGATTGGGGAGAACCCGGTATGATAATAATGCCTTCTGATATACCGGGTTATGTACCAGGTGCCATGGTATCCGACATACCCAATGAAAGCATGGAACAACCTCCTTCACCAACATACGATCCTGACCGACCTCCTTCACCAGATTATGATCCATTTCAACCACCACAAATAACCAACGAGGATTTATCTCAAATTGGACAACAATTGGAAAAAAGCAATTCCATGAATTCAGATAATAATCAAATGAATATATCGAACTTGAATATGTTGGTAAACAATGAAAACAAAGATGAAAATAACAATGATATGGATGAGTTACCACGTTTTGTATTGACAAAAGACAATAACAATCCATCTCAAAAACAAGAAAGTAACATCGTTTCCAATACACAATCAACAAGATCAGTCTCGTCAACGCCATTAGAGAACGATGATATTATATTACCACCGATTATAGAAGAAGATGAAACACCCGAAGAACCGTCGGGTTCAAGTTCTAGTTCTGGTTCTAAGAAAACTATTTCCTTTGACTTGAAAAAATAAACATCAAGCAAATCAACTATATATCAAACAATTCACATTAAATATAAAATTGAATATCTTATATTTAAACATTGATAATATATAAAAAGAAGTATTATATAAACATATAATTATAATATATATATCACCATGTCTCAATCTAGTGGAACCACCGTATCCATGTATAAATCCAGAAAAAATGTCTTAGAACTTTTAAAAGAAAGAGGTTACGATGTAGAAGATTACAGTCATTTTAGTATAAATGAGGTACAAACCATGTATGAAAGTCAAACATTGGATATGTTATTAACCAATGAGCAAGACAATAAAAAGGTATATGTAAAATACCATATGGGTGAAAACATCAAAGACAAAACATTAAGGGATAAGGCAATCAATGAATATATTGAAGATTTATTTCATTTAGAAACTATTTTGAACCCTAAAACCGATACGTTATTGATAATAACAAAAATCGAACCAAATACCACCATGATAAAAATATTAGAACAAATCTGGAAAAAGGAAGGCATCTTTCTTGTGATTTTAAACATCAAGCGTTTGCAGTTTAACATTATGAACCACGATTTAGTTCCAAAACACCGGGTATTAACCAACGAAGAAAATGCAACATTTCGGAAAAAGTACAATGTAATGAATGATGAACAAATACCTACAATATCACGTTTTGACCCAGTTTCATTAGCACTATGTCTTCGACCAGGAGAAATATGTGAAATAACGAGACCAAGTAGAACATCTGTTACCAGTACGTTTTACAGAATTTGCATATAAACGATGTTAGATTACGAACAATCTAAATGAATAAAAATATTATAATATAATATATATTATTATGTTTCCAAAACCATCTTTTTACAAAAACAAATTAAAAAATACCAATACCAGTTTTTTTTTACAGCTGGAACAATTGAATAAAAACATGAAAACATTTAAAATAGAGCCTACTTACGAAGTGTATAAAAAAAACTACGAAGATAGTATGAATAAAATAAACGACAATGACATAGAGTTACAGCTATTGAAAAATTCTATTGAAAAAGAAAGTGAAAATATAAACATACATATTCAAGAAGCGGACCATAAAATCGATGCCATGGAAATGGATAATGTCTCGTTGAAAAGAAAAACAGACAATTTAAAAGACGAAAAATTAGCATCCAAAGAATTAAAAAAAGATTTTCAATTATTGTATAACAAAAAAACGACTGAATTAATTGGATACTCTGTATTAATATTGGCAGTAGGTACCATGTTGTATCGGAATTTTCGAAAATAGGTCGTCAATCAGTCAATGAACGAATAATGTAATGTAGTAAACAACCAAATAATAAAAACATTATAACATGAGATTTTTCTAACACTATTGTATATACTCTTCTACAATAATGTTTGCTATTGATAAAATAAAAAATTTAATACAAGGTTCGTCGATGCGAGATTCTAGTTTACTACAAGGCGAACGTTTACTAGCATTTAGTAAAAAAAATTTGAGAGACGAAGAAAAACACATGGGGCTAATTCAACAAGGTTCATCCAATGAAATTGGTTCCATACAAGAAGCAATGGAAGATCATGATTCAATACAACCACGCGTTGCTGCTGGAAAAGAAAATCCTTTGATTACAAAAATTGAAGATGAATTTAATGATACACTGCAACATTATACAACCTTATACAACGAACTTATGAAAGACCTAATACAAAAAGACAAAGCACAACAAGAGGTTCAACAATACTTTGGAAAGGTTGTCAAAACCGAGAAAGGAGATTATTACTATGTAAATAACTATGGTTATAAACAAGGATATTCTACTGAAAGTTGGACCGCGAACAGCAAGACTTGTCCTAGTAAACCAATAAGTATTACAAACGACGACATAGAGAAATTACCAAATGGATATATGATGGATGTTGGCCAAGCATGTAATGTATCTGGAAAAAATATAAAAAACAAAGATAATGGTGAAATTGCTTGGGTAGACATAAGAGGTGTAAAACATCCTTATGAAAACAATGTATGGCAATATAAAAAAGGTTCTTGTAATATGGAACCAGTATTATTGGAGAGTGATGAATACAATGGTGTACCACTGGGTGTTCCGATGAATGCTACCAGCGAATGTGACCGACTTGGATTGAACGACAATGTATGGGACAAATTAGTGGGATTAAACGATAAATTAATAACATTGTCGAAACAATTGGTGATTGAAATCGGAAAAATAGGTATCGAAGATGGTTTATTAAAAAAAGCCGCACAAGAAAAAGAGAAAAAGGTAGAACAATACATTAAAGATTTAGAAAAAGACAAAATGGAACTGGACAAAGCACATGGACGCATGTCTACCATTGGTGGCGAACGCGATGTTTCAGAAAAAGTAGTAAACAATCGTTTTATGGCATTGATATTCTGGGCAATTTTAGCCGTCGTGGTTATTTTTACGGTATTCCACAGTTTTCTAGGTGGTAGTAATCAAATGGTGCAAAATGTCATTCTAGTGGTCGTAGCACTGATATTGATATATTTCCTTATTCAATATATCATGAAAAATGGAAATCGTAGTATGTAATAATGTAATGGAGAAACGTACTATGTAAAGGAAAATATTATATATAATCATATTATATATAATAAAAACAACTACAAAAGAGTATCCGACCAACCAACCAAGGCACACTATGGAAAATAAAAAAGGAAAACAGATGCAGTCATTGAATACCATTCAACGATTACAAAACATGGAAAAACAATTGTATGAGAATTTAAAAGACAATGCTTCTCGTGGAGAAAACATGAAGCAACAGACGTCTATCATTGAAAACATCAATGAATTATCTAACACACGTATACAATTATTTGAACAATTACAATCGTATTACAGCATAGCCGAAGATGATTTAGATGAAACAAAAAAAGATTTAATGGACGAAATGATTATTTTAAAATTGACAGAAGAACAAATGAATCAAAGTAAAAAAACCATGCTTGATATGGTCGATAAGAAAAACCATAATCTGCGTATGGTGGAAATCAATAATTATTATGGAAAACAATACTTGGATCAGGTGAGCCTGATTCAAATGATTATCTTTATTT
>Ga0228627_1001900_pt1 | contig 10484 bp, 11 predicted proteins | sample 33DmetaG_FD_190483 | JGI IMG/M metagenome (GOLD analysis project Ga0228627, IMG submission 190483) | Seawater microbial communities from Monterey Bay, California, United States - 33D | ecosystem: Environmental > Aquatic > Marine > Coastal | place: USA: California | collected 2016-09-28 | reverse complement strand
GTAAAAACCATTCTCAAAATCATAAAAGAAGACAATACGATGAACATGAATTCGAATATATTTTTAGCTACGAATAAACTATTACAAGGTTACATTGATAGTAAAATACCACCAAACCGCGTCAAACAAATGACATGGATGTTTTTTTCAAACATGCAACACGTGGATGACAATACATTACCATATTCCTCTGAGAAACAACACCCTACAAGAAAACAATTTGTATTCGAGTCCATTTATGAGAAAATAAAGAAAACTTTTTATGAAGCCGGAAGGTTATCGGATTATCGAACACCATTTGAACCATCTCATATCGTGTTTTGGAACCTAACATCTAATCTAGGGTTTCCATGTAAATCAACCACACCCAATACATCCATGGTATCTGGATATACACCAACCATCATCAACCAATTTAGAATACCACACCAACGCCAACACCATCCATCACCACGCCATTCACCATCAAAGAAACCACTAACACCAAAAAGAACTCCTTGGGATGCATTGAAATACACATTGGATCATCCACGATACAATCCTATGGGTCAACTATTAATAGATACATGGGACGCATACGATATTATTAACGATGAGAATAAAAAACAGTTATAAATATAAATACTACTACCACAACCAACCCCAACCACCGCAACCCCTACCACCGCAACCACTATCTATGGATTACCTGACAACCATCGATGATTATCTATTGTCATATATTGTATATTTTCTACCAAACGAAGATATATTTACACTTGAAATAACAAGTAGTAGATGGAATACATTATTCAAACAACCATTATTACGAGAAAATATTATATATCGAAGACATCCAATCGTGTTTAATCAATTATCAAATTATTGTTTTGTCTGTAATTTGCGTATGACAATTATAATAGAAAAAGACAACCAATTAAATGTTACCAGTTGCAACCACCTCCAACCACCTCCAACCAACACCATAGACTAAATAATAAACTAGAATAATATAGAAATATATTATATATTTTTATTATACCATACAAGTAAAAATATATACCATAAAATGTCCATAACGGATAGTTCCAATATAGAAGTAATCGCCACCAATTTTTTAGAAGATATAATAACAAATAATATTCGTCCACAATTAATAAATCGCCGATTCGAATTTCAATCACCATCATTATCACCCAATATATCAGCATATGACATATTTACAGAGATGCCAATAGAGAACTTAATATTAAATTCATATGGAACCCACAACAATGACGACGAAGTTAACACAACCAGTACCAACCAACATAGCAATCGTCCATTACGTCGTCGTTATTCATTGCCATTACAAGACCTATCGGACAATTATACATCATCAACCCTATCATCAACCCTATCATCAACCCTATCATCAACCCTATCCCCGACCCTATCACCAACACCAACATTACCACAAATACCTAGTATCTTTAATGTACTTAATACAACATTGGGGACATCGTATCGCGAGATACCTAGAATATCAGAAATAATAAATAATTCATTGTATGATAGTGATATGTATAAAAAAGTATTGTCAGAAAAAGGGAAAGCATCTCTTATAAAGATATCATTTAAGGAAGCATTAAATAACGAAAAATATGCAACCATAAATAAAAGTTGTCCAATTATGCAATGCGATTTTGAAGAAGAAGAAACAATTACAATATTACCGTGTAAACACGCATTTCATAGTGAAGCAATTGAGCGTTGGTTAAAAGAAGAAAAATCACAGTGTCCAATTTGTCGATACGAATTGGATTCAACCGAAGAAAAAATAACAAATACACCGCCTCCTACCACTACCACTACTACCACACACAACAATGTTAGACGTAATTTAGAAACCATATTATTTAGTTCATATAATAGAGGTGAAAACATAAGTAGATTACAACGACGTAATAGAAGATTGTATCAAATACAACATACACCAACAAATCATTCATCTATTGGAACTACCATGAATCAACTAATAGAACGCGAATCAAACGATGTATTACAACAAGTAATATTAGAAAGTATACAACAGCAGCAACGTGGTTCTCCATCAGACGAAGCACAAGCACATGTTTCAAATACCACCCCAACTACTACTATGACGATTGATAGTAGTAACAATAGTTAACAACCATCGTTAACAAGCAAAAAAAATAACTTATTTATAAGAATAGGTTATTTTTTATATGTATCATAAGTATTATATGTTAAGTTTTATATGTTAAGTTTTATATGTTAAGTTTTATATGTTAAGTTTTATATGTTAAGTTTTATAAGTATTTTTTAAATTTCATCAATGTCAATAATCATTTTTTTATTTTGATCTTCGTCGTCATCGTTTTCTTTTTGTGTTACCTTGTTTTCTGTTTGTTTGGTTTTTGCACGATTACCACTACCACCACTAACATCCAATAAATCTTGATACACCATTGTTTGGTCATCGACAAATTCAAACACATCCCCATTGTCATCTTCGTTATTATTGGTTGATTTCACAACATTTACTAACGACGACAAGTCTTTCTTACACCGTTTCAATAATTGTTCTTTTTCATTGTCATTGTATACTTCGAGTAAATCACATTTTGGTTTTTTCCCTTCTCGAACTACTTCCCATTCTCGGATACCAACCAACAACCATGAACCCAGTGATATCATATTATCACGTTTACCACGACCTTTGAATTTCCTTCGGATAATACACAAACGTTCTTTTCCATCCAAACAAACCACATTACACATACCATGACCATACATGGTATCTACCACAGCATACATTTCTGCATCTTCCCGAGACATACGCAACGCCCTTGTTTGAGGTGCATTCAAATACTTGCGACCCATTTTTTTTGATTTATTACCACCGACTTTATTACGAACCATGTTTTTCTTTGTTTCTTTTTTGTTTCTTTTTTGTTTCTTTTCTTATTAGTAAATTATGTTTAGAATCTTTTTACTATTATTAATTATATCGATACCGAATATCAACCCATAACAAATCAATTTTTTATTTAAAGTTGTATGATATCTTATGTAGTCTTATGTATAAAATCGTAATTTTTTGCTACCTTTGCGTTTACCACATTTTTTAGAAATAGGCAAAATCATATCATACCATGAACTGTATACACGATTTTTTCTCAACCAATCAAATACGTTACTATTATCTATATGACCACTACCACCTTCCTTTCCAACAACACAACTACCATCATAAAAAGCATCCGATAGATACGCGTCATACAATGGTAACGACGTGGATAAAGAGATAGTACGTTCCGATTCCAAATGATGGTTCATAGAATCAATCATTTCCATGTCGCACGTTCGCAACATAATCTTTGGTTTTTTTTTATGAACAACATATTCATCAGGCACTTGTGTACAAACGGCAAGTGACAATAGAAAATGCATATGATTCATGTAAGAACAACCTTTGTTACGTGTCTTCCAAAGAGATCCCGCCATTTCTTCTGTAATACGCACATCAAATGTTTTTAAGATAGAATAATAAAATCCAAAATCATCTTTATCAATGGTATTATTATTCATCATATGTACCAATGTTTCACATAGTGATTTCCAATTACATTCTTTCATATGACAAATAAAATCCGCGTATATATTCTCTTTGTCCTCCACCTCCTCCGTCACCTCCTCCTGACCTACCTTACCCTTACCCTTACCCACCTTACCCTTACCCACCTTACCCTTACCCACCTTACCCTTACCCACCTTACCTTTACCCTTACCCACCTTACCCTTACCCACCTTACCTTTACCCTTACCATAATACTTTCGTTTCTTTTTACTAGATATTTTATTAATAAGAAAACGGTCTGAACCATGAATAAGATGCAAACAATATTGACGTAGTAAAAAGACATCACCATTAATCGGACAATTAAACAAGTTTCGCACAACTGTCATAAGCACGTTTAGTTTACAACGTTTATCACCAGAACCTAGTTTTTCATATTTGATATTTTTTTTTACCATCCATGATTCCAATTTAGGTGACAATACTGCAAAAAAATCATAATATACTTTCCATAATAGTTGAAATGGTTCTTTTTCTCCATCAACATAATCCATCGCGTTCAATACGTATTGTAAAAACCAATAAAATATTTCTTCCAACCCATTGCGTTTCAATAGCGACGTAACAAAAAACAATTCAAGTTGATTTAACGAATACGATGTCGACATAATTAATATAATGACCACACGAATACAATTCACGAATACAATTCACTAATACAATATCTTCCATACTATCTAATAGCTTTTCAAAAATAAATAATGTCTGTATTATATATAATATAAACCCAATAGTATTAGCATACACATAAAAATGGATTGGAAAGACGTAGTTGCAAAAGTAAGAAAAGAAAACCCAGGATTGATGTTAAAAGACCATCTTAAAATGGCATCAAAAATATACAAACCTGCTGAAAAAGCAGTAGTAAAGGCAGTGAAAAGTGTTGCAAAAAAAACAGCCAAAGTATTAAAAGGTGGAAAAAAAGCCAAAAAAAGCAAAAGCCATAAAAAAAGCCATAAAAAAAGCCACAAAAAAAGCCACAAAAAAAGCAAAAGTCGCAAAGCTAAAAAAAGCAAAAGCCACAAAAAAAGAAAAGGCAAAAAAAGCAAAAGTCGCAAATAAATCAACATACATCTTTCATTAAAATATTGTTTTTATAAAAAATATAAATAGTTTTTATAAAATTATAAAATTATAAAATAAAATAAGAATCATCATGACATTAAATAAATATTATTCACTGTTTTCTATGCCATATTACAATCACGAAAATCAACAATACGAAAAAATAATCACCATTAGCCATATTCCTACAAACGATACCATATTATCATCCCATCTTGTGAAAATCAATCCACCAACATTGTCATCGTTTCAAAAAAACACCCATTGTAAAACATGTGTATATACATTTAAGTCGTCATTACTATCATCGTCATCGTGTGAAAAAAAATACATTCAAGTAGAACAGTTACCTAATTTATTAATCTATTTACGTGAAAACAACTACAACATAGATACCGAAACCGCAACCATGTTAAATAATTCACCAATTACCACTACATACAATAACAATCAAACCCTGATCACCTTTATTTCAAAAATAGCACCATTATAATAATTGAAATGAGCCATAAAACATAAAATTGATACCATCCATTTGACAACAATGATTTGTATTATTAATTATTACGAAACAAATAATACAAATATATCTTGTCATATACATATACTATAATTCACCTCATCATGGAAACGGAAAATCCATTTACAAAAAGCAAATTAACAAAACTAAAAGTAAAACGAAAAAAGAAAAAAAAACGCACATGCACGTATAAAGAACAAGAATGTACGCAAATACAGACCAACTCAAACGATACCAAAGAAACACAAGCCTATATTGCACAAATGTCACCACTCGAAAAAAAAATATACGAAATCGCCATAGAAGAATTAAAAACATCGTTCAATATCGAAAAAAGCATCGGATTCCTCAAATGGAAACAGCAACAATCACTATCCTAATCATCCATCCTCATCCATTCCCATCCTTAATTTCCCTTTCTTTTCCCTTTCTTTTCCCTTTCATCCCCTTTTTCAATGTTTTTTTCCGCAATCGTTTTTGTTTATTCTGTTGAAAGGAAGACAGTGATTTACGGATCCGCAACGTCGTTTTCCGTATCTTTTGTTTCATACGTTTCCTCCCTCCAACTTGTCTACTATCACGTTGTGTACCAACTTGTGACAGGCGATTCAAATTCTGCTGTATATTATTTATACGCTGTTCACTTTTCTCCACTGCTTCACTACCTTTTTTTATCATATCGCCCACTGGTTGTATATACTTACCACTTTCTTCGGTAAATTCATTCACCAATTTTGCCATATTGTTTAATCCTTTTCCCCCTGCAATCATTAAATCAATAATACCACCAACTACTGGTATTTCCGCCAACATTGCTTGTGCAAAAGCAACCCCTGTATCCACACCACCTTTTACCGATGTCGATCCAATCTTTTCCAAACTCTCCCAACCTTTACTCGCAATCTCTTCCAGCGAAGGCTGTACTGCATCAATTAAATCAATTCCCATCAAGGACAACGACATACCAATATCACGAACCGCACGAACCACTTCTGGATTCTTCGCCATGGCATCCAGTGTCGCTGCCAAGGTCAATACCCTCTTTTCCAGTTCCGGTGTCAACTCACTCCATTTTTTATCCAATACACCACCAGTAGCCATATCAATCAAGGTAGACCAAAACGTATCACTTAATGCAACACCTTGTTTGCTCAATCCACTAACCACCGTAGAAGCTACATGGATACCATCTTTTGCCATACGTGCACGATCCATCAAGTTCCTACTTTTATCCGATTGTCCGTTCTGTTGTTGTCCACCCATAAGTTGATTTCCAATCCTAGACAAATCCTTTTTGTTTATGTTTATTAGTGGTCCATTTCCTTTTTCCTTTTCCTTTTCCATCATTGCCCGTTGAAATCCACGTCCCAATCCGGTCAACAAGGTACCCAGTAACAATTGAAAATCAGCAATCGACGTTAATATATTCGGTTTCCTATTATTCATATTCCTATTCTCATCTTTTATATTATTCATGTTTCCATTATTCATGTTTCCATTATTCATGTTTCCATTATTCATGTTTCCATCCTTCCTTTCATTCATAGTATTCCAACTTATATTATCTTTATATAACATATTTTCATTTGTTATATAAATAATTATATTCTATCATTAATTAACATTAACATTAAACCGATGCAACATTTCCATCTTCATTCTGTTTCATCATCATTTTTTTAAAAGAAGAAAAATCCAGTTTCTTCATGGAACTACTATATCGTAACTGTTGCTTCAATATGTTATAATCGCACATTTTCCCTTTGTAAGTATACCGATTTCCACGTTCGACAACAAATTCACCATTTTTTCCACCACTACCATTGGTTTTTTCCGAAGAAGAAGACTGTTGTTGGTAATTTTTAAAAGAAGCAAACACGGATTTCTGTTTTTTCTCTTCGTTCTTACCATCATCACCCTTCTTTCCATTATCGCCCTCAACCTCCTTCTTTCTATCTTCCTTTTTCATTTCCTCTTCTTCTTTCAATCGCGTTTCTTCTTCTTCCTTTTCTTTTCGTTTTTGATCCAACACATCGTCTACATGAACATATAAATTCTTGCACTGAAACATCGTCGTATAATGCCTACATAATGTATCTAAATAGTTCACAGGCACATCTTTTCCATCACTATAATACCAAAAGCTTTCGTCTTTATCATGATAAAACATCGCAACGGTTCCTTTTGGTGTGTATTCCATGATGGTACAATTTTTCAATGCTTCCATGCGTTCTTTGTTTTGTATCAAGGTTTCGTAATCTTCACCATCGCATTCACGCCATGTATCTAAATATTTCTCTTCAAACAAAACCTCTTTTCCTTGTCCATCGGCCTCGTCTACGCCTTCCTCGTCCCAAGACACATGTAAAAAATTCGCTACCAACCATGCACCGCTACCAAATCCCAACACCGAAACAAAAAACATCACAAACAATGTGTGCATAACCCGCCAGTAAAACATCGCATCGTAATCCTGTTCAATTACATGATATGGATGAGGAACCCATGCTACATCCCCCATGTATCCAGGAACGGTTCCACCATGACCGTAAAGATTTTCGTATAGTATATCATCGTCGTACATATTCATTTCTTTTATTTATTTCTTTCTTTCTTTTATTTATTTCTTTCTTTCTTTTCAATTTGTTGCAAACAATAAGAATTTATTAATATATGATGTATATAAATAAATTTTATTTAAGTAGGTTCTATTAATCTATTTCGAGTTCAGCTGCTTACGACGCACTTCAAACAGTTCGTTCACTTCCTCTTGTAAATCCACCACCTTGATCCGCATATAACTCTTGTTTTTATTGTCCGGGTGCATGCATACCAAATACAATTCGCTAACAAAAACACCATATTTCTCTTCTAAAATCGCTTTGTAAACATTCAGTTGCAAACAGTAATGCCAATAGTTCGTATCCGGTAAATGTTCAATACACGCAGTGGTCGCAAATTTCCCCCATGGATTGACTTTCTTAATATCGCGACAACGTTTCCAGTCGTAAATCAGCAATGTCCCATCTTTTTCGTTTCGGTAAACCATATCAATCGACCCCGCCAATTTCAATTCTTTATGATAGACCATCCATTCGGTTCGATACGGTACCAAATGACCATAATCTTGTAAAAATGCCTTGAAATAACCATATTCTATCGAATCGTTTTCGCGTGGACATTGATTGTAATAGCATTCAATATCGTAATGCATTTTGGTTCCTGCACTTGCTGCTTCATCGCGGTTCTTGTCCCAGGATTGTTTGATTTCCTCTCGCGTCATTCCATAATATTTCGAAGACGTCCAACGCGACGAATTCATCATCCCGGTAATAATTTTATCCGCATCGAATGCTTCAAAATGACTATGATTCCACGTGGTCACCGAGGTAAACGACGAATCCCCATCAATGGTATAAATATGTGGCCCTTCATCAAAGGTAATGTGTGCGTCTCGCGGATGCGGATATGTTTTCGCTAAATACATCGGAACCTCATCCCCATCAGCACTCCCATCCACCATGTCTCTTTTTTCCATATGTATTGTATTGTATTAGGTATTCAAAATTCGATAACAACTTACTAGTTCATGAAAGATAGTTTTTAATTCCTTTTAATGTATTCATATCTACGACCATACAAACCATACAAACTACTTATGGATATATATATTCCTAGTATGGTTTAATAAAATTCTTGTCCGGACAAATCCGATAGTTTTAATGGAGCATTATTATCATGACCAAATATGGTTGACAACGTATAACTATAAGTTTTATTTATATAACCGGTGGATATTGTACCACCAAACACTATCATGGTTACGTTATCATCATAATCAATATTCATACTATGATTAGCACGTTTGGTGAACATATTAGTTGTAGCACCACCAAATACTTTTTTCCATGTCTTATTTTCTATTTGAAATTCCCATATATCTTCCACAGTATTGGTATCATTTTCCCCACCATAAATAAAAAAACAAGTTGAAGAGAAAGAATCCATACTACTATTTCTTAATTTTGGAGGAATAGTAGTTCCAGGTGTACCACCTGAATAAAAAGACAAGTCCCATGTATTATCAAATATGTTGTATCTTATTATATCATTTAAGGTGTTTGAATCTTCATCAACTCCACCAAATATATATATATAATTAGGATTAATAAAAGAAGAAGCACCACTTCTATTTTTATTTGTTGCACCAGAAAGTTGTGTCCATTGTGTAGTAATAATATCGAATTTCCAAAGCTCATTATATACAGTATCGTCTGGAATAAGTCCGTTAATACCACCAAATAAATATATATCGTTACCATCAATTTCTAAATTATGAGCACCTCGTTTAGTTGGTTTAGTTCCAACTGTTATCCTTATTTCACTCCATGTATTTGTAGTTAAATCAAATTTCCAAAGTTCGTCAGATGTAGTATTATCGGTATCAATCTCACCACCAAATAAATACATTGTATTAACATAATCATAAACACATTTATGTAAAAAGCGTTTTGATGGAGCATCACCTGTACCATCATGCAACTCTGACCAAGTATTATTTTTAATATCATACAAATACGTATCGTTATGTAGATCAATAGATGTAGTAATACTAAAACCACCAAACACGACTATTTTATGGTCATCTGTTAACACGGAACTATGATATGCACGTGCGGAGGGTGCATTGGATGGATTTTTATCTACAAAAGAAGTATTTGTAGAAGCAAGTAAACTGTTTCGAAAGCTAGAAAACGTAACATCAGTATTGCCAATACCAGGACCTACTAACCCACAAGAAGAATTATTAATTGCAAGACGAACTTGACTAAATTTTATATTTGATGTTCCAATAGTTGACATAGGTTAAAAAATGAATTATATGTTTATTTTATATTATAACAATACAAATAATATAAAATAATATTCTCTTCCAACCCCCGACCTCAATCAATCCTTCCTCGCCTCGACCCAACCCCCGACTCTCCTCATCCTCAATTCTCCTTTACCTCAACCCTGTTTCAATGCATCAATTTGTGTTTGTTGTTCTTTTATGCATTCAATTAATAAGGCAACTATTTTGTCGTATTTGACCGCTTTGTATCCATTGTCTCTTGTGATCGTAAGCTCTGGTAAAATTTCTTCGATTTCTTGTGCAATAACCCCTACATCACGTCCTTTATGTGGTGTATCACCGTTTTCAATCCAATCATACATGTACCCATTTATTTTCCCTAGTTTATCCAATGGATCCTTAATCTTTGTTACATTGGTTTT
>Ga0228627_1001885_pt1 | contig 10552 bp, 8 predicted proteins | sample 33DmetaG_FD_190483 | JGI IMG/M metagenome (GOLD analysis project Ga0228627, IMG submission 190483) | Seawater microbial communities from Monterey Bay, California, United States - 33D | ecosystem: Environmental > Aquatic > Marine > Coastal | place: USA: California | collected 2016-09-28 | reverse complement strand
AACCGGAGCAACCGCAATGGCAGCTTTAAAGTAGTCGGCACCTTTTAGTAAACAAAGTGAAGACATGTATCCACCATAACTCCAACCTTGAACCCCTATTCTAGAACCATCAACATACGGCAGAGAGGCAAAATATTTAGCTGCTTCAACTTGATCTTCAGTTTCGTATTTTCCAAGCTGCTTATAGGTAAGTTTTTTGAAATCAACACCTCTAGCTCCTGTTCCTCTGTTGTCAACTGAAACAACAATGTATCCTTTTTGAGCCAATAACTGATGCCAAAAGAAGTTCGATCCACCCCAAGAATTGGTAACAGTTTGAGATCCCGGACCACCATAAATGGTTAAAAATACTGGGTATTTTTTAGTTTCATCAAAGTTCGGTGGCTTAATCATCCAAGCATTTAATTCCACATTTTGCGAAGTCTTGAAGCTAAAAAAAGTTTTTTCTCCAATCTCATATTCAGCGAGCGTCTGACTTAAGTTCTGATTGTCTTTTAATACTCTAATGGTATTTCCAGAAGCATTATTTAACGAAACATAATTTGGAGTATTCGCCGTTGTGTGATAATTGATGAAATAAGTGAAACTATTGCTAAAATCAGCGCTGTTGGTTCCGTCCTTTTTTGTCAATCTTTTTTTTCCAGAACCATCTAGGTTAATAGCATAAACATTTCTGTCCATAGGAGTAGTTTCTGCTGATTGAAAATAGACGATTCCTTTTGATTCATTAATGCCATAATACTCAGTTACCGGCCAATCGCCTTTGGTAATCTGATTTTTTAGGCTGCCATCGATATTGTGCAGATAAAGGTGCTTGTATCCTGATTTTTCACTTAAAATAATAAAGTGTTGTTGATCTGCCATAAAGTGAACGTCAAAAGGCATTTCAATGTAGGTGTCACTTTTTTCTGTATGGACAGTATTAGCTTTTCCAGTCAAGGCATTTACTACATTGATGCTAACTTCATTTTGATGCCTATTAGATGAAATAACGGCCAAGGTATTTGCATCTTTTGTCCACTCAATAGAAGGAATGTATTCATACGCTATTCCAAGATTTACATCGATGGTTTTGGCTGAAGCTATATCATATATCTTGATAGCTACTTTCGCATTCTCTTCTCCCGCTTTTGGATATTTGAATTGGTAGTCTGAAGGGTAAAGGCCATCATACATTTTCATGTTCCATTGCTTTACGGCAGCTTCATCGAATCGATAAAAGGCTAATTTTTCGCCATTAACTGACCATTGAAAAGCTTTCGAAAGTTCTAACTCCTCTTCGTAAACCCAATCAGATGCTCCATTTATTATTTTATTGAATTCGCCATCTTCGGTTATTTGTACAACTTTATTTGTCGTAAAGTCTTTAAAAAACAAGTTGTTGTTCATGACGTATGCAACCTTATTACCTGAAGGAGAGAAGTCAGCATACATTTGTTTATCCTCCTTGGCCAATTGCTCAATTTTTTTACTTTTTAAATCGTAAACAAAGAAATTAGCTTTAGAAGACCTTCGGTAAATGGCTTCAATCTCAGTTCCAATTAAAACCTTTTTCTCATCAGAAGAAAACTCGTAGCTCTGCATTCTAAGAGGTTTGCTATTAAATACTAGGTCTTCGGCATTAATTAGGGTAGCTGCCTTTTTTCCAGTTTTATAATTGTACTGCACTAAGTTTACCCCTGATTTACCTCTCTCTAGGACCGTGTAATTTTTCCCATCATTCATTGAACGCACTCCTCGAACAGTTTCACTTGAAAAGGTGTAGTTTTTCCAAATGTCCTTCAAGTCAATCATTTTTTTCAAGGGCGGAGCGTAATCACTCTGTCTATTAACTTCCAAGACATCTTTTCTCTCTTCGATCTGAGCATTTATGGTACTTGCTAATAAAATGCTAATAAATACTAGTGCAACTCTATTCATGTATAATTTCTTTAGATAATTTTAGGAAGTCCAATTTAGCCAAATATTACTAGTAAATCTAATTGCATGAAAAACGAATTCTCGAAAATTGAAGAACAAGATTTAGAATATTTTAAGTTGCTAGTAACGGAAAAAAATTGTGTTACAACTAAAGATAGATTGGTAGAATACGACCATGATTATACGGAAGATTTACACTATCTACCTCATGTGGTACTAATCCCTGAAACGGTAGAACACATTTCGGCTATTGTAAAATATTGCAATTCAAAAAACTTCCCAGTTACTGTTCGTGGTGCGGGTACTGGCTTAAGCGGAGGGGCTTTACCTGTTTACGGAGGCGTGTTAATTAGTATGGAAAAATTCAATTCTATCATTAATATAGATCTTGATAATGCTCAGGCCACTGTTGAGCCGGGCGTTATTACCCAAGTTTTCCAAGAAGCAGTTGCAGCGAAAGGGCTTTTTTATCCCCCTGATCCGGCAAGTAAAGGCAGCTGTTTTATTGGGGGGAATTTAGCTGAGAATAGTGGTGGTCCAAAAGCAGTAAAATACGGAGTCACAAAAGATTTTGTTTTGAATTTACAGGTAGTTTTAGCGGATGGTTCTGTGATTTGGACCGGAGCAAATGTGATAAAAAATGCTACTGGGTTAAACGTAACCCAATTAATGGTTGGTAGCGAAGGCACATTGGGAGTTATTACGAAAGCAGTATTTCGACTATTGCCTCTGCCTAAAATTGATATTTTAATGTTGGTACCTTTTAAAAAGGCTGAACAAGCCTGCCAAGCCGTTTCTACAATTTTTCAAGCCGGTGTAATTCCAAGTGGGTTAGAGTTTATGGAGAAAGATGCGCTCCTCTTTGCAAAGAAATTTATTGATGGAATAGAAATTGAAATTGATGAAACTGATGAGGCTCATTTGCTTATTGAGTTGGATGGGAACGACGAAGGTGTGTTAGTTAAAGAAGCAGAACTAATTCATGAATTATTGGATCAATTTGAATGTGGTGAAATATTATTTGCCGACTCACAAGCTCAGAAAGATAGGTTGTGGAAATTAAGGAGGAGTTTGGGAGAAGCAGTAAAAGTAAACTCTATCTATAAAGAGGAAGATACGGTAGTAAAAAGAGCTGAATTACCTAACTTATTAGTTGGAGTGAAAGAAATTGGAGAGCGCTTTGGATTTAAATCAGTTTGCTACGGACATGCCGGAGACGGTAATCTGCACGTCAATATTTTAAAAGGCGACATGACTGACGCTGAGTGGGATGGAGAGCAATTGAAAATGGGAATTAGAGAGATTTTTAAATTGTGCAAGAAACTTGGAGGTACAATTTCAGGTGAGCACGGAATAGGATTAGTTCAAAAGGAATACATGGGTTTAGTTTTCTCAGAAAGAGAAATAAATCTTCAGAAATCAATAAAACGAGCCTTTGATCCAAAAGGAATATTGAACCCTGGAAAAATTTGGGCATAAAAAAACACGCCATAAGCGTGGTTTTTACTAGCGTTAAGACTATTTCTTAACGTAAATTTTTTCTTTAATTCTAGCAGACTTTCCTTTCAAGTTTCTTAAGTAATAGATTCTAGCTCTTCTTACAGAACCACTTTTTATCACTCGAATACTTTCTAAGAAAGGAGATGCCATTGGGAATACTCTTTCAACAGCCATCCCACCTGTAACTTTACGCACAGTGAATGTTTCGTTAACACCTGTATTTCTTCTTTGGATTACGGTGCCCTGAAAAACCTGAGTTCTTTCTTTTTCCCCTTCTTTAATTTTATAAGCTACTGCTATAGTATCTCCTGCTCGAAACTGGGGATGTTCGTGCGTTGGGTTTAAGTCTTGTTCTACGAATTTTATTGCGTCCATTTCTTCAAAAATTATGCTCTATAAAAGAGGAGAGCAAAGGTAGTATTTTCTATATAAACAGCAACTTCTTATTCAGAATATTTTTTATACAAATCTGGGCGCCTAGTTTTAGTGCGTTCTAGGCTCTTTTTATGCCTCCAAAGTTCTATCTTTTTCAAGTCTCCAGAGGTTAAAATAGCAGGAACTTTCATTCCCTTATACTCAGCAGGTCGTGTATAAACTGGAGGTGCCAATAAATTATCTTGGTACGAATCAGATAGAGCCGAAGTTTCGTCGTTCAAAACACCCGGTAGTAAACGAATAATACTGTCTGTTAGCACAGCGGCAGCCAATTCACCACCTGAAAGAACATAACTTCCAATAGATATCTCTTTGGTAATATAGGCCTCCCGAGCTCTTTCGTCAATTCCTTTATAATGTCCACAAAGAATCATCAAGTTTCCTTTTAAAGACAAATTATTGCTCATCGCTTGGTTGAGTTCTTCTCCATCAGGCGTCATGTAAATTATTTCATCATAATCTCTTTGCGCCTTTAATGACGAAATGCAGTTGTCTATAGGTTCTATTGTCATCACCATACCCGCGCCACCACCAAAAGCGTAATCATCAACTGATTTTTGTTTCTGAGTTGAATAGTCTCGTAAATTATGAACGTGTATTTCGGCCAATCCTTTTTCTTGCGCACGTTTCAGGATAGATGCGGAAAAAGGGCCATCTAGTAATTCAGGTAGTACAGTTATAATGTCGACTCTCACTTGATAATTTTTTACAAAATTACTCGTTTTAAATCAACTTAATATTGAGGGCAAAAAGCTTGTTTAGCTTTCTTAATTTTGGTTCAAATGAAGAAGAAAAATAAAAGATTTAAGATAGGAGGACTTGTTTTCCTCCTTTTGTTTGTAGCTGCAGGATACTTGTTCGTTAATTATTATGGCAAAATTTTTTCTGCGAATACCTCGATTAATAAGAGTGACCCTTATATTTATGTAAACACAGGGGCTAATTTAGATGACTTAGTAAGTCAATTGGAAGAGCAAAAGATATTATTAGATAAGCAATCTTTTTTATGGGTTGCTGATCAAAAGTCGTTTACTACTCCAAAACCGGGTAAGTATAGACTGAAGGAAGGAATGAATAACAACGAATTGGTAAACCTTCTGCGGTCAGGGCAGCAGGAACCAGTGAAATTGACATTTAACACCATTCGCACGCCTAAAGATCTTGCAGGTAAGGTGGGAAAACAATTAGAGGCAGATTCAGTTGAAATATTGAAGATGCTAACCGATAAAGCATTAGCTGATAAGTATGGCTTTAATGAAAAAACATTTATGACTTTGTTTATTCCAAATACCTATGAGGTGTATTGGAATACTTCTGCTGAGGAATTTGTGCAACGTATGGCTAGAGAGTACAAAGCGTTTTGGACGGAGGATCGAAAGGCTAAAGCTAAGGCGCTTAACTTAAGTCAGTCCGAGGTATCGATTTTGGCATCAATTGTTCAAGCTGAGCAATCCGAACACCGAGATGAACGACCTAAAGTAGCAGGTTTATACGTTAATCGGATGAAGAAAAAAATGAGACTGCAATCCGACCCTACGTTAATCTATGCAACAGGCGACTTCTCTATAAAAAGAGTGTTGAACAAACACATGCAAATGGACTCACCATATAACACATATATGTATGCTGGTTTGCCTCCGGGTCCAATTAATTTGCCGGAGATTTCGTCCATTGATGCCGTTTTGGAGTATGATAAGCATGATTACATTTACATGTGTGCAAAGGCTGATTTTTCTGGATACCATAATTTCTCTCGCTCCTTTTTTCAACACAACGCTTATGCCAAGGCCTATCGCAATGAGTTGAATCGAAGAAAAATCATGAAGTAAATAGATTAATATTGGCTTCACATGAAGGTTTACTAAGTTCCTTGTATTTTTTTTACTTTTGCCAACCTTAAAAGGAGAAAGATATGTCAAAAATAAAATTTGGAACAGACGGGTGGAGAGCCATCATAGCAAAAGATTATACCGTAGCTAATGTAGCAAGAGTTTCGCAAGGAACGGCAGATTGGTTGAAAGCAAATTTCGATAAGCCAACATGCGTAATCGGTCACGATTGTAGGTATGCCGGGGAGATGTTTGCAGAAACAACGGCAAAAGTTTTAACATCAGCCGGTGTTAAAGTGTATTTGGCAAAGGGTGCAGTTTCAACTCCAATGGTATCGCTAGGAAATGTAAAGTTATCAGCTTCGTTGGGCGTTGTGATTACAGCATCTCACAATCCTCCTTCGTATAATGGATTTAAATTAAAAGGACATTTTGGCGGGCCATTACTGCCAAAAGAAGTACAAGAGGTAGAAGATTTAATTCCAGATACAACATCAATAGATTTAGATTCTATTAAGATGGAAGACCTAGTTGCTCAAGGGAAAGTTGAATATGTTGATTTGGAGCAAATGTATATTGATCATGTTGAAGCGAACTTCGACATGAAATCGATCAGAGAATCAAACATGAATTTTGCTTTTGACGCGATGTATGGTGCAGGTCAAGATGTTATGAGAAGATTGTTGCCTGACATTACGTTTTTACACTGTGAGCACAATCCAGGTTTTGATGGTCAAGCGCCAGAACCTATACATAGGAATTTATTAGAATTTTCCGAATTGTTAAAAGTGTCTGAAGGGGATTTAGATTGCGGCCTAGCCGTAGATGGAGATGCAGATCGCATAGGGTTATACAATTCAAAGGGGGAGTTTATTGATTCGCACCACATTATTCTTTTACTAATCAATTACCTTTCAAAAGAGAAGAAAATGACGGGTAAGGTGGTAAATGCCTTTTCTGTTTCTCCAAAAGTTAAGAAAATGTGTGATGCCTATGGTATCGACTACGAAGTAACTAAAATTGGATTTAAGTATATCGCGGGACACATGGTTTCTGAAGATGTGTTGGTAGGTGGAGAAGAGTCTGGCGGAATTGCTATAAAAGGTCACATTCCTGAAAGAGATGGAATTTGGATGGGCTTAGTAATTTGGGAGTACATGGTGAAGTCTGGGAAGTCATTGGATGATTTAATTGCAGAGGTTTATGAGGTAGTTGGAGCATTTAAATTTGAAAGAATTGACTTGCACCTAGAAGAAGCTGACAAATTAAGAATAATGGAAAGTTGTAAAAACGATGAGTACAGCCAGTTTGGTTCTTACAAAGTTGAACGTATTGAAAAGGTAGATGGATTTAAATTCTACTTTGCAAATGACGAGTGGGTCATGATTCGACCGTCGGGAACGGAGCCTGTGTTGAGAACATATGCAGAGTCTGAAACAACTGAAGGAGCATTTAAGATTTTGAAAGAGGTACACGAAACGATCAATGGATAGCAGTTTCAAGAATTAGATAATTAAAAAGCCCTTACAGCGATAGTTGTAAGGGCTTTTTTAATGCACTAAATTGAAATATGTTTAGAGGTCAAGTATTTTTACTTTTCCTTGAAAGGTTTTCTTTCTGCCATTGCTATTTTCAATTTCAGCTTGCCAAGCAAAGGTTCCCTCAAGTACGTTTCCTGAATTATTATTCATTCGACCATTCCATCCTTCATTTTTATCGTTGGTTTTAAACACAGTTCGTCCCTCCATATCCATAATTTCTAGAGTGAAGTTAGTGAAGGTGTAAGGTTGCAACGCTTCAAGAATAAACTCATCATTCATGCCATCTTGTTTAAAAGGAGTGAATGCATTAGGAAATATCGTTGGTGTAAAGTGTTTTTCCATAACCACTGTCTTGGTTGTTGTTGAAGTACAACCGTTTTCAGAGGTGTAATCCAAATTCATTTGATATGTTCCTGGGTTTTCAAACCACCAAGCAGTAATTTTTTGAAATTGTACCCTTTCGTTGTATTTGTCAACATACCAAATGTACTCACCTGGTTGAGGATTGGTAGCAATCAATCTAACATTGTTATCGTAAAATGGATTGTCAATGTTTTCAAATTCAAAGTCCATAGCTTGAGCTGATGAGATGGTTATTGATTTAGAAAACTTCCCAAGAACTTCTTGCCCGTTTGAAATAATAAATGTTAGCTTATTTTCCCCTGCTTCATCAAAGGCGAAGGAGTTTTTAGCGTCTTGACCTTTTATAGTCTCATCGTTTACAAGCCACTCAAATGTTAAGTCTTCTTCAAGGCTTGTTACGTATTCTCCTTCAAACTCAACTAAAGTGTTAATGCATGTTTTCGTTAATACATTAATGTTGAGAAAATCTAATTCAGGCGCTAGTTCACGCTCAACAATCGCTTCTGATTCAACGGGTCTTGAAGACTTCGAAGGTGTATTGTTTACCTGTTGATTCTTAACTACCTCGGGCTTTTCTTTTAATGGAGCATTTGCCGGAGTTACTTTTTCCTCTTCAAGAACTTGAGATGTTATGATTTCTTTAACGGGAATATTTTCAGAAGTTGTAGTTCCGTCTTCTATTGTGCTTGATTTTTCGCCAATTATTTCTGCTGTTTTATCTTTCTCAGCCTGCTTTACCTCAGTTGCATTTTCTGTTGCGTTGTCATATTTAGTATTGACGAAATAAACCGCCGAGGCTAGCACTACAAACGCAGCAGCGGCTTTAAAGAATGGGCTGTAATTTGCCAAGAATCCTTTTTTGGCTACCGCAGATTCGATTTGCTTCCAATCTGCTTCTTGGTAGTCGAACCGTGCCTCATTCAATTTCGATTGAAGCAATTGTTCTTCTGTTGTTAATTTATTCTTCATATTATATTCTTTCTCTCTTTTTTAAGTGCGCTTTTACCATTTGTTTTAAATTCTTTTTTGCTTTGGATAAGTTTGACTTTGATGTTCCTTCTGAGATTTCCAATTCCTCTGCAATTTCTGCATGACTGTAATCGTCCAGTATATACAAGTTAAATACTGCTCGATAAACCGGAGAAAGCTGCTGTACAAAAGACAGCAGTAAATCAGCACTTATACCATCGAAAATTCCTTCACTTTCAACTTCTTCGGCAATCTGCTGCGTTTCGACTAAGGTTTCGCTTATGGCGAACTTATTTTTGTTTTTCCGATAATAATCGATGGCATTGTTTACCATTATTCTTCTTATCCAACCTTCTAAAGAACCATTAAAATTGAACTTTCCAATTTTATCGAAAACCTTTATGAATCCATCTTGAAACAAGTCTTTTGCATCCTCTGGACGGTTTGCGTATCGTTGACAAACGACCATCATTTTGCTGTACAAAGTTTTGTACAACAGCTGCTGATAGTCCGCATTTTTTTCCGCACAGCCCTCCACAATTTTCCTTACATCTGCTTGGTTCGATAAATCCATTCCCGATTTTCTATTCTTATGACGCTAAATTATTCAATGGTTGCTTTACTTTCTACAATAATAATTTTCAGCTCAACTTCCGCTGAAAGGATAAAGCAAATGGTTATTTTTGCGAACCTAATCATTTTATAAAAAAATACCATGAAAGTTACAGTTGTTGGCGCCGGTGCAGTAGGTGCAAGTTGCGCAGAATACATTGCTATTCAAAATTTTGCTTCAGAAGTTGTGTTAGTCGATATTAAAGAAGGTTACGCAGAAGGAAAGGCAATGGATTTGATGCAAACCTCTTCTTTGTTAGGATTTGATACCAAAATTGTTGGAAGTACTAACGACTATTCAAAAACTGCAGGAAGTGAAGTTGCAGTAATTACTTCAGGAATACCAAGAAAACCGGGTATGACAAGAGAAGAGTTGATCGGGATTAATGCAGGTATTGTAAAAACTGTTTCTGAAAACTTAGTAAAGCACTCGCCAAACATTATCATTATTGTGGTTTCTAATCCAATGGATACGATGGCTTATTTGGCTCACAAATCAACTGGTTTGCCAAAGAACAGAATTATTGGAATGGGTGGAGCACTAGACAGTGCAAGATTTAAGTATCGCTTAGCAGAAGCATTAGATTGTCCTCAATCTGATGTTAGTGCAATGGTTATTGGAGGTCACTCTGATACTGGTATGTTGCCATTGACAAGAATTGCTACAAGAAATAGTGTACTAATTTCTGAGTTTTTATCATCTGAAAGATTAGATGAAGTTGCTCAGGCTACTATGGTTGGTGGGGCTACACTAACTAAGATGCTAGGAACAAGTGCATGGTACGCTCCAGGTGCTGCAGTTTCGGCAATGGTTCATGCAATCGCTACAGATTCTAAAAAAATGTTCCCTTGTTCAGCTATGCTAGAGGGTGAGTTTGGTTTGAATGATATTTCAATAGGTGTTCCATGTATTATAGGAAAGAACGGAATTGAAAAAATTGTTGAAATTGAATTATCTGATGCAGAGCAAGACAAATTAGCAAATAGTGCTGCTGCTGTTGCAAAAACAAATACGTTACTTGACGCATAACTCAGTATAAAAAATTCATAAAACAAGAAGGTGGATGCGATTGTGTCCACCTTTTTTTATTATCCATTATGATTAAAATTCAGTTACAAAAGGTCGATATTCCTCCCGGTGGAGTTCATTTAGCGTTAAATGTTACGCTAAATGAAAAGCAAGTGAGAATGGTGGTAGATACAGGAGCCTCAAGATCTGTTTTAGATTTGCACTTTTTTCAAGAGTTGTTTCCAGATGCTGTTTTAAAGCAGGAAGAGAGTGATTCGGCCGGAGTTGGTGCTTCAGGACTTTCGAGTTTCACAAGTTGGATCCCTTCTTTTTTTATCGAAAGTTTTGAGGTGAAAGAATATGAGCTAGCCTTA
>Ga0228627_1001870_pt1 | contig 10589 bp, 10 predicted proteins | sample 33DmetaG_FD_190483 | JGI IMG/M metagenome (GOLD analysis project Ga0228627, IMG submission 190483) | Seawater microbial communities from Monterey Bay, California, United States - 33D | ecosystem: Environmental > Aquatic > Marine > Coastal | place: USA: California | collected 2016-09-28 | reverse complement strand
GATATAAGTATAGTATTCATAGTGTAAAAATACAAAAACCTAAATTTAATATGAGTTCACGGTTTTTAAATATTAGTTAAAAAAACAATATTTTTATATATGCTCTGTAAAGAGTTATTGAATAGATTTAAAGGAATGTCTAATTTTTGTTTTTTATATTTTGTGAAAGGATTGTTAATCTTTAATAACGAATAGTTTAAAGTCTTATTTTTGTATTTCTATGAATAAAATTTTCAAAAAAGGATTTAAATTTAGCTCTTTTACGGCTCCTTATCAGACTCCATTCGATAAATTACTTGAGATTTTCAAAGAAATTATTACGTATACATCTGGAGATTTTGACGAAGCTATAGAATGGTTAAGACAGTTAGATACTGAGTATAAGTTGACTGATCATAACTATACAATAGATAATTTTATAGAAGACTTAAAAGCAAAAGGGTACATAAAAGAAGAAATAGATTTAGCGTCTGGTGATGGGAAAATTTCTATCACTGCAAAAACTGAAAGAGCAATTAGGCAACAGGCCTTAAATCAGATATTTGGTAAAATTAAAAGAAGAGGGTCAGGAAATCATAAAAGTAAAGGCTATGGATTGGGAGACGAGCACACGGGTGACTTTAGAAATTATCAGTTTGGAGATTCTCTAGACAAAGTGTCAATGACAGAAAGTTTACGTAACGCACAAATTAATCACGGGATAGCTAACTTTAATTTAACTGAAGATGACCTTGTGGTTGAAGAAACCATGCACAAAGCTCAAATGAGTACTGTTTTAATGATAGATATCAGTCATTCTATGATATTGTATGGAGAGGATAGGATTACGCCAGCAAAAAAAGTAGCTATGGCTTTGGCAGAACTCATTACCACCAGATACCCTAAAGACACCTTGGATATTTTAGTTTTCGGAAATGATTCATGGATCATAGACATTAAAGACTTACCCTACTTAAAAGTTGGGCCTTACCATACAAACACAGTTGCGGGTCTTCAATTAGCAATGGATGTGTTGAGAAGAAAAAGAAATACGAATAAGCAGATTTTTATGATAACTGACGGAAAACCAAGTTGCATAAGAATGCCAGATGGTCAATATTATAAAAATAGTAATGGTTTAGATTCTTTTATAACTAAGAAATGTTATGCGATGGCTCAACAAGCAAGACGGCTTCATATTCCTATCACAACATTTATGATTGCTCAGGATAGTTATTTGATGCAATTTGTAAGAGAATTTACCAAAGCAAATCAAGGAAAGGCATTTTATACAGGAATAAAAGGCTTAGGAGAAATGATTTTTGAAGATTACGAAACCAACAGAAAAAAAAGAATTAAAGGCTAATATGAATATTACAACTATACAAACACTAGGAGCGTTAAAAGAAACAGGATACCAACCCAAATCTATCAAAGATGAGTTGCGAGATAATTTAATAAATAAAATTAAAAATAAAGAAACAACATTTACTGGAGTTCACGGATATGAAAATACTGTAATTCCAGAATTAGAAAGAGCAATTTTATCAAGACATAATATTAATTTTTTAGGATTACGAGGTCAAGCAAAAACACGCTTGGCTAGATTGATGGTTAATTTATTAGACGAATATATACCAGTAATAAAAGGCTCTGAAATTAATGATGACCCTTTACAACCTATTTCTCGATTTGCAGTAGAATTAATTAAGCAAAAAAAAGATGAAACACCTATCGTTTGGTTACATAAAAATGATCGTTTTTCTGAAAAATTAGCAACACCAGATGTTACAGTTGCAGATATTATTGGCGATGTAGATCCTATAAAAGCTGCTAATTTAAAGTTGAGTTATGCAGATGATCGTGTAATCCATTATGGAATGATTCCTAGAGCTAATCGATGTATTTTTGTAATTAATGAATTACCCGACTTACAAGCTAGAATTCAAGTAGCTCTATTTAACATTTTACAAGAAGGAGATATACAAATTAGAGGTTTTAAATTGAGGTTACCTTTAGACATGCAATTTATTTTTACTGCCAATCCAGAAGATTACACAAATAGGGGTAGTATTGTAACTCCTTTAAAAGATAGAATAGGTTCTCAAATATTAACTCACTACCCAGAAACAATTGAGATTGCTAAAACAATTACTTCTCAAGAAGCTGCTTTAGATAGCAGACAATCTTCGACTATTTTTATTCCTGAATTGGCTAAAGATATTCTGGAACAAATTGTATTTGAAGCTCGAAAAAGTGAATATGTGGATGTTAAAAGTGGGGTTAGCGCCAGATTAAGTATCACTGCTTTTGAGAATTTAGTAAGTACTGCAGAAAGACGTTTATTAAATTCTGGTGATCCTAAAACTGTAATAAGGATGAGTGATTTTACTGGTATTATTCCCGCCATAACTGGTAAAATAGAACTCGTTTATGAAGGTGAACAAGAAGGGGCCTATAATGTAGCACTTACATTACTAGGTAGTGCGATCAAAACTTTGTATTCAAAAATTTTCCCTAAAATAGAAAAGATTGAAAAACAAGGAGTTGAAACATCATATGATGATATTGTTTCTTGGTTTTTTAATACGAATGATGATTTTGAAATATTAGATGATATTCTTGAAAAAGACTATACATCTATACTTGAAAAAGTAAAACCATTATCAGAATTTGTGAAAAAACACAAAGGAGATGTACTTTCTGATGAATTATGCTTTTGGCAAGAATTTGTTTTATGGTCATTGGTTGAGCATAAAAAACTTAGTAAATATAGATATGCTGAAGGAACTCAGTTTAAAGATCCATATGGTAGTTTTATTAGTGGATTATAATTAAAAAATACTATCGACTTCTTCTTCCCATTCGATTATTTCGCATTTCTACCATTTTTTTTCTAATGTTTGAGGTATACTCATTTTTTGTAATGTTCTCCCCTTTTTCTGGAGCTGAGATGCTTACGTTTTCTTTTGGGTTTAAAACAATTTCCGAACACAATAAAGTTGTATTTCCTGCACTTACTTCCAATATTAACCCAGGAAGACCTCCGTATTCTGCAGGGCCTTGGGCAATGGGAATTTGAGGGGTATACCAAGCTTCAATAACAATTAACGACTCTTCAGTTTGTTTTGTTTCATCAGATTTTTGTCTAAGGTCACCCCAAGAAAAATCAAACCAATTTAAATCAGACTTTGGTATCATCGCTGCTGCTTTATAACAGGTATAATTCCCAATAGTTTTTGTTTCTGTTCCTAAATTCCATTCAATTTTCAATAATTGATCTTTAACCAAGAATCGTTTGCCATAAAATTCTTGACTCTGTGTTAATTCATTTTTTTTAATATTTTTATACAAATCACCCCTAGAGAAATATCCTCCCCATGAGTCTGTTGCACCAGAAATTGCATCAATTTTTTCTTCTTCTACAAATGTAGATTCTTGCATATTAAAACTTAGGATATACTTTTTTTCTAGTCTATTTTTTAGACGATTTTGTATTTGTTTTTTTTGAGCTTCACTCATTCTAGCTCCCCAATTTCCCAGTTCCATTTTTGATTTAGAGAAATAATATGCTTTACCTTGAAACCTTTGAGCATTTAACTGTATTGTAAAAAAGAATATAGAGAAGAGAGTTAATATTCTATTGACGGATAACTTCATGATTGTGTTTTCATTAAAACTAAACAAAAAATGAGTAAAGATTTATTGGTTTTGTTTTTTTAGGAAAAGATTAACACCATTTTAAAGTGTTATAAATCGTGTAAATAATTTATTTTCAGATAATTATATTATTATCGAAGTAGTAAATATCTATATTTAACAATGGATTTTTCTTGTGTTTAGAAAAAAAATAGAGTACAATTCTTTACGCTCAATAAAATTAATTTTTCAATTTTATAGTTCCAAATATATTTGCATCAATCCACCCACGGTTTTTATTAGCTCCATCAACAATAACAGAGCCAAAAAAGTTTTCTCGAAGTTCACTTTTATCATTATCACAATAGGCAATTGCAAATCCAATTTTTTTATTAGAAAATAAATTTAAAGCCGTTTGATCTCCTTTTAAAGTATATGTATTTGGGAAAAGATAAATTTTAAATTCCCATACTGCTATATTAGAATGTCCAATAGTCATCTTAGAATCAATATGACTATTGAAAAGCTTGGGTGTATCTTTTGCATCTAAATCTACTACATCACCATTCAAACCAACATGATAAGCAAATGCATTATGATTAAATTGATGATTCCCACCACTATTATCCTCATCTATAAATATTTCTACACAATCATCATCCCACCATCGCTCCAATGGGTTCTTAATTTTATCAACTAAATAATCATCCTTAATTTCTGCTAAAACATATAAAGCCTCCTTAGACCAAGATAGTTTATACCTTCCTGTAAAATCCGATGGATTTACTTGTTCTCCTATCCATACTTGATTAATGGGGTGCCATGAAGATTTTTCCCAAGTTTTTTCATTTGCGATTCCATCGATAAGGATAGAATCAATAATTTTTTCAACCAAAATTTCTTGTTGAATGTTTTTAGTTTTATTTTGTTTTTTTAGTTGTTTAGGATTGTTGTCTTTACAATTCAATATTAAAAAAGTCAAACAGGTGAAAAACAAAAATTTTGTAAGTTTCATTAGTGTTTACTTATTTATTAAACCACTAGGAAATGATACAATACTTTCATGACCATTTTCTCCAACAGAAGCAATACCAAAGAAAAAGTTGTCTACTACAATTCCTTCGAGTAAAAATTCTGTGGTGTTTTCAACATATGTGAAATGATCCCAGGTAGGAGATGTAGTATCTCTCCAGTATATTTTATATCCTTTTGCGCCTTCAACTGAATCCCATTTAAAAGAAACAGCAGGTTTTACAGCACCACCAATTTTAACATTTTTTGGAGCTGGAGGAGCCCAAGCTATGCTCGCCAAATTTATGGCATTAACAGCAGTTAGTTTTTTTGCATAATCAAAATTTACAAATTTTAATTTGTCTCCATATTCAATTCTATCTTCATTACGAATATCTTGATGTTGTTGTGTGTAGTTTTCATGCATTTCCATAATTCTAATCCCAGCAAAACCCTCATCATTAAAGGGTCTATGATGTCCTCCTCGACCAAAACGGTCTAGTCGGTAAATCATTTTTGGATTCATTTCTGGCATATATGTTTTTGTAGTTTTATGAATGAATCGAGCTAATTGTCTTGAAATACCATCAACTTCTCCACCATAAAAACGTCTTGCATTTCGTTGTTTTGTTGTTTCTGTTATGGGTGTAGGTTCAGAAAATATTCTAAAAGTTCTGTTGTCAATAATTCCATCTACACCTTTAATATTGCCAATCATATCATTATTCATAATTCCAATAATTTCCCATCCTTTTTCCTTAGCGTGTTTAGCCAATCCACGACCACCAAACAGCCCTTGTTCTTCGCCAGACAATCCAACATAAATAATACTATTCTCAAAAGTGTATTTAGACAATACTCTAGCAGCCTCAATAGTTCCAGCCATACCCGATGCATTGTCATTTGCACCTGGAGAATCAGAGCTGAAGTCATTTGGGTCGGAAACCCTTGAATCTATATCACCACTCATAATAATATATCGATTTGGATACTTACTACCTTTTTGAATGGCCACAACATTTACAATCATTACATCTCGAACAATTCTTTTTTTATTTTTTTTGACGAAATCCTTTTGATATTGGACATTTAAACAATCGCCGCAGTTTTTAGAAATTTCATCAAATTCAGATTTAATCCACCTTCTTGCAGCACCAATCCCTCTGGTATTAGAGATGGTATCACTTAAGGTATGTCTAGTTCCAAAATTAGCAAGTTTGGTAATATCTTTTTTAATTCTCTCTGTTTTGACATTATTTACGATATCATAAATTCTTGTATCAGTTTGAGCATTTGTGATACTAGCTAGTAGTATAATTAAAAAAGTGATTTTTTTCATGGGACTTTATTTAAGATTCTTAAATATACAATTTATGGAAATACTACGAATTGAAATGATTTCTTTAATTTTTATGGGTTTTAAAATTCTAAATACATAATATAGTTAGGATTAGAATGTGTTTTAGAAACAGTAAAATTTGCTTTTCCTACAATCTTAAATCCTACTTTTTCATAAAACTTAATAGCTCTGAAGTTTTCAATCCAAACCTCTAGCCAAATACCACGCTGTTCTTTTTTTTGTGCTAGTTTTGAATTAAAATTCATAAGTTTTAATCCAATATCTAAGCCATAAAATTCTTTTAATAAATATAAACGTTCCATTTTAGTAACGTGTTTATCAGAAATATGAATATTTGGATTGTTAAATATAATTTTTGAAAAACCAGCAACTTTCGATGCGTGATATATAAGATAATATTCAAAAACAGGATTTGTGATTTCTTTTTTAAAGTTTTCAACACTAAAATTTGCTTCAATATAAGATGAAATATCTTCTTTGGGTGCGCTATGCCCATGTGCAGGCATAAAGGCCTCAATACTTAATGAGGCTAATAGATGTACATCGTTTGTTGTAGCTTTTCTAATACTAATCATTAGCTAAATTAAATCTATAATAGATTCAAAAATATAAATTTAATCTTCGAATTTTTTAAAGTTTATAAAAAAAAAGCCTCTTTGCAAATACAAAGAGGCTTTATATAAAAATATACTTACTATACCTTACTTTATTAAGTCATAGCTTCGTTTAATAAAGTTAGTCAATTCTTCTCCGTGTAATAAGTTTTGAGATAATTTAGCCAAATCAAAAGATTGAGAAATTAAACGATCACGTTTTTTTGCAGTTTTAGTATTTAAAATCTCGCCTACAAGCTCGTGATTAGTGTTTACCACTAAGTTATACATTTCTGGAAGATTTCCCATACCCATCATTCCGCCTCCACCTGAAGCACTCATTTCTTTCATTCTTCTCATAAACTCAGGAACTGTAATTATGAAAGGAGATGCATTTGAATCCATAGCTTCTAATTGAACGGTATAGGTTTGCTTTGGAACTGCATTTTCAATCATAGGCTTAAGTGTTTCCTTTTCTTCATCAGATAATTTAGAAATAACAGTATCGTCTTTCTTGATTAAATTATCAATATGATCTGCATCAACTCTGGTAAATTTCACTTTGTCGTTAGAAGTCTCTAATTTCTGCATTAAATGAGATATAATAGGCGAGTCTAATAGTAAAACTTCATAACCTTTATCTTTAGCAGATTGAATATAACTATGTTGAGCGTCTTTATTTGCAGCATACAAAATGATTTGATTTCCATCTTTGTCTGTTTGTGCATCTTTAGTTTTCTCAAGAAACTCCTTAAATGTAAAGAAAGAATCATCTACTGTTGGATACAATGCAAATTTTTGAGCTTTATCAAAGAATTTATCTTCTGATAGCATACCATATTCTATAATTACTTTGATATCATTCCATTTTGATTCAAAATCTTCACGATTATTTTTGAAAAGTGAAGCTAATTTATCACCTACTTTTTTGGTAATATAACCAGAAATCTTTTTTACTGCTCCATCTGCTTGTAAATAGGAACGAGAAACGTTCAAAGGAATATCTGGGGAATCAATTACACCTTTTAACATTTGTAAAAAGTCGGGAACGATTCCTTCAACATTGTCAGTTACAAAAACTTGGTTTTGGTATAATTGAATTTTATCTTTTTGCATGTCCATGCTCGGACTTAACTTTGGGAAAAATAAAATTCCTGTTAAATTGAATGGATAATCTACATTTAAATGAATGTGAAATAACGATTCTTCAAATTGTGTTGGATACAATTCTCTGTAGAAATTGGTGTAATCTTCAGTTTCTAGATCTGCAGGTTTTTTTGTCCAAGCTGGATCTGTATTATTGATAATTTTATCTACAGTTATTTGTTTATGAGCTTCTGTAGTTTCTTTACCATCTTTGTCTTTTGTGGTTTTTGGAGTAAACTCAGGGTCATTAATTTCCTCAGTTCCAAATTTAATAGGTACCTGGTTAAAACGATTGTATTTATTTAAAAGTTCAGAAATTTTAGATTCTTCTAAAAATTCAGTAGAGTCTTCAGCTATGTGTAAAACAATTTCCGTACCTCTATCTGACTTTTCGTGTTCTACAAGGGTATATTCTGGAGATCCGTCACAAGACCAATGTGCAGCTGGCTCATCTTTAAAAGATTTAGTGATAATGTCAACTTTGTCGGCTACCATAAATGCAGAGTAGAAGCCAAGACCAAAATGACCAATAATTCCAGCTTCATTGTCTTTGTATTTATCTAAAAATTCTTCAGCACCAGAAAATGCAATTTGATTGATGTATTTTTCAACTTCTTCAGCAGTCATTCCTAGCCCTTGGTCTTTTATACTAAGTGTTTTTGCTTCTTTGTCTAAACTGATTTCAATCTTAGCATCACCTAATTCTATTTTTGCTTCACCTATGGCTATTAAGTGCTTTAGTTTAGAAGTTGCATCTGTTCCATTGGATATAAGTTCACGTAAAAATATTTCGTGATCAGAATACAAGAACTTTTTAATTAATGGAAAGATGTTTTCTACCGATACATTAATATTTCCTTTACTCATAATTATGTGATTTAAGTTTTTTTATTTGTTTCTTATATGTCAAAAAAAATACCAAAGGTATTATTATGACAAGATGGCATAGTAAACATAACCGCTTCCATAAGTTACCTTAGTTTAAATAAGTATTTTTGCTATCTTTATGAATCACTATAAACAATAAATTAAACCTAGCATATGTACAATTCTAAAATTACTGGATTAGGGTATTATGTACCTGAAAATGTGGTAACAAATGATGATTTGAAAGAATGGATGGATACAACCGATGAATGGATACAGGAGAGAACTGGAATCAAAGAGCGCAGGTGGATTGATCCAGCTACTGGAGAAACAACATCAACTATGGCGGTGAAAGCCGCTAAAATTGCCATTGAAAGGGCTGGTTTAACTAAAGATGATATTGATTTTATTGTTTTTGCTACATTAAGTCCAGATATGTATTTTCCTGGTGGAGGAGTAAGAGTTCAAGACATGCTAGACATGCCAACAATAGGTGCTTTGGATGTTAGAAATCAATGCTCTGGTTTTATTTATTCATTATCTGTTGCAGATCAATTTATAAAAACAGGAATGTATAAAAACATTCTAGTAATTGGTGCTGAAAACCATTCTGGAGGTCTAGAACGTTCAACTAGAGGTAGAAATGTAACTGTTATATTTGGAGATGGAGCAGGAGCTGCAGTATTATCAAGAAGTGAAGAGGATGGAAAAGGAATTTTATCATCTCATCTTCATTCTGAAGGTAAACATGCCAAGGAGTTAGCTTTGGAGGGCCCATCTACAAGTCGTTGGGTTCCTGAAATTATTGCAGAAAACAATCCAGATGATGTGTCATATTATCCTTACATGAACGGACAGTTTGTTTTTAAACATGCAGTTGTTAGGTTTTCAGAGGCAATTATTGAAGGTTTAGAAGCAAATGGCCTTCAAAAAGAGGATATAAATATGTTAATTCCACATCAAGCAAACTTAAGAATAGCACAATTTATTCAGCGTAAATTTCAATTGAATGATGACCAAGTTTATAATAATATTATGAATTATGGAAATACTACAGCAGCTTCAGTAATAATAGCATTAACAGAGGCTTGGGAAAAAGGTAAGATTAATGACGGTGATTTGGTAGTTTTGGCAGCCTTTGGAAGTGGTTTTACCTGGGGAAGTGTAGTGGTTCGATGGTAATATTATAGAATGGGAAAAAAAACATTAGTTCTAGGTGCTTCACTAAAAGAAGCAAGATATTCAAATAAAGTTATTCATAAATTAATAGATGACAACCATGAAGTTATAGCTATTGGCTTCAAGGAGGGGTGTGTTGCCAACGTTAAAGTAGGCATCGAAAAAAAAATATTTAAAAATATTGATACTGTTAGCTTGTATCTAAGTCCAAAAAATCAAGTTAGCTTTTATACGTACGTGGTAGCTTTAAACCCAGATAGGGTAATTTTTAACCCGGGAACTGAAAATGAAGAATTTCAAAAAATCTTAGCGCAAAATGGGATTGAAAACGAAGTTGCCTGTACTTTGGTTTTACTATCAACCAAACAATACTAATACCTTTAGTTATGAAAAATAGATTTATAAGAGTTACTGTAGTTACATTGATTGTTTACGCCGTTTATACTTTTTTCTTCATTGATGATATAATTGATGTTCCCGTGAATAAAAAAAATAGTTCAATAGAAATTCGTAGTCATGAAAAGAACAAGGACTCAATTTTTTCAGAGAGGGATAGTGTACCTAAAATTAAGAATAAAGAATAAATATAATTTTTTTATTAGACATTGTTATATTGATATAACTTTTCCAGCTTCAGCTAAAATTACATTTTTGAAAATTACTTCAGCTTCTTTTTTAAATAAAGAGATGTCTTTATATCTACTGGAATAGTGTCCAATAATTAACTTTTTAACATTAGCATTTTTTGCTATCAATGCAGCTTGCTTAGCCGTGGAATGTCTTGTTTTTTTTGCCAAATCTTCTTTGTCAGATAA
>Ga0228627_1001869_pt1 | contig 10591 bp, 14 predicted proteins | sample 33DmetaG_FD_190483 | JGI IMG/M metagenome (GOLD analysis project Ga0228627, IMG submission 190483) | Seawater microbial communities from Monterey Bay, California, United States - 33D | ecosystem: Environmental > Aquatic > Marine > Coastal | place: USA: California | collected 2016-09-28 | reverse complement strand
CAAGGAAAACAAGACGGAGCTGGAACGCCGCGAAAAAATCTTTTGGCGTCTTCTTATTGCAAAGGCCACAGCATGCAATGTTGAAAAAAACGCCCGCCCGAATGATAGCTCAGATGTAAAGCACGCAGCGGATCGCGTTCTAAAACGCAAATCGCTTATCCCTGAGACAGAGGTGGCAACTGGCACGAAACCGTATTCATGAAAACACGTTTCTGTTAGGTTTGACGCACCGATGACTGATATGAAGCGCTGGACCAAACTGCAAAAGCTGCGCGCTTTATCTCAACCAAAAAGCGCAGCGCCGCTGGCAGGCATGCGCTGGCCTATGTTGGATATTTTATGCACTAAGCGCGCAGCATCGGCTTTATCTGGCATCAACCAATCGGTGAGATCAGTCACTCGCGTATAGCCTGCTGAGTAATCCTTTTATTTTGGATACATTGGCTTAGGGTTTAAAGCATTCATCGAATAGGAGACCACTATGAGCATTCATGACGAGCTTTGCGCTTGCTTTCAAAGCTATGATCCGCAAGTTTTTCAGGACCTTCACCATGAAGATTTTATGATGGTTCGAGAGCTTGAGCTTTCCACCCGCGATGAACATTGTGAAATCATCAACGAGCTAGCCGTCAAACCAGATTGGGATTGGCATTTAAAAGCTGAGGTCGTTCACGAAAATGCTTTTTGTATTGAATGGCGTTGGAGAGATAGAGATGAAATCGTTACTAATGTTGGTCTTAAAAAAAATGGTAAACTCTGGAGATCAATCATAAGCAGAATACCTATAAGCGACACCCCCAATCCACACATTTATCGATAGCTTTCTATATCTTCTATTTCCAGCAAAACTAAAAAAGGAAAATGAGGATGCGTTCATCCATTGCCCGCATTTTGCAATTTAATTTTCAAACTGCAGAAGATTAAGGTTTTTGGGTTGTGAAACATAAAACTTAATCCAGCGCGCTTTCAAAAGAGGCGATCCAGCGTCAGCTTATTAAGGCAGATGAAACTTCATAGGTGACATGAAATATATATCGCAATGAAGCGGGCGCAGACATTATTTTTGGCAGGCTTTCAAAATGGTCTGCTACAGTAAAAACAGTTCAAACCTGAGAAAGCTTCAATCTTACGGGAGAGGTTGTTTTTTCTGAACCAAAATATTAACGCTGCTGAGCGACAAAGGCACCCGTCATCGCAGCCACGACAATCGCGGCAAGCATTTTATCATGGGTAAGCCATAGGATCTGTTGAGTGAAGAAAGAAACATACTCATGCCTTACATAAATTTGCGAACATGTATTGCGGCGGCTTGTCTTTTGATCTTGGCAGGCTGCACCAACATAGAAAAAACCGTGCAGCAAACAGGATCAGATATAAAGCAACGCTTCGCTGTTTCGGAACGTACTGCGATAGAAACATTGGCCGCCGCTAAGGCAAACAGCGCATCACTCGGTGCATTAGAGCAAGCATCGGTTGCCCAAATCGTGTTTCCAAAAGCTTTGAAAGGTGGCTTTCTATTCGGAGCAAATTATTCAGAGGGATTTGTTGTAAAGGATCGAAAAGCGATCGCACGTGTCCGAATGACGGGTGGAAATATTGGGCCGCAGATAGGGGGGCAACAATATAGCCAAGTTTCGTATGTAATGACGCAGAACCGGCTAAAATCAATTTTGAATGGTACGAATTTTGAAATTCTAGGCACGGTAAGTTATGCCGCACAAGGCGTTTCAAAAACGCAGGTTGTCACCACACAAGCTCGGTTAAGTGAAATACACACGCATATATTCAACCAGACAGGATATCTGGCCGGTATCACCTTTGATGGAATAGTTTACAGCGTTATCCAGCGCTATTGAGTTTTCGCGCGCCATTGCGCCAGGATTCTAGTTCAACCGCACTGGCCCGCCTTGTGCAGTTCTCCCGCGCCTTCCAGTCTTCTTCTGCGCCCACCAAGTTTTTATACAGGGCCAGAGCATCAGAAATTTCCTTGCCATTTTCCAATAGCTTAAAAATTGTTATATCATCAGCTTTCAGCAATGCCCGTTCAGACAATTTCGCCTTATCCTTTAATTTTAGAAATTGTTGTTTTCGCCAAAACCGGTATAAAAAAGCCTGATTTGAAAGGTATGTCTTGATACAAGTTTCTGAAGAAACAGTAGAAATTTATGTTTCTAACCTACGCGGCCGGCTCAATTATGAGACAAAAAAGGCCGCCAAGCTCGGCTTTTTCACACTTCACGATTACGTCAGAGACAAACTGACTAAGGAAGCTGAAGCATTGGAAAAACCGCTGCAGGTAACGCCAACCAAAAAGCAGATTAAATCAAAGCCGATAAAAAAGATAACCGCGCCCGCAAGTTCATGTGGCTGTTGCCCTTAACAATACCTTTTCTCTCACCGCTGACTCAGCCAGTATCGTAATATCGTTTAAATTTGAAAGGTCGTATTTGACCGGTTTTCGGGCCGACCTATTTTCCAAACGAAGGAGGTAAAGATCAAAAATGCATTACTGGGCGTACTATATTTCAATTTTCATCATGGGGCTTACGCTCTTAATTCACCTTCAGTTGATTGCAGCACCGGCGATATTGGTGCCAATAGGATTTCTTTTGGCTATCGTTTTTATAGCCAGTGGAGTAAGTGCGGCCATGAAAACTGACGTTGATTTAGATTTTATGTTTCATAAAAACCCGGATAAAAAAGACTAACAGCATTAGCGCTCCTGTGAGATTCGATCGAAGCTGTATTTGCGCCAGTCAAAGCTTCTTAGAAAATGGGTTTGCAGCGTGATCCGGCCCATATCACTTGGAAAATATCCATACCGTCAGTTGCGCGCTTTGTGCTGCTCTCAACGCCCTGCATAACCTTCAAAGGTCAGCTGGCAAACGTGCCGCTGATAAAATTGACCGCAACCCAGATGGCTAGAACGCCCAATGCGTTTTCGACATCCCCCAAAACGCCTGAGCTAGAGGTAAAAACCCTCTATCAGGTGCAAGAACTTATCAGCAGGCATAGGAATATTTGGGGTTTCCAGTGACCTTATAAAGGCTTTTTTACAGCTGTTAGCAGGGCCCATGCTGTGGTTCCCTTGAATAATCGTAAATATACGAAGTTCAAAAAATGCCAAAAACAAGGAGGGTTGTCGTTGATCATCTGGCGGGCAGATATGACGCTAAATGAGAAGCGGACAGCACATCACCGAATGACCAACCTATTATCAGGTCCCCAACAATAAAGCGGGAATTAAAAAGCATAATCCCGCTTCAACGCTGAGATTGAATGGCGTTTGTAATCTGTTTGATTTTTTCGTTGATTGACTTTGTATCTGTAGGCCATTCATTCTTGGCAATTAACACACGAATCTCATCTGCCACTTGGATATTCACCTCGGCAGGCAATTCGTTCATCATAGTGATCGTATCTCTGCGAATGCCAGAGAGTTCTAGCGATACCGACGCCGGTCCAGATTTTGGCCCTGAATTGGCATTTAACAGGCCAACCTCTGGAATATTATCGTAGCTATCTGAAATTTTGGACAGCGATGCTCCTCTGGATTTTCCCGCTTCCATGGACGCCGTCACTTTAAGGTAGTTTTTCGCGATGAGCTCTTGAGATAGAACCACATCAGCAGATTTTTCACCTTTAGTCCCGGTGGTTTCATGCGCAACCACCGGCGCTTTAGGCGCGGTGTTTCTGGCTTGTAGGGCGACTTGCGCAGCTATATTTCCATCTATCTTCATAAAAGAACGTTACGTTAAAGAAAAAAGACTGTCGACCAACTGTTAATCCCAAGAAGCCACCGTCCTTTGATTATGAGCTGTATTTTTGTTTCGCCTAAGAAAGATGGCTTTTATTGCCTTTAGTCCAAGTCGACGACACGCAGCAAATAGCAAGGTGGTTTGCATTCATTACCCCGAGCAAATTGGATTGTTTATCCTCGTTGGTCCAAATTTTCCAAAAGCTCTCCTATCCGCTCAACCGTGCCATTATGGGCATAGGATTGAATCGCAGTGTCTGGCTGTTTTTCCCATGGAAATCTATGATCTGTAAACAATTCTACATTCGGTTTGAATTCATAAAACGCGCGTAACATACCCGAAAACACATACACCATCCCTTCAAGTAAATCTGGCTTAGTGCACACATTCATGCCGCATGAGCTACAAAAAGTCAGGTTCAGTAAATTTCCACTGCCGCCTTTATAGCTAAAGGTTTGAAAGGCTCCCGACAGCTCAACATCAAGCTCAGTGTAAACAAACATTTTGGACGAACCGTCAAAAAGAACCTTGCAATCGGTGCAATGACACATGAAATGCATCATAGGATCATTTTTGAAACTTATTGCTGTCTCTCCACAAAAGCATTTTGCTTCTTGTATATCGCTAGGCATTATTAAAACCTCCCAGTGTGAGTATTTGCGATCGCTCGTTTCGTTATTTTCGCCCATGACAATGGCAGGCTCTAAAAATCATGGCAATGGTGATTTGGTCGGAAGGTATTTTAAACGCTCGATGCGTGGCCCTTGATAAACAGGCGCCAACCCTAACCTGATCACCCATTATTGTACCGCAACAATGTGGTTATATCTTCAACGAGCTTTCATCACATAGGCAAAAGAAAGTCGGGCGCTGCCTTGATCAAGTGCTCTTTGCGAAGATAGGCTTCAAGGTGAATGAACTGTAGATTACGAGCGCGGTAGATAACTTTAAATGACACATAAAATCGATGCCTGGGCACGTCGACAGCTGGCAGATTACCAAAGCAACAAACCAGGCACTATATTCAAGGATGAAGGCTTTCACATAACCATCAATGAGGCCTATGCCATCCAAGACACCATGGTCAAATTGAGGCTACAAAAAGGTGAGACAATAGCCGGTTACAAGGTGGGATGTACCGGACCTGGCATAACAAAACTTTTTGGCATGCAGGGGCCAATTCGCGGGACTTTGTTCAACCAAGAAATTCATCAAAGCGGCGCCACGCTAAACCTCAATCAATTTGATAATTTAGCTATTGAAGCTGAAATGGCTTTTCAGACCGGAGCAGGCGGCGAAATCACCTCCGTCTTCCCAGTGATTGAATTGCATAATTTCGTTTTTCGCGCTCCCAAAAAATCTCTGTCAGAACTGATTGCGAATAATGGTCTGAATAAAGGAATAATTCTGCCCGATCAAAATTGGAAAGGCCTGCCCAACATATATGGCGAGAAATCGGTTCTATCGCTAGAAGTGAATGGCGCCGAAATCGATGCTGGTAACATGTGGCCGATGGACGGGGGACCCAGATCTTCATTGGAGTGGCTCACCTCTCATTTGGCAGAGTATGATTTGAAGATGGCATCCGGAAATATAGTTCTGGGAGGAACCGCCCTTGGCATGCATTTGGTACAATCTGGAGACCAGATTGTCGTAAAAATTGGCGGAAAGACAGCCGTACAATGCCGAATCAGCGTCCGCTAACCTATCCAATGACATTCTTCCGCTGGGGCAAATTTCATCGCAGGCATTGCTCACATTGGCATGATACAAGCCCCGTGCCTTGTATCAAAAGTTTAGTTTAAATGCGTATTTGTCAAGGCAAGCCTTGGCGTTTATTTATTGTTTAAAACATCTTCGCCGCCCGCGGCCTTATAAACAGCGCACCCGCGTTAACCGCGGCGGCTGATAAGGATCGCAAACGCACGCCACCGCCCTCACTTTAAGACTATAACATAACGCACCGCTATCGGGGGACGGAGCCGGATCTGATAGCGCAATCATTTATAGATTTTCACAAAATATGCGTATTTTATAGCTCGTTTTGATAATTTCTATTTTATTAATCGTTTTTTTGTTATAAAAGACAATATAACTGGTCAAAGGAACCTATCATGCCATCGTTAACCCATTTAGCGAAACTGAGAGGCTTAATGCTGGATATGGAAAGCGAAGTTGGGCTCACAGATGTGTCTCACCTTGAGCGTGATGTGATGCTCGCATGCGTCGAATTAAAAGACGCGGCACCGATTGTGAAAACCAAAGATATCCTTGCACATCGGTTTTTAAAATCCTCATCTCGCCCGTCTATTTTCCGCGCGTTGAAGTCTCTTATTGATCAAGATCACCTGGCTTATAATGGCAAGGGTCGCGGTGGATATATAATCCAGTCGCAATAAAAAGTCATAATTACAATGCCTTAAACAAAGTTAAAAGGTAAGGATGTCCTTACTTTTAACTCAATGGTGAACAGCATATACTCACCGCATCGGAGGGATATCTCTATGCGCGCAATTGAGTTTTGCATACCGTCGCTGGCATATATATTTGGATTTTTATTGACAACCCACATCGTACAGCCCGTGCAAGATTGGGCGTTGGGTGTAGAGATTTTCGGCAGTCTATTGTTTTTTCCGCATGCTGTGCGCGTTCTTACAGCGTGGCTTTATGGCTGGAAATCGATTTTCTTACTCATGCCCGGCGTTGTTCTGGGCCATTATATGATATTGGGATTGCCGGGCTTTACCAGCGGCGCCGCGATCGGGATCATTGCGGGTCTTGTAATCGTTCCTCTCACATTCGAATGTTTCAAACGCTGCGGCTTTGATTTTTTTGCAACAGCGATGTACGTTCCGAAATTCATACCCGTTTTCCTTGTTGGATCCTTTGCCAGCATATTCAACGCCGCAATTTTTAACGGGTTCACGGGAGGACAAAGCTTCGCCACGCTGATCTTCGTGATTGGGGATATCGGAGGCTTGTTTGTAGTCTGCCTGTTCTTGATGCTCATAATGCGCCGGCAAAGAACGGCTGCCGATTCTCAAAGAGATGTTGCAGGCTAGCGCCTATCTGGCGCAACATAATCGGGCGACACCCAGAGGCGCCTTAACAGGCGCCCCTGAACGGTTTACTCGCTTGCGCCTGAAAACCAGTCTGCGGGGTTCACATTATAATCAGACATCGTGCTACACCCACCCAGACCACAGATTACAGCGGCCATAATTACAAATTTTTTCATCAGCTCTTTCTCCATTTTACCTCTCATAGTAAAACAAGGTCAGCCGTCATATTCAATATATTTGTCAGAGAAACAGCCTAAAATTTAAAAGTTATTCTCTCAATTTCAGACTTTACTGATCAATGTAAAATTATTCGCTATTATCGAGAAAACTTTTTATGCTTTATCCGCTTCGGCTTTAAAGCGTCCGCGCCCAAACGCCGCTTCTTATCCTCTTCATAATCGGCAAAGTTTCCTTCAAACCATTCCACATGCGCCTCGCCTTCAAACGCCAAAATATGCGTGCAAATCCGGTCTAAGAAAAAGCGATCATGCGAGATTACAACCGCGCAGCCTGCAAAATCGACCAGAGCGTCTTCTAGCGCGCGCAAGGTTTCGACATCAAGATCATTGGTCGGTTCATCGAGCAGCAATACATTGCCGCCTGATTTTAGCAGCCGGGCCATATGAACACGATTGCGTTCTCCTCCAGACAGCAACCCGACCTTTTTTTGTTGATCTCCCCCTTTAAAATTAAACGCCGAACAATAGGCGCGTGAATTCACTTCGGCATCGCCAAGATGGATGATATCTTGGCCATCAGCGATCGCCTCCCACACGGTAGCATCGGCTTTCAAATCATCGCGCGACTGATCAACATAAGATAACTCAACCGTATCCCCATAGGTAATAGCACCCGCATCCGGCGCTTCATGCTGCGTGAGCATTTTGAAAAGCGTTGATTTGCCGGCCCCGTTCGGACCAATCACTCCCACAATACCCCCCGGTGGCAACGAAAACTCAAGATTTTCGATAAGCAGTTTATCACCCATGGCTTTGTGCAAACCATCCACTTCGATCACTTTACCACCTAGCCGCGGCCCGTTTGGAATAACGATTTGCGCGCGGCTAATTTTCTCGCGCTCGGATTGATTTGCCAGATCATTATAGGCGTTGATCCGGGCTTTTTGTTTGGCTTGCCGGGCTTTTTGACCCTGGCGCATCCATTCCAATTCGCGCTCAAGCGTTTTTTGCCGGCTCTTATCCTCGCGTGCCTCTTGCGAAAGGCGTTTGGCTTTTTGTTCCAGCCAGCTTGAGTAATTTCCCTCATAAGGAATGCCGCTGCCGCGATCCAGCTCGAGAATCCAACCGGTGATATCATCCAAGAAATAACGATCATGCGTCACAATCAAAATTGTACCCTTATAATCGATCAAATGCTGCTGCAGCCACGCGATGGTTTCTGCGTCTAAATGGTTGGTAGGTTCATCGAGTAGCAGCATATCGGGCGCCTCGAGTAGCAACCGGCACAGGGCCACCCGACGCCGCTCCCCCCCCGACAACGTCGCCACATCAGCCTCATCATCTGGACATCTCAGCGCCTCCATTGCCACATCGATTTGGCTATCCAAATCCCACAGGTTTTCTGCATCGATCTTATCTTGAAGATTGGCCATTTCATCCGCGGTTTCATCGGAATAATTCATTGCCAGCTCATTATAGCGTTCCAAAATGGCTTTTTTCTCGGCGACGCCCAGCATGACATTATCGCGAACGTTCATCTCTTCGTTCAATTTAGGCTCTTGCGACAAATAGCCGACTTTCGCGCCTTCGGCCGACCAGGCTTCGCCTGTGAAATCTTTATCAAGCCCCGCCATAATTTTCATCAGCGTTGATTTACCCGCGCCGTTCACTCCAACCACACCAATTTTTACACCGGGCAAAAATGACAGCCGAATATTCTCAAAGCATTTCTTGCCCCCCGGATAGGTCTTTGAAACACCATCCATGTGATAAACATATTGATACGCGGCCATCTCGATTGCTCCTTAGGGCGATAATTCAGAATGGTTAGATACCCAAATGGGGGCGCGGGGGCAACGCCTCAGGTTAAATTTTAAACTCTGCAGACGCCGCCGGATCGGCGGGGATGACTTCTGCGCTTAGGGTGGCTATTGAAGAAGAATATGATCCGTGCCCCCGCACGAACCAGAAAGACGCGAGCAGAATATGGCAGCACAACGCATCATTGGCCTTTTGGGTGGCTCTTTTGACCCTGCGCATGCGGGGCATGTTGAAATAACGCGGCATGCGCTGCGCCGCTTCGGGCTTGATCGGGTTTGGTGGATGGTCAGCCCTGCCAATCCGCTCAAAACAACGGGGCCAGACCCGCTTTTATCCAGAATACGCGCAGCAAAACGAGTGATGGAGCACCCAAAGGTTGATGTCACCGGCATTGAAAGCGACCTCGGCACCCGTTTTACATCCGACACGATTGCCGCCTTAAAACAACGCTTTGCACAATATCGTTTTGTTTGGCTGATGGGCGCCGATAACCTGAACCAGTTTCACAAATGGCACGCATGGGAAACCATTATGAATTCGGTGCCCATCGGCATATTGGCGCGGCCCGGCGATCAGATGGCGCCGCTCAACGCCCGCGCCAGCAGAATTTATCGTGCGGCCCGCCTGCCAGGGTATCAAAGCCAACTTTTAGGCCGCCAAAGCGCGCCTTGTTGGTGCTATCTTCCCATTCCAATGACGGATATCTCCTCAACCCGGCTGCGCCTTCGGGCGGCTCACTCGACTGGCCGAGAGGCCGCCGCAGAGTAAAATAACCGCAATGCCGGTCCAGCTGAGCATATTCGGCCAATCGTCAAAAACCACTGCGCCGCTGATCGTAGCGATAACGATCTGGAAATAAACAAAAGGCGCCAAACGCGTGGCCGGCGCCAAAGCATAAGCCATTATTAAAAGCAAATTGCCAGCCATTGAGGCAATCCCGGATACCGCCCCCAAAAAACCCAGCTCAAGGGTTATGCCCGGCCAGTTCCAAACCGCAAAAGGCAAAAGAACAAATGCCCCATAGGCCAATTGAGTGGCTGCAATCTCCACGGGTGGCGCAATCTCGGACAGCGCGCGAGACAAAGCCAAAAAAACCCCATAACACAGCCCCGCCAACACGGCAAAAAGAAGATTTGGATCAAATTGTCCCTGCGGCTGCGATACGATCACAACCCCTATAAAGCCGCCTGCAACCAAAGCCAAACGTAGCCCGCCAATGGGCTCTTTCAGAAAAAGAACAGCTAGGATATAGCTGATCAAAGGGCCGATGAAAAACACCGCATACACGGTGGCAATTGGAACAGTGGAAAGGGCTGTTAGAATGGACGTAATACCGCAGACCAATATGCTGGCCCGCGCGATAATACGCCAATCCAACAACAGTTTATATGCGGCGCGGCGTACAAAAAAAGCTAATATGAGGGCGCCAACCGCAAACCTGCTCCAAGCGGCGAAAAACGGTGAAAGAGCGCTTTGGTCTGTCATCAATTTACCCGCCGTATCCCCCAAAGGGATCAACGACATCGCAACCAGCATAATCAAAATCGCCCTATGCATTACACAGCCTTATTTCGGATTTAAAACGCCCCAAGCAAAGAATATGTGTAGATATGAGCGATAAAATAACAAGGCGAAAATTCGCAGCATGGCTGGCAGCTTCACTTTTGGCCTCACCAGCCGCCGCAACGGCGCCTCTGCGCAGCTTACGGCCCAAACCGCGCCCTGCTCCGCAGCCTTTTGCGGCCTTGCGCAGCGCTTTGTCCACACCCAG
>Ga0228627_1001864_pt1 | contig 10599 bp, 10 predicted proteins | sample 33DmetaG_FD_190483 | JGI IMG/M metagenome (GOLD analysis project Ga0228627, IMG submission 190483) | Seawater microbial communities from Monterey Bay, California, United States - 33D | ecosystem: Environmental > Aquatic > Marine > Coastal | place: USA: California | collected 2016-09-28 | reverse complement strand
ATGGGTCTATTGATAACTTCTTTAAAATGATTTGCAGTTTCAAAAATAAGGTCGATGTCATTTTTGTTTAGGTATTTAATTCCCAATAAATGTTCTACACTTAGCTGCTTCATAATTATTTGTTATCTATATAAATTGCATCTTTTGAATGTAATTCTTTCCAATGAACAATTACTTTTTCTTCATTAATTGCATCAACCTGTCTCCCTTTGTATGTTGGTTGAATTGGTAGGTGTCTACTAAATCTTCTGTCTATTAGAACCAAAAGTTCTACATTTTTTGGTCTGCCATAGGATTGAATAGCAGTTAATGCAGCTCTTACACTTCTTCCTGAAAATAAAACATCATCTATTAAAACAACATTTTTATTTTCAATTAAAAAATCTATTTGTGTATTTGTAGCTTCTAATGGCTCTTCTCTTCTTCTAAAATCATCTCTGTAAAAAGTAATATCTAAAAGACCGAGATTTATATTCTTTATTTTGTAATCATTTTTTAGAATATCTCCTAGTCTGTTTGCTAAATAACTACCCCTTGGTTGTAACCCAATAAGAACGGTTTCAGAAAAATTATTGTGGTTTTCAATCAGCTGACAAGCTAACCGATGAAGAATTATTTCAATTTCTTTTGAGTTTAGTAAAACTTTTTTGCTCATGAGAAATGTTTCAACTTAGTTTAAATACTAAAGTTTCACAAAAATACTATAAAAAAAGTGATGAGCAAAAAATTAAAGGCTTCAAATGGTTTTCTGTGTATTTATTAGATTGTTAATTAAATTGTTGAAAACAAAAAAACACTTCGAAGCATTAACCTTATATGAATTGTAAATTTATTATATAATTCAAATCACAACTGCGTATGTCATTGTCTAAGTTTGAATCAATGCTTAAAACCAACAGCATTTATTTTTTTGATTTGGTAGAGTTTGAGGAGATTATTGTGCACTACCTAGATACAGGAAAACACTCTCTCGCTAAAAAAGCTGTAAAACTTGGCCTAGAACAACACCCATCTTCTGTAGATTTAAAATTGTTAGACGTTGAAATCCTAATATTTGATAACAAACTTGAAAAAGCCTCACAAAAATTAAGAAGAATTCAACTTTTAGCACCAGCTAATGAAGAGGTTTATATTCAGAAAGCAACAATACTTTCTAAAAATGGTGATCACGAAAAAGCAATTAAAAACCTTAAAATTGCGGTTTCGTACGCAGATGATAAAGTAGATATTTGGTCTATGATGGGGATGGAGTATTTATATTTAGATGCTTTTGAAAAAGCACGACTAAGTTTTGCTAAATGCATTGATGTAGATCATGAAGATTATTCCTCTCTATATAATGTTGTGTATTGCTTTGATATGCAAAAGAATCATGAGAAAGCTATTGTGTTCTTGAACGCTTTTCTTGACAGGAGCCCCTACAGCGAAGTAGCTTGGCATCAATTAGGTCGTCAGTACTTTGTGCTAAAAAGATATAAAGAAGCCTTAACTTGTTTTGATTACGCGGTATTAATTGACGAATCATTTATTGGTGGATACTTAGAAAAAGCAAAAACACTTGAGAAACTTGGAGAATTTGAAGAAGCCATTCAAAACTATAGACTAACACTAGAATTAGATGACCCTACTGCATTCGCATATCTAAGAATTGGAGAATGCTATCAAAAACTAAAAAAGTTAGATACTGCTATTGATTTTTATAAGAAATCAGTTCATGAAGATCCTTTTTTAGACAAGGGGTGGATTATGTTGACCGAAGCCTATTATGAACAAAAAGACTATCAAAAGGCTTTATATTATATTACTAAGGCTATAAAAATTGATGATTACAATGTTTTTTATTGGAGAAAGTATTCTGATATAAATATTAAATTAAATTTATTTAATGAGGGCATTAAAGGGCTTGAGAAATGCTTAGAGTTAAATGACTGCTCAATAGAAATTTACACTGCGTTATCTGATTTACTAATATTTGTTGGTGATTTCAAAGCAGCATTTGAGGTGTTAATTTCAGCTCAAGATTCTTATAGAAATACTGCAGAAATTGAATACCGACTCTCTGGATTATCTCTAGTTTTTGATAATGAAAAAGAAGGGTTAACTCACCTATTAAATGGGTTGAAGATAGATTTTAATATGCACACCATTTTGAAGGAGCTTTTTCCTTCTGTATTAGTAAATTTAAAAGTCAAAGAATTACTTTATAATTATAAAAAGGCTATGGAGTAGTTATCTCATATTTAAGCTGTTCCTTCCAAAATAATAAAAACTGAAAAAATTCTTTCAGTTTTTTTTATTTGTAAGTGTATTTTTACTTTTTCAAGTATCTTCGTTACTATAAAAAAATATTTATGAAAAGATCGTTAAAAGACTACATAATCATTTCCTTGAAAGGAATGGCAATGGGGGCCGCTGATGTTGTGCCAGGAGTTTCTGGTGGAACCATTGCTTTTATCTCAGGTATTTATGAGGAACTTCTTAATTCTATTAGTAGTTTCAATTTAAGTTTATTCTCTGTATTGAAAAATGAAGGGTTTAAGAAAGTTTGGAAGATGGTAAATGGTCGTTTTTTATTAGCTCTTTTTATTGGAATTTGTATCAGTGTTTTATCTCTTGCTAAGTTGATTGAAAATCTATTAGAAAATCATCCTATACTAATTTGGTCTTTTTTCTTTGGTTTGGTATTAGCTAGTATAATTTACATCGCAAAGCAAATTAAAATATGGAATATTAAATGTTATTTATATCTTATTTTTGGATTAATCTTTGCGTATTATATTACTACATTAAACCCAGTTATATCACAAAACGCTTCTCCTTGGTTTTTATTTTTAGCAGGTATGATTGCTATTTGTGCAATGATCTTACCTGGTATTTCAGGTTCTTTTATTTTGGTGCTTTTAGGGGCGTATAAGCCTATTCTAAACGCAATTAACACAAAAGATTTTTTCAGTATAATTATTTTTATGGCAGGAGCTATACTAGGATTATTGACTTTTTCTAGGGTGTTGAAGTGGTTGTTTTCAAAATATAAAAATTACACCTTAGCACTGTTAATTGGTTTTATAGCTGGATCTTTAAATAAAATTTGGCCATGGAAAGAAACCATTTCATGGAGAACTAATTCAAAAGGGATTGAGGTTCCATTTAATACAACAAGTGTTTCCCCTTTATCATTTGATGGTGATTCTAAATTATTAATGGCTGGATTACTTGCAATAATAGGATTTAGCCTTATCTTATTACTAGAAAAATTAGCAGTTAAAAAAGAGTAATGCAAAAAGAAAGAAACTTTACTGAAAAATTAATACTTTTTTTTAAAGGAATAATTATGGGAGCAGCAAATAAAGTTCCTGGAGTTTCTGGAGGGACTGTGTCTTTTGTATTAGGTTTTTATGAGGAATTAATTTATTCATTTCAAAAAATAAATTTAAAAGCTTTTAAATTGATTTTAAATGGTAGATTAAAAAGTTTTCTTAACTATACAAACTCACAATTCACATGTATTATAATTTCTGGAAGTGTGTTCAGTTATTTTAGTGTTTCTCTTCTGTTAGACTTTTTTTTAAAAAACCATGAGTTGTATGTCTGGAGTTGGTTTTTCGGAATGATTATTGGCTCTATATATTACATCGCTAAAGATTTTGGAGAATGGAGTTTTAAAAAAATAGTATTCGTAATTATTGGTATTCTAATTGGCTTAGGGATTAGTTTCCTTACACCTGCTAAAGAAAACGATAATCTTTGGTTTGTTTTTATTTGTGGAATTATTGGTGTTTCAGGAATGACTTTACCAGGGTTATCGGGTTCATTTATTTTGATTTTATTAGGAAATTATGTGCTGTTGTTGGTAGATTCTGTGAATGTTTTGTCCGGTGTTATCAAAGATATATTGTCACTCAATTTTGATTTTTTAAAAGATCCATTTAAAATATATTATTTAAAAATTATTGGTGTTTTTACTGCTGGTTCTGCCTTTGGGTTAGTTTCCCTATCTCACGTCTTGGGTTATGTTTTAAAACGATGGCACCAAATAGTTACCGCTATAATCATTGGTTTTATAACTGGATCTTTAGGTATCGTTTGGCCATGGAAAGAAAAAATTTTTAAAATAGAAAACCAACAACGAGTAATAGATCAAAAAGGAAATCAAGTAATTGAAAATTATCAACGCTATATTCCAGACATTAACGACTCCACAACCTGGTTTGCTATTTTTTATATTTTTTTAGGAATTAGCTTAATATTAGCAATAGATTATTATGGAAGGAAAATTAAATAATATACTTTTTGGATTGCTGGGAAAGAATATTTCATATTCTTTTTCTAAAAACTATTTTTCTAAAAAGTTTATAGATCTTAAGTTACTGGGGCATAAATATGTAAATTTTGATATTGAAAACATACAAGACTTTACTGAAATTCTAAGTGATTTTAAATCAACCCTCAAGGGTTGTAATGTTACAATACCTTATAAGGAGTCTGTTTTTAACCACCTAGACGAGGTAGATACAATAGCGAGTGAAATAGGAGCTGTTAACACAATTAAATTTACAAACGATGGGAGGTTAGTTGGCTACAATACTGATGTTGTAGGTTTTGAGAACTCTTTAATTCCTCTTTTGAAAAAGCATCATACCAAAGCTTTAATTTTAGGTACTGGTGGTGCTTCAAAAGCTGTGGCCTATGTTTTTAAAAAATTAAACATTGATTATTATAAAATTTCTAGAAACCCTAAAGGCAGTAAAGAATTATCCTATGCTGATCTTTCAGATAAATTACTAAATGAATGTACCATTGTCGTTAATACTTCACCTGTAGGGACTTATCCAAATATTAATGAAAAACCAATGATTCCTTATCAATTTTTAACACATAAACATTTGTTATACGACTTAATTTATAATCCGGTCGAAACAGCATTCTTACTTGAAGGTAAAAAACGAGGAGCTCTTGTAAAAAATGGTTATGAAATGCTGGAATTACAAGCAGAAGAATCTTGGAGGTTATGGAATAAATAGATTATGAATCCTGTTATGATTTTTTTGTTGTTTACTAAGACATTGTTATCTTTATACTTCATATTATAGGAACCTTAAACATTGTAGATATGTTAGAATCGAATGAAGATAAAATTAAAAAAACTACCCAGTCAAAAGATGAGGTAATTGAACCAACAAATGAAAATGAAGTTATTTCAGAACAAGTCAATATAGAACTAGATAGTAAGGAAGTAGTAGTTGAGGATGAAGTTACAAAAGCTAGTAGTACTGAAAAAGCAACTGCTGATTTAAAAGAAACTGATACTCAAGAAATAGTTATTGATGAAAAAGAAGCCGTAAGCTCAGACGATGATTTAGTTTCAAAAGAAAATAGTGATGAGGTTGAAGGGAATACTGAGGAAGAAAAGCCCAAAAAGGAAGTAGAGATTATAAAATATGATACCCTAAGTCTAGAAGAACTTACAGATACTTTAGATAACATAATACACACTCAAAAAGTTCAACATATTAAATCTTCTGTAGAAGCAATTAAAAGTGCTTTTAATCTAAAGTTTGGAACGCTTTTAGCAGAAAAAAAATCACTTTTTTTAGCTGAGGGAGGAAATACAATTGACTTTCAATATTCCAGTCCAGTAAAGTCTAAATACAACAAGTTACTTTCAGATTACAAAAAACAAAAAGACATCCACTATTCCAATTTAGAAAAACAACTAAAAGATAATCTAGAAAAAAGAGTTCAGGTAATTGAGGATCTCAAAACTTTAATAGAAAATGCGGATACCAAAACAATGTATAAGCATTTCAGAGATTTGCAAAATACTTGGAGATCTATTGGTCCTGTGCCAAAAACAAAATACAACGATACTTGGAAAATATACCACCATCATGTAGAACGTTTTTATGATTTATTACATTTAAGCAACGATTTTAGAGACCTAGATTTTAAGAACAATTTAGAAGAAAAATTAAAACTAATTGAGAAAGCAGAATTCTTAGCAGAAATGCAAGATGTTAATGCTGCTTTTAAAGAATTACAGGATTTACATAAAACATGGAAAGAAGATATTGGTCCTGTAGCCCGTGAAATGAGGGATGATGTTTGGGATAAATTTAGCGCAGCTACTAAAATCATACATGATAAAAGGCATGATCATTTTAAAAGTATGAAATCTCAATATGTTGTCATTATTGAAGCAAAAATGTTAGTTATTGATGAAATTCTATCCTATGACTCTTCTAAGAACAAAACACATAATGACTGGCAGAAAAGCATAAAAGATATTGATGCGCTTAGAAAAAAATATTTTGACGCAGGTAAATTACCCTATTCAAAAAGTGAATCTATTTGGAAAAAGTTTAAAGAAGCAACCAAGCAATTTAATCGAGAAAAGAACAAGTTTTATAAACAAGAGAAAAACGCTCAACAAAACAATCTTCAAGCCAAACTAGACCTTATTAAACTAGCTGAATCTCTTAAAGACAGTGAAGATTGGGAAACTACAACAAACACATTCAAGAAAATACAATCTGATTGGAAAAAAATAGGACATGTCCCTAGGAAGTTTTCAGATGATATTTGGAAAAAGTTTAAATCCTCTTGTAATTATTATTTTGATCGTTTTCACAATCAGAAAAATGCATTAAGTGACGAGCAAAAAGAAATTATAGGCCATAAAATTGCCTTTGTTGAGGCGCTCAAAGTTGAAGATTATACCACTAAAGACACAATAACTAATTTAATGGAAAGTTGGATTCAGCTTGGAAGTACTCCAAGAGGATCAAAAGCTGTTGATCTCCAATTTAATAAATTTGTAGATGGTCTTTTATCAAAACTTTCTTTAGATAAGAGCGAAATTGTTTTATTGAAATTTAAAAATATTATAAACGGATATCTTGCAAATAATGATACTAGAAAATTAGATTCTGAACTTGTATTTGTTAGAAAAAAAATTGATGAATCTGTTCGTGAAATTCAACAATTAGAAAATAATTTAAGTTTTTTCTCTAATGCCTCAGATGACAATCCTATGGTAAAAAACGTTCATAAAAATATAGATACTTTTAAGAACGGGTTGAAGGTCTGGAAAGATAAATTAGCGTACATAAGATCACTCGATTATTAAGATGATTTTAAAGCAAAAAAAAACTCAGACTTATGGTCTGAGTTTTTTTTTATTTAAAAATAAGTTTATGCAAAAAGGCTATCGATCTTTTCTTTTTCTTCTGCTGCTAAATCAGCATCAATCAAAATTCGCCCACTATGTTCATCAATTGTAATTTTTTTTCTGTTGGCAATCTCTAATTGAATTTGTGGAGGAATTGTAAAGAAAGATCCGCCAGATGCACCACGTTCAATAGATACAACAGCTAGTCCGTTTTTAACTTTATTTCTAATTCTTGTGTACGCAGTCAATAAATGATTGTCAATTGAAGCCGAAAATTCTTTTGATTTGTCTAATAATAATTTCTCTTCTTTTTCAGTTTCTTTAAGGATTGAATTTAATTCAGCCTTTTTGTGATCTAAGTGAACTTGTTGTTTATCTAGCTTTTCTTTAGTTGTAGCAATAACTTCGTTTTTTTGTTCAATTTTAACTTGAAACTCCTTAATACGTTTCTCAGACAATTGAATCTCTAATTCTTGATATTCAGTTTCTTTCGCTAATGAGTCAAATTCTCTGTTATTTCTAACATTTTTTTGTTGCTCTTCATATTTTTTCATTAAAGTAATTGATTCCTCAATGGCTAGCTTCTTGTTATTGATGTCAGTTTCTAAGTTTGAAACATCCTCAGATAAATTAGAAATTCTAGTATTTAAACCTGTTACCTCATCTTGTAAATCCTCTACCTCTAAAGGTAATTCACCTCTTACATTTCTTATTTCATCTATTCTAGAATCTATTAATTGTAAGTCATAGAGAGCTCTTAACTTTTCTTCTACACTAACTTCTTTCTTCTTTGCCATGTTTATAAATAATAAATTGGATTTGTACTTTTTTCTGATAAAATGATTGCAAAACTAGTGAATTTTTTTGTAAGATAGTCAACCAAAAGGTTTTTTGTAAACTGTTCACTTTCATAATGTCCAACATCAATTAATAAGATTTTATCTTCAGCTTTAAAAAAATCATGATACTTAAAATCTGCACTGATATAAACATCCGCTTTTTTGTGTATTGCATCAGTAATGGCAAAACTTCCAGATCCACCTAAAACAGCTACTTTTTTTACTAATTTTCCTGTTTTATTTGAATAACGAATTCCATTTGTTTTGAACGTTTTTTTTGTAAAGGTTAAAAAATCTTCCTCTTTCATGGGTTTAGGTAAATTTCCTATCATACCCATTCCAGTAGCACCACCATCTTTGGGAAGTAATATGCTGTTGTTTGACAACCCTAATACCTCACACATTTTTGCACTCACGCCAACTTTACTATTATCTAAAGCGGTATGTGTAGCATAAATAGCAATATTGTTTTGTATGGCTTTCATGACTACCTTTTCAACGTATGAGTTTCCGTTAATTTTTTTCAAACCACTGAAAATTATAGGATGAAAGCTTACAATTAAATTACATTTTTTCTTAATAGCTTCGTCAACTGTTTCCTCTAGAGTATCTAGTGTTACCAATACTCCTTTAACTTCAGTAGTTTCATTTCCAATTAATAAACCCACATTGTCAAAATCTTCTGCTTGGTTTAATGGAGCTATTTCCTCCAAGTAGTCACTTACATTCTTTATGGTCATATTTGATCTTATTAATTATGGATGTTACCTATAAAACGCTCAAAGTAAACTTACACGAGTTAAATAACATTCTCAAAGTTACTATTTTAATTCAAAAATGTTTGAAATATTTATCCTACTTTTTTTTCTATGAATGAGTTTAAAAATTGAAGAAAAATTTTATTGTATTTTCGTACTATTAATACACTTTCAGGGTTTGTCATTAAAAAAATAATTTTTGAGTCTATTACGATTTTTTCTGTATCCATTTTCACTCTTGTATGATTTAGTTACGCGTATTCGTAATCTTTTTTATGACCTTGGTTTTTTTAAATCTAAAACGTTTAGCATTCCAATCATAGCTGTTGGAAATTTAAGTGTTGGAGGAACAGGAAAGACACCTCAGATAGAATACTTGATTAAAGCTTTACAAAATAATTATAAAATAGCCGTGTTAAGTAGGGGGTATAAAAGGAAGACCAAGGGTTTTATTTTGATAGATGGTACTCATACTTCAGAGGATGTTGGTGATGAGCCTTTACAATTTTTTAAAAAATTCCCAAATGTATGTGTTGCAGTTGATGAAAATCGTGTGAATGGTATTCGAGAGCTACAGCAAAAGCAATCTATTGATGTTGTTTTGTTAGACGATGCATATCAACACAGAAAAGTAAAGGCAGATTGTTATATTCTATTAACTAAGTTTGATAATTTATATACTGATGATTTTGTATTACCTACCGGGAATCTTCGTGAAAATAAAGGAGGAGCCAAAAGAGCTCATATCATTATAGTGACTAAATGCCCAATTGATCTCTCTTCTGAAAAACAACAAGACATAAAAAGAAAATTAAAAGTAACTTCAAAACAGCACATCTTTTTTTCTAGTATTAGTTATCACAATAAAACTTCAGGTAATCTCAATATCCCTCTAGATTCTTTGATTAATTATGAAATAGTACTTCTTACTGGTATCGCAAATCCAACACCATTGGTGTCATTTTTAAAAAACAAAAACAATAAAGTTTATCACTTAAAATATTCAGATCATCATAACTTTACTTCAAAAGAAATTGATACTATCACAGCAAAGTATAATGCAATACCTTCCGAGAAGAAAATACTTTTAACGACTGAAAAAGATTATATGAGATTGTCTAACAAAATTTCTTCACTGAGTTATCTTAAGATGTCTACCAAGTTTATAGAGGGAGATTATCAATTTAATACCTCTGTAAAATCATTTATGAAGGTTCTTGAGTAAATTGTAAAGCTAAGAAAAGTGAGCCCAATAGACGCTTTAACTACTTGTGGTTTTTTGGGAATTCAACGAGGATGGTAACTCCTTTTTTTATGTCTTTCCAGTGTTTTTCATCAAATTGGATACCAATTACACCACTTGTACTTACATGATTAATTGGTTTACTTCCAAATTTATTAACAAAAGTGTTAATGCCATGATCATGACTAAAGATTATAGCTGAATCAAAACTATTATCAAGAGCTCTTACAGTTTTTACAAGATATCCGTCACTAAAGCTGTATAATTCTTTTTTAATTTTAAGGTTAGAAAGCGGGTAATTGAAATTCTGACAAAATATAACACTGGTGTGAAGCGCTCTATTGGCAACACTTGAAATAAAAACATCAGGTTTATTGATTTTTTTGGATAGAAATTTAGACATTAAATAGGCATCTTTAATCCCTCTTTTCTTCAAGGGCCTGTCAATGTCCTCTATATTTGTGTAGTCCCATGAGGATTTCGCATGTCTAACAATGTATAATGTTTTCAAACAATTCTATTTTAGAATAGTAAATATAAAAATTAAGGTTCCAATCTTTCAATTTTCCATGAAAAATCTTCTTTTAACGT
>Ga0228627_1001851_pt1 | contig 10646 bp, 11 predicted proteins | sample 33DmetaG_FD_190483 | JGI IMG/M metagenome (GOLD analysis project Ga0228627, IMG submission 190483) | Seawater microbial communities from Monterey Bay, California, United States - 33D | ecosystem: Environmental > Aquatic > Marine > Coastal | place: USA: California | collected 2016-09-28 | reverse complement strand
CTGAATTATAGGCGAATCCTTCTTTAACCTTTACTGCTTCAAATTCAATTATAAATTTTTCTAGGTTCCATTTGGGTATGGTTGGCAAAATAGTGTAATACTTTCCTAGATCATAGGTATAAAAAGAATCTGAAGGTGTGATCATTTCTTCATGTACTTTTTCACCAGGTCGAATACCAACTACTTTATGTTCACATTCTGGACCGATGGCTTCTGCAACATCTGTTATTTTATAAGAAGGAATCTTTGGGATAAAAATTTCCCCACCCCAAGCTTTATCTAAGGCATGCATTACCATATCTACACCTCCTTGTAAGGAAATATTGAAACGAGTCATGTTAGGATCTGTAATCGGTAATATTCCTTCTTTCTTTTTATTGATAAAAAACGGTATGACAGAGCCATTAGAACCCATCACATTGCCATAACGTACTACTGAAAAACGAATGGGATTCCAACCCGTCACATTATTCGCTGCAACAAATAACTTATCAGAAGCTAATTTGGTAGCACCATACAAATTGATAGGTGCACAAGCTTTATCAGTAGAAAGTGCCACCACACGTTCCACTCCAGTTTCTAAAGAGGCGTTAATTACATTTTGAGCCCCATGAATATTGGTTTTTACACACTCATCTGGATTGTATTCGGCAATTGGCACATGTTTCATAGCTGCTGCATGAATCACATAATCTATATCTTTTAAAGCTTTTTTTAATCTTTCTTCATCCCTCACATCTCCAATTAAAAATCGAATTTGAGGATATTGATTAGCAGGATATTCCATAGCCATCTGAAATTGCTTTTGTTCGTCCCTCGAATAAATAGCTAATTTCTTAATATTTGAATGATATTTTAAAATGTGTTTGGTCAGTGCTTTTCCTAAAGATCCAGTGCCTCCCGTAATTAAAATTGATTTATTGCTTAATTCTAACATTTTATTATAATTACTTAATATTTATTCCACAAAAATCCAACGTAATTTTATCGTCAGAAATATCTATTTTTTTAAATTCCTTATGTGCGACTAAAAATACAATAATATCTGCCTTTTCAATTGCCTCTTCGTAATCAGTTAATTTGTAAACCGAATGAGAATATATATTTGGTTCTACAATATAACATTCTTCATTATTTGAGTTCTGTAAAACCTTCTGTGCAATATATTTTGCCGGAGATTCTCGCAGATCATCAATATTGGGTTTAAAGGCCAGTCCCATTAAGGCTGTTTTAGGCTTTCTGCCATGTTCCAATTCAAATTTTAATTTTTCATTTTGAATCTTTTCCGCGCACCAAAAAGCTTTGTAGTTATTTACTTCTCTCGCCGTTCCAATGATTTTTGATTCCATGGGGTAATCTGAGACAATAAAATAAGGGTCAACTGCGATACAATGCCCACCAACTCCCGCACCAGGCTGTAAAATATTGACCCTTGGATGCTTGTTTGCTAAACTAATCAGCTCCCAAACATTGATATCTGCCTTATCACAAATCAAGGACAACTCATTAGCAAAGGCAATTTGAACATCTCTTGAGGAGTTTTCAACCAATTTACACATCTCTGCGGTTCTAGCATTAGTAGCATGCAATTCTCCCTGTACGTATTTACTATAAAAATCAATGGCTTTTTGGGTAGACTTTTTATCAATTCCTCCAATTACACGATCATTATTCACCAACTCGAACATTACATTACCTGGCAAAACACGTTCTGGGCAGTAAGCCATATACAATTTTTCGTTTAATTCAGGCCTGGAATCATAAATTAATTTTTGCATTTTCTCAGTAGTCCCAATAGGTGAAGTCGATTCAATGATATACAAATCTCCTTCTTTTAATAAAGGAATTATTCCTTTGGTTGCTGCCTCAACAAAGGATATATCCGGTTCATTATTTCCTTTAAAAGGCGTAGGAACAACAATTAAGTAGGTATTTGCCTCCTCTGCTTTTGCTGCAGCTCGAAATAAATTGGCTTCAACAGCCTCTTTTACATAAACATCCAATTCAGGTTCTATAATATGTATTTTACCTTGATTAATAGTATCTACCACAGATTCGTTAATATCAAAACCTAACACTCGGGTCCCATTACTCGCAATTAAGGCCGATGTAGGTAATCCTATATATCCTAGTCCTATTGTTACTACTTCTGGTTTCAATTTTTTATTTCTTTTATATAATTTACAATTCTCATACATGCTTTTCCATCCCCATAGGGATTGTGAAGCATAGACATTTTCTCAAAAGCATCTTTGTTATGTAACAGTTCTAATGCTTTTTCAACAATTAAATCTTCGTTAGTACCTACTAATAATACAGTTCCAGCTTCCACCGCTTCTGGGCGTTCTGTAGTATCACGCATCACTAAGACTGGTTTTCCTAAACTGGGCGCTTCTTCTTGTACACCACCACTGTCGGTTATGATAATTTTTGAACGATTCATCAACCAAATAAAATCCTGATACGCTAAGGGTTCAATTAGTAAAACATTGGAAACCTCTCCTAATATTCGATTTACAGGTTCTTGTACTTTTGGGTTTAAATGAACAGGATAAATAACCAATCGATTTTCATCGTCAGCAGCAATTCGTTTTAAGGCTTGACAAATGCGTTCAAAACCTGCTCCATGATTTTCACGACGGTGCCCTGTAACCAATACCACTTCTTTATCACCAATATTCTGCGATAAATCAACAATCAACTCACTAGGGTTTTCATTTACTTTTTTTACTGAATCCAATAAAGCGTCGATTACCGTATTTCCAGTAACTAAAATAGTCGATTCAACAACATTCTCTTTTAACAAATTTTCTTTAGAAGTATTCGTTGGTGCAAAATGGTAATCAGATATCCTTCCTGTTACTTGTCGGTTCATTTCTTCAGGAAACGGAGACCATTTGTTATGCGTACGTAAACCCGCCTCCACATGACAAACTTTTGTCCCGTTGTAAAAAGCAGCAATAGAACCAGCCATTGTTGTCGTAGTATCGCCATGAACATAGACGAAATCGGGTTGAAAATCTTCCAAAACGGTTCGTAAACTAGTAATAATTATTGCAGTCAAACCGTATAAATTTTGTCCAGGTTGCATTAAATCCAAGTCATAGTCTGGTGTAATTTCAAAAAATTGCAACACCTGATCTAGCATCTCACGATGTTGCGCAGTTACACAAACTTTTGTTTCAAATTCCTCGATATTTTTTTGAAATTCCTTAACCAAAGGAGCCATTTTAATTGCCTCAGGTCTTGTCCCAAAAACGACTAAGTTTTTTTTCTTATTCAAAATTAAAATAACTTAATTTACTCAACTTGTTTTAAAATTTCATGACCTGCCTTCAACAAATCCAAATCTTTTTTCATTAACTTTACATCAGACTCCATCATATCTTTTACTAAGCTCTCGAGGTCATATTCAGGAACCCAACCTAATTTCTCTTTAGCTTTGGTTGGATCTCCAATTAATAAATCGACTTCGGTAGGTCTAAAATAAGTTGGATCTACAGAAAGCACTTCTTTACCAACTTCTAGTTGATACTCTTCTTTATTACACTTCGTTACAAATGCTTTTTCATCAACACCAGTGCCTTTGAATTCAATTTCAATTCCTACCTCACCAAAAGCCATTCTTACGAAATCTCTAACAGTAGTCGTTTCTCCAGTAGCAATGACCCAATCTTCTGGGGTATCCGCTTGTAATATCATCCACATCATTCTTACATAATCCTTAGCATGTCCCCAATCACGTTTTGCCTCTAAGTTCCCTAAATAAAACTTATTCTGAAGCCCTAATGCTATTTTAGCAACGGCACGTGTAATTTTTCTTGTTACAAATGTTTCACCTCTTCTTGGAGACTCGTGATTAAATAACAAACCATTACAGGCAAACATGTTATAAGCTTCACGATAATTTTTTGTAATCCAAAAACCATAGATTTTTGCAACACCGTATGGAGATCTTGGATACAGTGGAGAATTTTCATCATAAAAACCGCTGCTATTTTTATTTTCTGGTAATCCTCCAAATAACTCAGATGTAGACGCTTGGTATATTCTTGTTTTCTTTTCTAAACCGAGAATTCTTACAGCTTCTAAAATTCTTAATGTTCCTAACCCATCAACATTACCAACATATTCTGGCATATCAAAAGAAACTTTAACATGTGACATTGCCCCTAAGTTGTATATCTCATCAGGCTGACATTCTTGAATAATACGAGTTAAATTCATTGCATCTGTTAAATCTCCATAATGTAATTTTAATCTTTGGTTAGGATCATGAGGGTCTTGATATAAGTGATCTATCCTGTCTGTATTAAAAAGTGAGGCTCTTCTTTTAATACCATGAACCATATATCCTTTTTCTAATAACAATTCTGCTAAATAGGACCCGTCTTGACCTGTTATACCTGTAATTAACGCTACTTTCATAAAATTTATTTGGCTTCTAACTTTACTTCTTTAATATTTTCAATATTTTCTAAAAACCATGCATAGGTTTTTTCAATTCCTTCTTGTAATTCTGTTGAGTATTCCCAACCGATATTTTGCATCTTTGAAACATCCATTAATTTTCTAGGAGTACCATCTGGTTTCTTTAAATCCCAATCAATATTTCCTTTGTGTCCTGTAACTTTTTGAATTGTTTCTGCGAGCTCTTTTATTGTAATATCTTTACCAGAACCAACATTATATAGGTATTCTGGCAACTCGTTCTCTAGGGCATATACAACTGCTTCTGCCATATCGTCTACAAATAAAAATTCTCTCATTGGTGTTCCACTACCCCAAAGCGTTACATCTGCATTATTGTTGAGTTTTGCATCGTGAAACTTACGAATCATTGCTGGCAGCACATGAGATGTTTTTAAATCAAAATTGTCAAAATATCCGTATAGGTTTGTTGGCATTAAACTCACATAATCTTTACCAAACTGTTTCCGTATTGCCTGACAAGCTTTGACTCCCGTAATTTTAGCAATCGCATACCACTCATTTGTGGGCTCTAATGAATCGGTTAATAAATATTCTTCTTTTAAAGGTTGTGGAGCAAATTTCGGATAAATACAAGAACTCCCTAAAAAAATAAATTTTTTGATTCCAGCTTTAAAAGCTCCATCAATTAGATTGTTTTGAATCTGCAGATTCTCCATTAGAAATTGATATGGAAAGTCATTGTTCGCAAGAATACCTCCAACTTTTGCTGCAGCATCAATTACTACATCCGGTTTTTCAGTCGCATAAAAATCGAATACTGCCTGTTGATTTCTGAGATCTAATTCTGCACTAGTTTTTCCAACTAGATTAATATAGCCTTTGGATTCTAGCGCTCTGCATACTGCAGACCCCACCATACCTCTATGACCTGCAATGTATATTTTAGTGCTTTTTGTTATCAACTGAATATCTATTTTCTTTCGACTACCACCGGTAGTCAGCTTATTTATGTTATGGTAAAAACACCATTTTTTCTATGGTCATCTTTATTTTTTCAACGGCTTCGCCCCACGAGTCACAAACCTGTGAAACGCAGTAAGCATATAAAATACCCAAAAAAGGGCTATCAACGTTCAAACACCAACAAGCCTTGCCCTTCAAACAAAACAGTTGTGGTAATAAGAACGGTTTTATTCAATTCCTTGTCCAACTTTTTTGACAAGAAATTTAGGTACTCTTCATTCAAATTAGAGCCTTCTACCACAATCGAAATCGTATCAGATTCAATACCTTTCGCATAGCTTCCCATTAGAAAAATACGCGTTACGGCTCCCATTTTTTCCAAAACCTGCAATATAATTTGATCAACGCCTACATACTTGTTTACCAATTGTTGTAGCGTATTGAAAAAAGAATGCGAAATATTGGTTCGATATTCTACCTTATTCCCTGCACGCTCTTTGATAAGGTAACCTGCTTCCGTTAAGTTATTTAGCTCCTTACGGATAGCATTGGTGTTTTCGTCTAACTCTGTTGCCAAACCTCTTAAATGTCCTCGCCTACTTGCATCAATAAAAAACCTCACCAATAAGCGAATACGAGTTTTAGAAGAAATAAGATGATTTAGCATATTTTTTTTAACGAGTAACAAAAGTACTCATTTTTTTGTAATTAACTATTTTTTTTTTAAAAAAGTAATCTCTTTTTAAGTAAGGGTTTAAGAGATTTTAAAACGCACAATTGCCCCTAACTTCTGTAAGCGGGCAATACAAATTTTACCTTGTATCTGTAATACCTCGCCAGTTTGTAAAAGGATAGGCACTTCAAGGGTATCTCCTGGCGCTATTTGTTTTGCTTTATCAACATAAACATCGGCTTGATAAGCTTTCATTGCCTCAACTTCTTGCGCACTTACAATAGCACGCTGGCCGTTTTCAAATAGGTAACGTACCACCCCAGGTATTTCAAATACCTTAGCAGTTTCTTTTTCTTCTAAATAGACTAAAACCATAGAGGGCAATAAGGGCACTTTCACTTTTTTCTTTCTATCAGACCACTTTCTCAACTCGGTTTTAAAAGGGGTATACGCAACAATCCCGATCCCTAAAAGTCTTTCGAGTACTTTTAACTCATTTCTGGGTTTGGTATACACAACAAACCAATATTTAGCAGCTACCGTACTCATATAAGGTTGCTTATTTTTAAGTGTTGCTTCATTTCAATTTTTTTTATAAATACTTGTATAAATGTCAACGAAAATAATAGGATTCAGGCCACTAAAAAAAGAAAATAATAAATGTAATTATTTACTTGATTTTCACCTATGGTTTTCATCTTTGGATGCTCTAAAAATGAAATAAAATCTTTTCAAATAGCTTTTACTTATAGCATAAAAAAAACATTATTTTTTTCATATTTTTTTTACAAATATAGATGTTATTTTAACAATTAAAAAGAATAGCATGCGTCAACTAATGGAAACTTTTATGATAGTTTCTCTTTAGACAAGAAGCTGCTTGTAAAATAGTACAGAAAAAGATAAATGATGGAGATCTATTGCAGAAAAAAAGTTTTTTTAATCTACGATAACAAGCAGCATATCAATAAAAGTAAAAATAAAGCGTTGTAAATGTAACAGTTGTTAAAATGCCATAGTTTTGCTTTAAAACACAACAAATGTAACAAAGGGACTTAGACGCTCAAATACAATAGAAAAAATTATTGATACACGAATTAAATAAACTCAAAGCACAAGTGCCCTACCTTAGTTATTAATATATGGCTTTTGTGTATAATCGACCTTTCATCTTTGAGACAACATCTCATAGCGCTCCCAAAAAAGAGCTGCATCACCATGCAAGGGGTCGTAATAAGTAAGTAAATCTTTAAACGTTAAAAAACGAACAGGTCGCTCATAAAAATCCAAAATAGCGTTGTATTCCTTTCTAGCGGTTTCATAACAAACCTCTCGATACACAACAATGTCATGTGGTGTAATTTGATGCAACAAATGAGGACGCTTTTTCATAAGTGTAAACTATCGTTCAAAAGAAAGTAAATCTTCAACAGTCAAATCATAATAAGCAGCTACTTCAGCCAACGTTAACAATCCAAAGGGCTTCTTTTTATAAAATTGCAATATTTTTTGATAATATTTCTTAGCTGTTTTTCGATGACAGTTTAAAAAAAGAGCCAACTCTTTTTCAAAAACGATAGAACTTGTAAATACTTTCATAAGGCATAACGTATTAAATACATACCCAAAAATAAAAAGAGATGCTGGCTCACAAAAAAAAAGTATACATGAGTTTATCCGAAAATAAACTTAGTTTACAAAGCTAATTTACTACACGTTAATTATCAAAGAGTTACATCTAGTAAATTGGCAATTATTGTAACAAATTGCTCACGATCAGTACTTCTCGATTTTTGTAAAGTTTCAGTAGCACTCGTTAAATGTATAGGGTAATCTTGCGCATTATACCATTCTCTAAAAGGGGTATCTTTCACTACAATAAGCCCTTTTTCAAATAAAAATCGATATACATAACTAATGGCAACCTTAGCATACAATCCCTTCGCTAAGGTATCAAACAAAAGATAGCCTTCATAACTAGAAAATATGTATTTCGGTAAGTCTTTAGAAGCAGCTACCAGTGTTTTGTTAAAAGAAAAATAAGCGGCAAACTGCTCCATAACTGCTTCAAATAAAAAAGGAGTCGCAGCAGGCATCAAAGCATCTTTTATATCATAAGTCATCCCAAAATCATTAAAAAGGTAAGTCAACCATTTATAACTATACCTTACGAGTTCAAGTTGGTTTTGGTCCTCAAGCAAATCCAATTTCATAGCAAGCCGTACCTGTAAAAATTCCTTTGTTAAATTGGCTGTAAAAAAGTCTCGCTCATCAAAATAAGCTAGATAAGAACAACTCAACATCTTACAAACATTCATAAAAAAATCTTCTAACACGCTACCAAGCTGAACGATATTTAAGTAAGGATACACAAAATGATTAGAATGTAGATACTCCATAAACTCCTCACCCCTAGACAATTTAGAAGACGTATCTACCAAAGCATCAATACGTCTAAAAACAGCCTTATGGGTATCAATAAAGCCCATATAGGCATTGCAATCTTCAGTAGACAAAGCATGATAACAAGTAGCTTCATGCTCACAAAAACTCAAAATTGGCGAAATCGCAATCTGATATTCAATTTGGGTTAAAAGCATGCCTTTAAAAAACCGTTCATATAATTCGTCTTGATCAATAAGGTGTTCTTGATTTTCAAATTCATAAAATAAATGATTGTAATGATAATTAGTTTTATAATAAACAAAAGCCACCAAGTTTTTAACAAATAATTGGTACAAGGCTTTTACATCTTTATTGGATACGCCTTCAATACGAAAGGTGAGTGCTTCTTCAAAAGGATTTTCTGAATACAAAACAGGAAATAGTTCCATAGCAAAGTAAATATTGTTTTCAGTCTCAAGATAATAAAAAAACAACAAAACCATAATACATCGCAAACATAGCACACAGTAAAGCCACAGTTAAGCCACAGTAAACCCAGAGTAACGTCAAACACAAATGCTTCCTTAAATAAATATACAACAAGGAAAAAACAGAAAAAAAAGCACAAAAAGGAACAGATACCAAAACAATCAAAATAAAAAAAACCAATACCAATAAATACAATATTGCAGTAATCTCAAAAATTAAATTTGTAACAGCATTCGGATCCAATCTTTGTATTCACTCAAGCTTTGCTGCAGAAAAGCACCTGAAACAAGACAAGCCCAAATGTGTATTATATATATAAATTTTTAAACTATATTATTATGGCAAAACTTAAGTCATTATTAAAAATAGAAGGGACCTTAGACGGTATGACCTTCTACAAAAAAGCCGATGGGCAATACTATGTAAGAACAAAAGGAGGCGTTAGTAAAGACAAAATCCTCAATGATCCCGCTTTCGAAAGAACACGTGAAAACAACCAAGAGTTTACAGAAGTCTCTAAAAGTGGTAAATTATTAAGACGTGCACTTATAGAGCTATTAGCAAACGTAAAAGACAGTACAAAAACCAACAGACTGTCTAGTAAACTTTTTAAAGTTAAAAACTTCGACACCAACTCTGTAAGAGGGCAACGTAAAGTAAGTTTAGGGATGCAAACCCCAGAAGGCAAAGAGTCTTTAACGGGTTTCGAATTCAATAAGAATGCGCCTTTAGATGCAGTATTGCGCAGTAACTATTCGCTAGATACAACAACGAAAGAAATCAAATTTACGGCATTTACACCTAGTGTAATGTTAGCGGCTCCTCAAGGGGCTACTCACATCAAACTATATGCTGCACATGTAAATTACAATTTTTCTACGGGCGAAAGCGATCTAGTCATCAGCAATGTAATCAGTAGTGTTATAAACAACATTGCTACAGAGGTTACCCTAAGCTTCGCAACACCTGCTAATGGTCAGGGGGTAGAAATGTTTCTCTTAAAGATTGAGTTTTTACAGGAGCTAAACGCAACATTGTATCCTTTAAAAAACGGAACATTCAATGCTTTAAAATTGATAAAGATAATGTAATCAAAAAAAAAGCAATAATCAAAAAGCGTCTCGCTAGAGGCGCTTTTTTTTTAACTTATTAGAAACGAAATCCAAGATTTTACAACAGCTGCTTCAAAATCTCATGCCCCGCTTTCAACAAGTCAACATCTTTTTGCATCAACTTCACATCGCTCTCCATCATGTCTTTTACCAAAGAGGCTAAATCATGTTCTGGTACCCAACCTAACTTTTCTTTTGCTTTTGTAGGATCTCCTAATAATAAATCTACTTCTGTTGGACGAAAGTAAGCAGGATCAACAGAAAGGACTTCTTGCCCTATAGTGGGTTGTTTTTTGTTGACCGCTTTTCGTTGGTCGTTGGCCGTTTTTCGTGAATCGTTAGACGCTGTTCGATCATCGATGGTCGATAAACGATAGACGATAAACGGTAATCGATGATTGTTTTTTATTTCCCTATTTGAAAATACTCAAAGCCTTTTGTCTCTAGGTTAAATGCATTGTATTGATTTCTACCATCAAAAATAATAGGCATTTTCAATTGGGTTTTTATTTCTTCAAAATCTGGAGATCTAAATTCTTTCCATTCTGTTAATAAAATCAATGCTTCCGAATCTTTTAATACTTCGTATT
>Ga0228627_1001842_pt1 | contig 10686 bp, 5 predicted proteins | sample 33DmetaG_FD_190483 | JGI IMG/M metagenome (GOLD analysis project Ga0228627, IMG submission 190483) | Seawater microbial communities from Monterey Bay, California, United States - 33D | ecosystem: Environmental > Aquatic > Marine > Coastal | place: USA: California | collected 2016-09-28 | reverse complement strand
CTACATAACCATCTAAAGGAAAATTAGGCACATCAGACAACAGCTCTAAAAACTCCATGTCATCAATCCCCGGAGTATCACAATCCAGTTCATTGATGACCAATTGGCCAATCGCAGCCGCACACATCATTACATAAACAATCCCTACTAGTATAAATTTCATATTATGATTTTATGCAAATATAAGGCATTCATGTATTAGTACCATCCTCCACTAAAAACAGTTAAAACAATTTCTTTATACGATAAATGGGGAAACTAAATGTAAAGGATAACTAACAGCACTGACTTTAATGAAATAGAGTGGGATAATTTGATGGATAATCAAAGAGCTGTTCCTGGAGTTTATGTTTTCCATATAGTTATAGAATATAAAGACGGAGATAGAGAATCCCTGGTTGGCGATGTACTATTGTTGAAATAGCCTATATAACGATTATTGCATATTTCGGATACATCTAAGTATTTGGGCAAGTGATTGATGAATTAGAAAAGTGCAGTACACTTCAAGTCTCCTCTAATTAAAGTTTGACTAGATAAACAAAAAGAGTTATTTGTTTTGATGTAAATCTTCAGACACCTTAGTTTTATGTATTGATTAAATTTGTAAGCCGTTATTAATACAATAAGATAATGTTATACCCATTGACATTATTTATTGATCCAGATTTCATTTCAACACTCGATCTACAAATTCTTCTCGTTCACGATGAGCGGTGGAAACATTAAAATCTAAAATCTACTTCCCCAGGTGAGGAGACCTTAGTTACCTCAATACTTTTCCATCTATTTACTATATTAGCCATAGACATTATTGAAAACATTTAATTATATGAAATCAACTCTGCAAACCATCTTTTGCCTTCTTTTAATTTGCACATTTAGTAATACTGAAGCGAATGCCCAATACACCTTAGACACTAAAGACTTCAAAGCTATGAACTTTCGAAATATCGGTCCAGCTGGTATGAGTGGACGGATCACAGCTATAGATGTAGACTTGAGCGACAAGGAGCGTATTTTCGCAGGATCAGCCTCCGGTGGCTTATGGTTATCAGAAAATGGCGGAATCAATTGGGACCCTATCTTTGATGATCAAGATGTACTGTCAATCGGTGCTGTAGCCGTAGACCAAAGCAATCCAAGTACCATCTGGGTAGGTACTGGTGAAGGAAATCCTCGTAACTCGCTTAATACCGGTGCTGGCATATTTAAAAGTATAGACGGAGGTAAGACATGGAAACTCATGGGTCTAGAGAATACCAAAGTCATCCACAGAATAATCGTACACAGAGACAATCCAGATGTAGTATATGTCGCCGCAATGGGTACACCGTGGGGACATAGTACTGATAGAGGTGTATACCGTACAGATGATGGCGGTAAAACATGGACGAAAATACTTTATACTAACGATACCACCGGCCCAGGAGATTTGATAGTAAATCCATCCAACCCTAATCATATCATAGCGGGCATGTGGCAGCATCTGCGTAGGCCTTATGATTTCTACTCAGGCGGTGAAGGATCTGGCATACATGTTTCCTACGATAAAGGTGATACTTGGAAAAAAATAGGTACTGAAGAGGGGATGCCGAAGGGTGAATTAGGTCGCATAGGGCTAGCATTTGCTCCTAGTAAACCCAACATAGTATATGCTCTTATAGAAGCCAAAGAAAATGGATTGTATAAGTCTACTGATGGCGGCGACAAATGGAATTTAGTAAGTAAGAAAGATATTGGAAATAGACCCTTCTACTACTCTGACCTATGGGTAGACCCAATGAACGAAAATCGCATTTATAATCTTTGGAGTTATGTCTCAAGATCACAAGATGGGGGTAAGACCTTTAAGACAATCATGGATTATGGTAATAATGTACATCCAGACCACCATGCCTTTTGGATCGATCCGAATGACAGTAACTATCTGATCAATGGCAACGACGGCGGGCTCAATATCTCGAGAGATGGAGGAGCGTCGTGGATGTTCGCATCCAATATTCCTGTCGGGCAGTTTTATCATGTCAATATTGATATGGATTATCCATACAATGTATATGGAGGAATGCAAGATAATGGATCTTGGATCGGACCAAGCTCAGTGCTTAAGCGTGGTGGAATAAGAAATAATGATTTTCAAGAGTTGTCTTTTGGTGATGGTTTTGATGTAGTTCCTTTCCGTGCGGATAGCAGATATGGCTATTCTCAGTCTCAAGGTGGAAACGTAGCATTCTACGACAGAGAGACAGGTGAGAGTCGAACCGTAAAACCAGTAGAGGGATTGGATGATCCCTATAGATTTAATTGGAACGCAGCCATCGCTCAAGATCCTTATGATGATTGTGGAGTATATTTTGGTAGCCAATATGTACACTACTCCGCAGATTGTGGAGTAAGTTGGGCCAAGATCTCTGACGACCTTACGACCAACGATACGACAAAACAACATCAAGACAAAAGTGGAGGACTAACTATCGATGCCACTCAAGCAGAAAACTATACCACTATCGTTACTATTGCACCAAGCCCTGTAGATGATAAAGTAATCTGGGCCGGAACGGATGATGGTAATATCCAAGTAACTAGAGACGGTGGTGAAACATGGACGAATACTATTAAAAATATCCATACTGCTCCAATTAATAGTTGGATCAATCAAATAGAAGTATCAACGCAAAATGCTGGAGAAGCTTTTGTCGCGCTTAACAACTATAGGCAAAATGATTATGAAGCCCATGCGTACCATACTACTGATTATGGAATGACATGGCGACGTATCGCCAATGATAGCCAAATCAAAAGTTTTGTTCAATGTATCGTTCAAGATCCAGTAGAGCCTAATCTACTTTTCATCGGTGCAGACTCTGGACTTTATATCTCATTTAACAAAGGTCAATCTTGGACACAATGGAAAGAAGGCTTTCCAGCAGTACAAGTTTCAGATCTCAAAATACACCCACGAGAATATGATCTCGTGATCGGTACATTTGGTCGTTCATTTTGGATACTAGATGATATCAGACCGCTAAGAGCTATGGCTACCGAAGGCATCAATACACTCAATTCTGATATGAAACTCTTCCCTATGCCTGATGCATATCAAAATAACTATCGGTCATATGATGGTATTAGGTTTATCGCTCAAGGAGAATTTGTCGGAGAGAACAAACAAGGCGGTGCAATGATGAGCATCTGGAAAAAGCCATCTAAGAAAAAGGATGTGATGGTTGATAAGAACAAGAAAAAAGATAAAAAGAAGGATAAAAAAGAAGACTATCAAGAAGTTAATAAAAAGAAAAGTAAGTCTTCTAATAAGGCAACATTCTATGTATTAAATAGCAAGATGGATACTGTACGCACTTTCACTAGAAAACTGAAAGATGGAATGAATAGAACATTTTGGCGATTTGAAAAAGATGGGATTGAAGGTCCATCACGAAGAAAGCGTAAAAAAGATGCGGATAAGCCGAGAGGGTTAGATGTAATGCCTGGCATATATAAAATTATCGTAGAGCTTGGCGACAGTAAAGACAGTAGTATGGTTAATGTAAGACCAGACCCAAGAAGTAAAATAACTGTCATTGATCGCAAAGCCATCAATGAAGAATCAGAAGAATTCTACAAAATAATTACTGCCACAAAAGAAAGTTTTGATCAATTAAAAGATGCCAAGAAATCACTTGACCTTAGCAGGAAAATCATAGAGATGCAAGAAGATACTTTGCAGAAAGATCTCAAGAAACAAATGAAAGAAATATCAAATAGCCTTGATAGTCTGTCTAATCTATTTATGGATCCAGAAGGACTCAAAGGAATACAAAGAAATCCAAATACGCTGAATAATCGACTATGGACTGCACGTAGGTATCTAGAATCTTCATGGACAATTCCGGGGCAAAATGCCATGAAAGCTGTAACCAACGCTAGAGAAGAGGCGGAAGAAACGATTAAGGCAGTAAATGAATTTATCCAAGTAGATTACCTGCTATTTCAAAAAACCATTAATGGACTTAGAGTGAAGATTTTTAAAGAGATGCAGCCAGTGAAGATCGAGTAAGTGGCAATCCAGTAAATATTAAATATCATTGAAAATAAAAAGCTACAAGATCAAGCCAAAAATTCAGGCAAGCATTTTTTCGAACGAATGAAAACTATTTAAACAAAATATAATATAATCGGTGGTGTTAGAGGTAGTGGATTATTCTTAAGAATAGAGATTGTACATCCCGACACGAAATCATACCAACCCAATACAGATTTAGCAAAACATATAAAAAGTGAAATGCGGAAAATGAATATATTGGTGAGTACCGACGGTACCATATAATAATATGATCAAAATGAAACCGCCGTTGTGTTTTTCTCCACAAGATATCGATATAGTTCTTGACGCTTTAGAATCGATTCTTTTTATTCAAAAATAAGGATCAGGATGAAAACCTATTGGGGGGAGCTATTTTTAATCAAGCCGTACAACAAAAAAGCAGCTTAAAATACTAAGTAAAGCTGCTTTTTTTTTATTCTATTCTGTCAACACTACTCTCCAAATGGAATAGAAAATTTTTCGTCCTTAATCATTTCTTGATCAGTAAGTGTTTCCATATATGCTACTAAAGCAGTTTTCTGAACCTCTGTAAAATTCATTTTTTTCACTTGCCCATTACTCTCTCTAAGCTCAGGACTTAGATTTATATGTTCTTTCACATTTTCAGAATAGAAGTCTACTACTTCTTCCAAACTTGCGAACCTTCCGTCATGCATATAAGGACCAGATAATCCAATATTTCTTAGAAAAGGAACTTTGAAAATTGCCATGTCACTAGAATTTCCAGTCTTTGCTCCTTTACCTTGGTCAGTATATACTTGATCCAAACCGTTATTTGCGACTGCTTTTACCGTAAAGTCATGCTTTGCACCATGACAGGAGGCACAATTAGTATTATATAGTGACTTCCCTAAATTTTCTGAAGCTGTATAATTAGCGAAGTCTTCATTTACATTCAAAGTCTGATTCATTCCTTCATCAAATCTCGATTCATTCGAAGAAATCGCATTTACAAACTGCGTGATAGCTTTCAATAGGTTTTCTTCATTGATCTCATTTTCACCAAATGCCTTTCTGAACAAGATATCATAGTAAGCGATAGACTTTACTCTCTCCACTATAGCTTCCATCGTCATACCCATCTCTGAAGGATTTTCTATAGCTGCTTGAGTTTGCTCTTCCATACTATGTACAGAATCATCCCACGAGAATCCAGCTAAAGCTTCGCCTTCAGTAGAACCACCATATGATGTAGTAAGACCCATTGCAGTAGTACCTAGAGCAAGACTATTCCTAGTTCCATTCTCTCCATCAAATCCTTGAGACAGAGCCTCATTATGAGCAAATCCTGCCGTCTGTACGTGACAAGATCCACATGATACTGTTCCATTTCGTGAGAGTAACTCATCGTAAAATAATACTCTTCCCAAAGTAGCCGTATGATTAGCTTTATTCAGTTGAATAGGAGCTATCGGAAAAAATGCACCAGCATTAATATGTTCTGGCACATCTACTATGTAATTATGGAGTTCACCTGGAAGATTAAGACTCTTAGAGAGTTCCTCATATTCATTAGCTGTATAATCTACTGCTGTAGACTCCTTTTGGCAAGAAGACAACATCAACACAGTACCTAATAAGATGGCTGAATGATTGAATAATTTGTTAAGTTGCATTTCTTAATTTTTTACTTGGTGTCAAAGCCAAAATCTACATCAAAAACATGATTACTTACTAAATTTGATGTGATAACGTGCTAAAAATAATAATTTATAAACATACATATGCCTAATAAAGGGATATTTCTACAGTTTTTAGACCTTGCAATACAGAGATAAGATGGATATTAAGAGCTATATGCTAATTAGCATTTAATATTTTTTAATAAAGAGATACTCCCATTAAGCGTATTTTATAGATACATTTGACCCATTATAATCATATTACTAGATCAGATCACTATGCGTACTATTTTACAACTAGCATTTACTTTTACTATTGCTTTTTCAATGGTTTCATGTGGCGGGGATGCCAAATCACCTGACAATGCAAATAAAACGACCTCTGCTGAGGATAACTCTACTAAGCCCATACCAACATTTAAGATGTCAAGTGGCAAGAACGATACTAAGGCAACAAAAACTAATAGACAGAATATATCTAGCCGTAATAATACACTTAATAATAATGCAAAAAATACTGGAGGTTTTACAAGTAATCCTATGAGTGCCAAACCCTCTAATACCAATACCAAACCCAAAATTAGCTCCAAAACTAAGCTTACTGACGGTCAGATCCTTGCAGGTGTTCCAAATGCTTGTTCATTAGTGTCAGTAGATGAAATTGCCAAAATAGTTGGTGTGTCTGCGTCTGACATCAGGCTAAAGGATGCAAGTCATACTAAAAGTCCTTTCACAAGATCTTGCTTTTTTAGATGGGACGGAGCATCACCAAACACTGGAATCCTAATTCAAGTACAAGCGAATCCAATACAAGAAGAATATGCAGAATGGGTATCTCTTTTTGTAAGCAGTAAAAGAACCATAGGAGAGAAAGCTATGGGAACTAATGAAACTTTCAAATATGAAAAAATGGAAGGTTTAGGTGACGATGGCTCTTATTCTCATAGACTTGGCAAATATTTTTGGAGAGATGGTAACAAATATGCTTTTATGATAGCATTCAACACCAATAGCGCCAAGAAATTACAAATGAAAAACGCCAAGACTATTGGAAACATAATGATGAAGAATTATAATAATTTATAATTTCTCTATTTACTTTACCTTCATTCACAAAAAAATAATATATTTAATTATTAATCAATAAGTTACGCATTTAATAAATATCATCAATATGATGAATTGGCTAATCTCTAATATTGAAAAATACTCGTTCGGAGTCTGTTCATATCTAGCGGATAGAATAGGTATTAGAAGCTCTAGAGTACGTCTATACTTTATTTACACATCATTTGCCACCTTTGGGTCTCCTCTAGTTTTATACTTGTGTATGGCGTTTTGGATTAATATAAAATCATACCTACGCAGAGGTATGATGCTTTGGAGCAAATAATCCATCTAAGTATTATAAGGTGACATTAACCAATTCCTAGATTCCTAGTAGTCTAAATACTACAAAAAGGCCTAGCCTACTCTATTCCATATTTTGTATAATATAACTCCTGCTATAGTAGCAGAAGATAAAGCTATCAATGCGTTTAGAGTTTCCCCATATATAAGATAACCCGTACCAAATAAAGAACCGTAGACCAATACGATACCGAGCACTATCGCTAACAATCCACTCCCAAATCTATCTTTAGTTATACTCAATTTATTTTTTAGAATCACTACTTTCCAACCTGGTGAGAATGGCTTAATTTTTTCATAGAATGAGACAAGCTTTTCATTTTCTGTAGGTCTTGTAGCATATGTCACTATCAACCAAACAACAGTTGTAATTACAATATTATAAAGTAACTTATGATGCCCCGGCATATATCCTACATCTTCCGGTGTAGACCCATCAAACCAAAGATGAAAATACAAGGCGATTAAAAAGGAGCAAATCATTGCAGCAATTTCTGTGTAGGCGTTTATTCTCCACCAAAACCATCTTAGGATATAGATCAACCCAGTACCTGCACCTAACATTATTATAAGCTGAAAAGCAGCTTCAGCACTGGTGAGTGTAAGAGCTAGCAATGCTCCTAATACCATCATCACTGCTGTACTTATTCTACCAAGTATAACTAATTGCTTCTCGGAAGCTCGAGGATTTACAAATCTATGATAGACATCATTAACTATATAAGATGAGCCCCAATTAAGATGACTACTAATCGTCGACATAAATCCAGCAAATAATGAAGCTAGAATGACTCCTAATAAACCCGCTGGCAAAAAGGTCAGCATTGCAGGATATGCGAGATCATCATTTATTATACTGGCGTCAATATTGGGAAATTTGGCGGCTAGAGAAGCATGGTCAGGAAATACAACAATGGATGCAAATGCAATCAGTATCCATGGCCAAGGCCTCAGGGCGTAATGCATTACGTTAAAAACGAAGGTAGCTGCAACTGCGTGTTTTTCATCCTTCGCAGCTAACATTCTTTGAGCTATATAGCCACCTCCTCCTGGTTCTGCTCCAGGATAATAACTTGCCCACCATTGTACGCATATAGGCAAGAGAAATAAAGTCATAAACATATTATCGTCCTGAGGGATAAAGGCCATCTTGGCTTGTATCTCTGGCTGACTTAATAGATTGGTCAATCCACCAATCTGTGGTAGATCAAGTATATATACAGCAGCTAGTACAGTGCCAATCATCGCCAATATAAATTGAAAGAAATCTGTAAATAATATCCCTCTCAATCCACCTGACATCGAATAAAGAACGGTTACTACACTTGCAATACCTAAAGTATGTATCGCAGGCAAATCGAACATTACACTACCAATTTTTATAGCGGCAAGGCATACTGTAGCCATTACTACAACATTGAATAAGACTCCCAGATAAATGGCTCTAAACATACGAAGGAATGCAGCTGGCTTGCCACTATATCTCAGCTCATAAAATTCTAGATCGGTCATCACTCCAGATCTCCTCCATAATTTAGCGTATAGAAATACGGTCAACATACCTGTAAGCAAAAAAGCCCACCATACCCAGTTTCCTGAGACTCCATTCTTCCGTACAATATCCGTGACTAGATTGGGGGTATCCGCTGAAAACGTCGTCGCCACCATAGATATACCTAAAAGCCACCATGGCATATTCCTCCCACTCAGAAAAAAATCGACAGAACTCTTACCTGCTTTTTTGGATGCCCACAGACCAATTAGTATTGTTACTAAAAAGTAACCTATAATAATTGCCCAATCAATAGTATGTAATTGCATTTATTATGTTTTTAGCTTTGTAGAAGTAAGATATACAATTGAAGTGATTTGGAGTTTAACTATCTTACTACTATCTCATCTATGAAGAGCCATGCTCTATTTCCTGCACCTTGATTCCCTTCAGCAATAACTCCATGATCCATGGCCAATACTCTTATTGCAACTACATCCTTTTTATTAAGCATTAATTCTTGTGAATGAATTTTGTGTTTAACATTATCCAACTTTTCTTGAATGTCCACTTTTTCAAATTCATCTTTTGTGATAGTTTTTACCCAAACATTAATTGACTTTGGTGGGTATATCCATTGGCCAGGAGAATTGAAGGTACTCACTTGAATACTTTCTATATCAATAGAAGAATCAAAATTTAGAGTAGCATCCATAGATTCACCAGAGAATCCTAACCATTCGTTACCACTATATTTTTCTTGAGAGCCTCGTATCCCATTGATAAGACTCAAGGCACCATATCCAGGATATGCTTGATTTGGCTCATTTTTCAAAGCGATTTCACAGCCCATTGCCTTATGCCATTTTACATCTACTATGGATGGTCGACCTTCTCTTCCACCATTCGACGCTGTAAAAGTATATTTTCCCGAACCATCTATTTGATATTTTGTCTCCTCTACTCCAAGCAATCTTGTTTCTCTTGGAGATGTCACTTTGATCGTGGCATTAGCTATTCGGTCTTTCAATTTTATAAAAAGCTTTCCATTGTCACTTTTCGCAATAATATAATTCAGATCCAATGTATGATTGGCAATATTTACACCACTTTTCTCCCAATGATTAACATGATCAGTATACCTTTTGAGAAAATCAGAATACTCTAGTTTATTATCTTTCCCTCTCCATAGCGTCTCTGACAAAGCTATCATACGACTGTAGGCCATATATTCAACTTGATCAAATGTGGGCATATATTCAGTCCATACATTACCTTGACCACCCAGGATATATTTATGATACGCTTCATCCAACTCATCAGGTATTGGATCCCATTCATACACTTTCTGTAATGGCAAGTAACCACCAATAGCTAAAGGTTCAGTATCATTTACCGATTGATAATAATCAAAATAGCAATGTGATGTCGGCGTCATAATCACATTATGGCCTGATTCAGCCGCTTTTATTCCTCCTTTAATTCCTCTCCAACTCATTACGGTAGCATTCTCTGCTAGCCCTCCTTCCAAAATCTCATCCCAGCCTATTATTTGTTTTCCCTTTCCATTGATATACCTTTCCATTCGAGATATGAAGTAAGATTGGAGTCCGTGCTCATCTTTAAGTTCTTTAACACTAATAAGGTCCTGGCAAAATCTAGATTTTTTCCAAGCATCTTTTGGTGCTTCATCACCACCAATATGAATGTATTTGGAAGGAAAAAGAGAAACGACTTCATCGATCACATCCTCCAAAAATGAAAAGGTCTGCTCAGTTGGACAATAAATATCAGAAAACACTCCCCATTTGGTAGCTGTGCGGTATTCTGTATCTACGCATCCCAATTCTGGATATGCAGCCAAAGCGGCAAGGCTATGTCCAGGCATTTCTATTTCAGGTATTACTACGATCCCATAAGATTGAGCGTAATCTACGATCTCTTTCACTTCTTCCTGAGTATAAAATCCACCATACCGCTTACCATCATACTGAGGAGGCACGTCACTATAATGACCTACTAAAGTTGAATCTCTATAAGCGGATATACTTTGC
>Ga0228627_1001837_pt1 | contig 10712 bp, 10 predicted proteins | sample 33DmetaG_FD_190483 | JGI IMG/M metagenome (GOLD analysis project Ga0228627, IMG submission 190483) | Seawater microbial communities from Monterey Bay, California, United States - 33D | ecosystem: Environmental > Aquatic > Marine > Coastal | place: USA: California | collected 2016-09-28 | reverse complement strand
GGGCGCGGACGTTGCACTCATGCAGACCACCGAACGGGAAGCAAAATTTGTTGTTGACGAATGAGCCGCCTAAACGGGGCCGGTTGCGCTCATAGTACGCTGGGCGACCGCCCAGGCGGTCGGCCTTTAGGGGACAGGTGTTGTCCGCGCAACATCGCCCCGAGTCCCTCTTGACCAGTTACAAATAGTTGTTATAGGTCGCGTTTTGATAAAATGATCAGGTTTCGGTGAAGTCGCCCGTGCCCAGCTCGATAGGCTGCTCGCTAGGCACCCACTGCGTTTTCTTCGCCAAAGCCTCGATCTCCGGACGGGCGCGTTCGAATGCTCTGAGAAGTTCACTGCCCGAGGCATCGGTTGCACCGAAATGGTCTTGCAGCACTTCGCTCGAAATCTCGAACTGACGCGACACGCCTCCTGTCTTCAGCGAGAAGACTACATCGCCATCGCGTACCGATGCCTGAGTCATTTGCGCAAAATCGCCCATAGCCGCTCCTTGATAGGCGGCGCCACCCAAGTGCAGCGCCGAGCAAGGGACGGGCGCAAGTCGCATGCCCTCAAGCGGTGCCAGCGTCCTCTGCTTGAGGCGAGGGCTGGGCACTTGTGGAGGCAGAAGCTGGCAAACGGGCGTAGTCGGCTCGCGCACGTTCGAGCTCGTTGTGCGCCTGAACATACGAGCCGTAAGCGGCCGAGGCCATCGGCGCGTTGGCGCCATGCGCTCTTAGCGCGAATTCGGTTTCCGCCACTTTCAAGGCGGCGTAGGCTTGCGCGCGAGGCGTATTTTCGACGCCGAATGTCTCTACTGCACGTTCGATGCGTTCGGCCAAGGTGGTAATGGCCATGTCCAGTCCACGCTGCATGCCTTCGTGATGAGCGTCTTCGGCGGGATCGGGAATGATGTGCTTTAGCGTGACCTGGCTGCGGTGCGCCTGCGCTTTCGCTGCTTTGATGAGCTTTAGGTCTTCGATAACGAGTTGAAGGTGGTCCAGCGTTTCAGCGGTAATGGGCAATGTCACAACAGATCCAAATCGACGGCGCTACAGCAATGCGGGGATACAGAGTCTCAAGCGACGCACGGCGTCGCCCTGTATACGTATACGGACAAACACGGCGTTTGGATGTCGTTCGTCAAAAAAAATAACAAGGGGCCAATCGGCCCCTTGCGTTATCTCCCAGCCGAAGCAGAACTAGGGTTCGATCTGCTTCGGTTTCGGGGCGGAGTCGTCGCCGGGCACGTCGCGGCGAGCCGCTTCGGCTGTGCCAGCGCCGGGTATAAGGATATCAACTAATGCCTCTCCGTAATGAGGCAGCACGTTGAGATCCTCATCTTCATGCTGGCCGATGCGCAAAGTGTCGCCATCCTGCTCGAGATAGCCTTTGTCGATCAAGCTCGCGGTGTGCGCGCTGGCTTGGGGTTGACGCCCTTCGCGCATCGCTTGAAGAACGGCAATCTCGTCCGCGGTCAGTGGGGTGCGTGTCGTCATTGAATCTCCCTAATCCTTATATGCGACCCATGAGCAGCAGAACGATCACGATCAGCAATACGAGGCCCAATCCTCCCGTCGGACCGTATCCCCAACTGCGGCTATGCGGCCAGCTGGGCAGAGCGCCGATGAGCAACAAAATCAAAACGATCAGCAAAATCGTGCCTAAGGTCATGGTGGCTCTCCTATTACAAGGCATACGCCTCGATCCTTCCCAATTGTGAACAGCTTGCATGAGGGCTTAAGCAATTGCCGGGCCTGAGAATCTAGGAAACATTTAGAATTTTTTTATGAACGCGAGCACTGAGACGTTTCGCCAGGAAAAACGTCAGTCTCACGTCAGATATGGGCTGTTCTGCGCGGCGAAACCGAGCGATAAGCTGGGGTTTGCCCGTGGTTCTTGGGTTTTTTACGTTTTCCTGAAAAAAACCCTCGCAACACCGTCAATGAGCAGGTACAGTAGTGCGCGTCATCAGAGTAAGAGCGCGATCAAGGCTGCGCTTACGTTTGCTTAAACTTATGCTTCATGTGTAGGTTGCAAAGCACCGATGAGCGGGTATTATCGCGGACGGCGGCGTTGCGTTTTATTCGAATTTTTTCGCCGCTGGCAATTAAGATATTTATTAGGAAAGACAGATGGAAACCGGTATCGTAAAGTGGTTCAACTCGGAAAAAGGCTTCGGTTTTATTACTCCTGACGGCGGTGGCAAAGATCTCTTCGCTCACTTCTCGGCTATTGAGGGTTCGGGCTACAAGTCGCTCGAAGAAAACCAACGCGTGAGCTTCGTCTCCGCTGAAGGCCAAAAAGGCCCCCAAGCCACGGAAATCAAGGTACTGTAAAGCACCCCAGAATCCCTGAAAACCCCCGCTAGTCGGGGGTTTTTTTTTGCTTCGGGCATTCGTCCAGATAGCCAGCATTTGCTAGCGGTTCAGCATTTGCTAGATTAACGCCTTCGATGTTTCAAATAAGAGAGACCACGTGGCTCGATCCCGTTTTTTATCGCGCGTATCCAGTTTTTTATCGCGCGTATCCAGGGAACGCAATGTGTCAGCTTGCCAGGGGCTGGGCGTGTCGCTATGGCTGTTAATGGCTGTTGGCGGCTCGGTCCGGGCGCAAGAAGTTGCCGCTGACGTGCCTCCGTTGGTGGCCGATGGCCTGCTGTCTCAGGTGTTCGCGCGAATCGGCCTGTGGTTCGACGGCCTGATCGTGCAAGTTCGTCTGGCAGGCGCGGCCTTGCTCGAACTGCGTGGATTGGGCGCATGGTGGGCATCGCTCGAAGCCACCCCGGGTGGACGCGAGGCCGTGTTCGTGGGCACGGCGTGGGTGTTGGGTGTGATTGCCCTGGCATGGGTGGTGGAAGGCCTGGTGGCGCGATTGCTGGCCAAGCCACGCCACTTGGTGGAAGCACATGCTGAACGTCGGCCCGCTGCCAATCTGCTGCAACGCATGCCTTACGCTTTGGCTCACGCTGCGCTGTACTGGTTTCCACTGACGGCCTTTCTAGCGACGATGGGTGTATCGTCCAACGCGTTTCTCACCGGTACCCGGACGTTTTTCGTGGTGTTGGCCATCGCCAACGCTTATGCCGGCGTGCGGGTCGCTTTGTCGCTGATTCGGGTGCTGGTATCGCCGGTCGGTGGACGCTTGCGCCTGTTGACCCTGACTGACGAGCGGGCAGAGTATGTCTACCGTTGGGCCCGGGCCATTTTCATCGTCTCTGGCGTCGGCGTCGGGCTGGGCGAGTGCCTGGTGCAATTCGGTGCAGGCGAGAATTTACGGGTGCTGACGCTCAAGTTGTCGTCCTTGATCGTTCACATCATGTTGATTGTGTTCGTCCTGCGAGTACGCCAGCCGGTTGCGCAGTTCATTCGCGGCTCGGCACCAGCTGGCGCGACGCGTTCGGGCTGGCAGGCGGTTCGTGCGTTTGCCGCCGACATCTGGGCACCGCTGGCCGTGGTGTTTATCGCGGCGTTGTGGCTAGTCTGGGCCTTGAGCGTAGCCAACGGTTTCGAGCGGGTGATTCATTTCATTGCAGTGAGCGCTGCCGTATTGATCGTCGCTCGGGTGATTGCCATCCTGGTGTTCGGGGCGCTGGATGCGGGATTCAATCGGCTCGACCCCATGCTGGAAGACAAGCCCGATGCATCGAGCAGTCGTTATCGGGCCTTGGTCCGATTGGCGCTGACGGTTGTGTTGGTGGTGGCCACTGTCGTCGCGCTGCTGATGGCCTGGGGCGCGCCGGTGGGCGAATGGTTTGCCGCAGGCACCTTTGGTCGGCGCTTCGCTTCGGCCTGCTGGACGATCGCCATCGCGCTACTGCTGGCCGTATCGGCGTGGGAGTTCGCCGGATACGCGATTCAGCGTCGTATCGATGCGTGGACCGCTACCGGCGATACCTTGCGAGTGGGACGTTTGCGCACGCTACTCCCCATTTTGCGAACGGCCTTGCTCGTTGTGATCGGTCTGGTGGTGTTGTTTACGGTATTGAGCGAGCTGGGTGTGAATACCGCACCCTTGCTGGCCAGTGCCGGTATTCTTAGCGCGGCCATTGCATTCGGGTCTCAGAACCTGGTCAAGGACTTCGTCACCGGTGTGTTTCTGTTGATGGAAAACACCATGCAAGTGGGCGATAACGTAACTGTGGCGGGCGTGTCCGGCACGGTCGAGCATTTGTCCGTACGCACGGTTCGCCTGCGCGCGGGTGATGGGTCCTTGCACACTGTGCCGTTCAGCTCGGTGACCACCGTCAACAACACCAACCGGGGCTTGGGTAACGCGGCGGTTCGGATCACCGTGACACCCGATACCGACGTCGCGCTGGTCTACGACACCTTGCGAGCCATCAGCGCCGAAATGCGTTCCGAACCGGCCTATGCCGATCTGATCCTGGCTGATGTCGATATCTGGGGGGTGGATCAGATCGACGGTGCATCGATCACTATCGCAGGACAGATCAAGACGCTCGATCGTGGGCGTTGGGGCGTGCAACGCGAGTTCAATCGCCGTGTACTGGAGCGTTTCCGTCAGCACCATATTCGTCTGTCGAATCCGCGCGAGACCACGATGGTCACTCAAGCTGATCCTACTTCTACCGGCGAGGCGGGGTGATCGCCCGGATTTTTTCGCCTCGGTCTGCAAGAGTGCGTGCCGTGCGTCCATCGTGGCTGACGCCCATCGCCGCCGCACTGGGCACGGCGACGCTGGGCCTGGCAGTGTCGAATGCCGCGGCAGCGAGTGCAACTGCTGCGGCATCGAGCCCAATCCCATTTTCGCTGCCTGTCGAGGCTGGCGATCGTTCGCCTGCCCAGCTAGACAGTTGGGGAGCCTTGACCGCAGGGGCGGTTAAGGCCGACGAGGCCGCCGCAGGGTTGGCCTGGCCAGAAGAGAATGCGTCCTCTTGCCTGGATTGGCACGCCGAGAATCTGGATGTGGTCGAAGGGCGATACGAGGCGTATCGTGATATGCCCGATGTGCGTTGGGCCATGGGGTCGCTGCCCTTGGGATTGGGCATGGTTCGTACCGTGATCGAGCTACGCTGGCGCGACATCGCCGCCGCGTCGGCCGATGGCTCGAAGAGCCGCAGCGCCTTGGACTCGATGGCACAGGGCAAAGTGCTTACTCAAACGCTGTTCGATGCCGTTAGTGCCAGCGAGTTCGCTGGGGGAACGAGTTTCTATCGCAGCGAGACGGGTCTGCACATCGACTACCCGCGTTGCGAGTGGGGTGCAGGCACGTGCGATACGTCTAGCCGGCACTATCGCTATTCGGCGCTCGCCAAGCAGTTTGTGGGAGCCGATCCCGTGTCCGAGGATGCGCTGTTGCATCTTTGCCCACCAGGCTATTTTGCTGTGCAAGTGAGTCCGCCTGCGGTTTCGTCCGGATCAGCGAGTCGGTAGCCGACGCGCGCTCATATAAATGCCACAAAACATTCCAAATGCTGCTAAACTTTGGAATCGTAAATGATGTGTGACTTGTGCTATGAGCTATTACGTCGTCGATGCGGAGCGCGCCACTCAACTGATGTTTTCGTTGTTGGCCGAGAAGCCCTGGCTCAAGGATGCTGGCGTTTGGGCCCATCCCCAGCGTCCGCCCCACACTGAAACCCAGGCCATGCGATTTTTGTCGCAAATGCGGAGTTGCGACGCTTCGGGTTGGGGCGATTGCGAGCCCGCCGTACGCAAGACGGTCAGCACTTTTTTGATCGACTTTCTGTTTAAGTTGCGACAACCCGAACGTTTCCTCAGCCAGACGAGCTGGCGAGTGCTGGAAGACGAGGTGCCATGGCGGCAAGCGATGGCGATTGTCGAACATGAAATCGCCCATGGATTGCCGCAGGTCTGGCAGGCGTCCAGTGTGTTTGGCGGCGAAGACGACGAGGAGGACGAAGCGGCGTAGCCGTCTTCGCATTAATAGGCATTTTGGGTCGGCGTCGACATACACGACGATGACGATGAGATCCGGCCAGGCATTGCAAAACAAAGAGGGCGCCCAGGGCGCCCTCTTTGTTTTATTGCGGGTACGTGATCATCCGCAGATGCTGTTGGTGCGTATTACTGTGGAATCGGTATCGGTGGAATACTGCGCACCGCATTGTCACCGGGAGGCGGCAGCGCATTGCCAGGCAGCGGGGCCAGCGGGGTGCTGCCGTCGCCTGAACGCAATCCGCCCGGAGTGTGAAGTGCGCTGCCGAAGGCACCATCGCTGGCTCGGGCGTTGTTCAGGAAATCGTCCAGCGAGCTTTGAGCGACGGGCAGATCGAGCGATGCGATTGCCTGGCCCGGCGGAAATTCCGACAGATAATACTCGCCGTTATCGACGACGATACCCTCGGGACGCGGCCGAGGTTCAGCCACCGGCACGCCTTTCAGAGCGACTTTCATGTAGTCGGCCCAGGCCGTCAGCGCCATGCCGCTGCCGTAAACGCGTCCCATCGAACGCGGCTGGTCGAAGCCCAGCCAGACCGAGGTGGTCAACGCCGGGGTATAGCCGGTGAACCAGGCATCGACCGAGCCGTTGGTGGTGCCGGTCTTGCCACCGATATCGTTGCGCTTGAGCAAGGCCGTGGCGCGTGCCGAGGTGCCCGAGCGTGCGCCGCCTCGCAGGATGTCGTTCATGATCCAGGCGATGCGAGGGTCGATGGCGCGTTGCGCATCCTCACCGGCGCGAACCGGTTGGGCTTGCACCAGCACCTTGCCTGATCGGTCGGTGACCCGATCAAGTAGATAAGGCGGCACGTGGTAGCCGCCATTGGCGAACACCGAGAACGCGCTGGCCACTTGCAAAGGCGTGGCGCCGCCTGCCCCCAGGCCCAGCGGCAATACTGCCGGCCAGCGCGTGGGATCGAAGCCGAAGCGGGTCAGATATTCTTGTGCGTACTGCGGAGTGATGGCCTGAGCAATCCGGATGGTGACCATGTTCTTGGACTTGTACAAAGCCTGACGCAGCGTCAAGAACGGCTCGTAGGTGTTGCCATCGTTTTTGGGCGACCAGGGCTTGGATCCTGTTTGTTGCGCGGTCAGGAAAAACGGCTGATCGGAAATCTGGGTGGCAGGCGTCAAGCCCCGCTCGATGCCTGCCGCGTAAACGAAGGGCTTGATGCTGGATCCAGGTTGGCGGAAGGCTTGAGTGCTTCGGTTGAAGTGGCCTCGCCAGAAGTCGAATCCGCCGATCATCGCCTTGATGGCGCCGTCTTGCGGCACGACCGAAATCAAGGCCGCCTGCAAAGCGGGCATGTTGATGATTTCCCACTTGTCGTCGAAGCGGTGGATGTGGACGACCGCACCGCGCGAAATGCGGATGTCTTCCTTAGCTTTCGGACCCAAGGCCCGTGCCACCACGGACAGTGCCTTTTTATCGTCGATAGCGACGATCTCTTTGCCGCTACGGGCCACGACGACTTTGTCGGGCGCCGCCGACAAAACGACCGCGGTCAGCAAGTCGCCGCTATCGGGGGTTTGATCGAATGCGGTGTCCAGCAGTTCGTCCAGCTTGGTGGGATCGCTTTCGACATTCTCGGGCAGGGCGATGCGCGCGGCAGGGCCAGGGTAGGGGGCGCCCCGGGTATAGTCGATCAGACGCTCGCGAATGGCCACGTAGGCGGCCGCCTGAGCGCGCGAGTCGATGGTGGTGTAGACGTCGATGCCCACCGTGTAGGCTTCTTCGCCATACAAGGCGACGGCCGCCTGGCGGGCAAGTTCGGCAGGATACTCGCCATGCACGGCGAGCGTGGGGGTGTCGTCGTCTCGTACCCGGCCAATCTTGATCTCTTCGGCCATGGCCGCGTCATAGGCAGCCTGATCCAAGTAGCCCAACTGAAGCATACGACCCAGCACGTAGTGTTGGCGGATCTGCGCACGTTGGAAATTGGTGATGGGATTGGCGCGCGATGGCGCTTTGGGCAGGCCCGCCAGCATAGCGGCTTCGGCGTTCGTCAGCTCCGAGACGTTTTTGCCCAGGTAGGTGCGGGTGGCAGCCGCAAATCCATAGGAGCGATGGCCCAGATAGATCTGGTTCATGTAGAGCTCGAAGATCTGATCTTTCGACAGCTCGCGTTCGATCTTGAAGGTCAGCAGCAGTTCGTAGAATTTCCGAAGAAACGTTTTGTCACTGCTCAAGTAGAAATTGCGAGCGACCTGCATGGTGATGGTGCTGGCCCCCTGGCTTCGGGCACCACTGCTGACGTTGGTCAATGCGGCGCGCGCCACGCCAAACCAATCGACGCCACCGTGGGTATAAAAGTCGTCGTCCTCGGCGGCCAGCAGGGCGTGTTTGAGCGAGTCGGGAAACTCGGCGAATCGCATGACGTTGCGATGCTCTTCACCGAATTCGCCAATCAGCACGCGATCGGCGGTATAGACGCGCAGCGGTACGCTGGGCCGGTAATCGGTCATGGCGTGCAGGTCGGGCAGGCTGGGCCAAGTCAGGGCCAGGGCCAGCCCGAGCGTGACCGAGCCGCAAGCCGCCAGACCGGCGGCTATGAAAGCCGCCCGTCGCGCGAAAAAACCAAGAGAGTGCGACGGCTTGGCGGGCGCACGGGAAGAGGGAGACTGGCGGGAATTCATCGGAGGGGATTCTAGGGCGAAAACAGATAGACCCGCGAATCGGTCGCGGGTTTCTGTAACGAGATATTAGTTCAGGGTTTGAGGTGTTTGACCAAAAACTTCTCCATCGCCTCGTAAAATTCGAACTTGTTCTCGTCGTTCGCAAATCCGTGACCTTCGTTGTCCTTGACCATGTATTGAACTTCGACGCCGCGCTCCTTCAATGCGCGGACGACCTGATCGCTTTCGTCTTTGTTCACACGCGGGTCGCGCGCGCCCTGGGCAATGAATAAGGGGGTCTCGATCTTGTCGACGTGCAGGACGGGAGAGGTGGCCGACAAGCGTGCTTTGTCCCGTTCCGGGTGGCCCACCATTTCGTGCATCTTGGCTAGCAAGGGTTTCCAATAAGGCGGAATGGTGTTCAAGAACGTGAAGAGATTAGACACTCCGACGTAATCGACGGCGGCGGCGTACAGCTCAGGGGTGAATGTGACGCCGGCCAAGGTGGCATAGCCACCGTAGCTGGCGCCATAGATGCCGATGCGTTTTGGATCGGCAATGCCCTGATCGATCAGCCAGCGCACGCCGTCGGTGATGTCGTCCTGCATGGACAGGCCCCATTGCCCGAAGCTGGCCTCCCAGAACGTGCGGCCATAGCCGGTCGAGCCGCGGAAGTTCATTTGCAACACGCAGAAGCCGCGGTTGGCCAGAAACTGGACTTCGGAGTTGTAACCCCAGCTGTCGCGCGCCCAGGGGCCGCCATGCGGGTTGACCACGCAGGCCAGATTTTTTGGGGCGCGGCCCACCGGCACCGTCAAATAGCCATGAATGACCGTGCCATCGCGGGCGGTGTACTGAATCGGCTTCATGGGCGCCATCTGCTGTTCTGGTAGCGCCGGGTTGATGTCGGCCAGCTTCGTCAAGCGATCGGCTGTCGAGTCGTAGATATAGCGCGCGCCGGGTGTGCGATCGTTATAGGCGGCCACGATGAAGGTCTTTTCGTCGCGGGTATAGCCTTGGAAAGCGACCTCGTAGCTGGGCAGGTGTTTTTGCACCCGCTTATAGAGCGATTCGGTTTCGGCGTCGAAGAACTTGTGCTGGGTCTTGTCCGTTTCGTAAATCGCGGCAGTCAGCACTTTACGCAAGCGCGAGTAGCTGGCACCGGCGAGATCGACCGTTTTGGCATCGAAAATCTCTTTTTCGTCTTCGGGTTTTGCCGGATCGATGGTGACCAGTGCCAAAGTATCGCGGCCTCGATTCGACAAGGCATAAAGTTGCTTGTTGTCGAACGAGAAGAACGCCGGACTGACTGATGTCTTGAAGTCGGTGGTGATCAGCGGACGGAAGTCTTCTTTTTCGGTATCGCGATAGAGCAGGGTCGTGTTCAAGCCATCGCTGGTCAGCGCAGCGCGCACCCGGCCGGCATGGTCGGTTTGCCAGTCGACGACATTGCCCGGATTTTCGGCGACGCGGGTGGATTCGCCAGTGCGGACGTTGACCCGGTAGACGTCGAAGGCTTCGGGGTTGCGCTGATTGTGGCTGATCAACACGTGATCGGGATCGTCTTCGAGATCGTCGATCACACTGGCGCGCACGCCTTGATGCGGCGTGAGATCGGTCAGTTTGCCGGTGATCGTGTCGACTGCGACGACGTGATAGTTTTCGTCGCCCCCGAAGTCTTTTTCGAACAGAACGGTTCGGCTGCCTTTCCAGTAAAAATTGCTGATGTCGCGTGCGGTTTCGCCCGTGATGCGGCGGGGTTCGCCCTTGAGCGTGCTGCCGTCGAGCGGCTGCACGAAGATGTTCAAGCGTGCCGGTTGACCGTCGACCGATGCGGGTTGCATGAATGCCAGCGTCTTGCCGTCGTCTGCGAGCCTGAAAAAGCCCTTGTCCGGATTACGGAAGAAGTCTTTCAAGGGGAACTGCGGTGGCACGGGCGTGGCGGATGCCGATGCACCGATGAGACTGGCGGCAAGAATCGAGCAGGTCATGAATTTCAGCAAGGCAAGCACTCCATAGTCGTTGCGGTTCGTTCGTTCGAACGATGTAAGCATGAACGATTCTAGGCCAACTCGGCAAACCAGCATTATGCCTTTGGTCAATGGTTATTCTGTCGGTCGAGCATGACATACGTGATAATGTCGCGATATCAGTCAGGAGATTCTCCATGAGCAAGTTTTGGCACACGAC
>Ga0228627_1001831_pt1 | contig 10728 bp, 7 predicted proteins | sample 33DmetaG_FD_190483 | JGI IMG/M metagenome (GOLD analysis project Ga0228627, IMG submission 190483) | Seawater microbial communities from Monterey Bay, California, United States - 33D | ecosystem: Environmental > Aquatic > Marine > Coastal | place: USA: California | collected 2016-09-28 | reverse complement strand
ATACCATCGGTGCTGATATCATCAGTTGCTCTGCCGGATTGACCCCCGAGTTTATCAATCTTTTAACTATTGATACCACACTTTGCAATGAAGAACTTCTATTAGCCTATAATGAAGGTCGCAATGGAAATGGCACAATTATGTTTTTTTCTGCAGGTAATGAAAATAGCCCAAATGTACTTTGGCCTGCAAACATGTCCAGAACTATAGCTGTTGGTGCGAGCGACATGTGTGATACTCGAAAACGCCCCAATGATTGCTCGGGAGAAAACTGGTGGGGCAGCGACTATGGTGAGACGCTTGATTTTGTAGCTCCAGGCGTCAAAATTGCAACATGCGACATAACAGGTAATCTTGGCTATTCCTCCAATGACTATGCCCTAACCTTCAATGGAACAAGTGCAGCATGTCCTATTGCTGCAGGTGTAGGAGCCCTTCTCCTATCAGAGAATCCAGAACTAACAGCGAATGAGGTTCGACATCTTTTAAATGTAACAAGTGAAAAAGTGGAGCCATATGCATACGACAGTTTAAATGTTGATGGATCTTGGAATGAGGAGGTTGGTCATGGTCGGATAAATGCATACGAAGCCTTAACACAGGTTTTTAATGCCAATACCTCTCCTAAGCATCCTGCTCAATCATTAACCGTTTATCCCAATCCAAATCAAGGCCTAATAAATATTAAAGGCTTGAATTCAACAAGCACATTTGTAATCTATGACCTCATGGGTAAAAAACAGCATTCAGGAGTTGTAACCATAAATAACTCTGAGATCCAAACAACAAATCTAAAACCTGGTATATATCATCTTAATTTAAGAAACCAAGTAATTAAATTCGTTCTGCTGTAAATGCATGTAATTGGAGAAAATGAAAACAATCATGAGGAAGCCAGACTTTCCATGAAAACAACTCCATTCGCATTTATTTGTTCAGCATTAATTTTAGGAATATTAGGCTCTGAACAGAATGTCACAATCGCATTTTGGAGTTCTGTCTCTATTTTACTTTTGGTTTTAGGTTTTATATTACACCTTTTCAGACCGAAAGAAAACCTGCATTATTTCATTTATTTTCTTTTTTTATTTGCACAATTAGGGTTTCTAAATAGTCATATTCAAAAAACAAAAAACACTAGTTTCACAAGCCCACAAAATTATACTTCACAATGCCAAATTATTGAAATATCCTCGAACGGGAAAAAATGGAACAAAGGAATCGCATTAGTAAAAGAGTATAAAAAAAACACCGAAAATATATCGAATGAAATAAATGAAAAAATTCTATTCTATACGGATTCATTTAGCAGTAAAAATCTCAAAGAAGGCGATTTAATTGAATTAAAAAGTCAAATACAGCCCATTTTGAATAAAGGAAACCCCGGGGAGTTCAATGCAGTTTCATTTTGGAAAAACAAAGGTATTCGCGCTTTAACGTTTTTCACAAATTTAGATTTTAATATTTTATCTCGGACTAAATCAAATTTGAAGCAAGACATTAAAACAAATGTTCTCGGAGAATTTCAAAAATGGCTACCTAAAAAACATTTAGGAATGAGCAATGCATTGTTTCTAGGAGATAAATCTTTTCTTAATCAAGAAACAAGAAATGCATTTAGTGCAGCAGGAGCTATGCATTTATTAGCAATATCCGGATTACATATTGGTTTATTTGTTTGGATTATTTTTTCATTATTACGTTTAGCCCCCAGACTTTTCACGAGAAGAATAGCTCTTTTAGTATCGCTTATATTTGTTTGGAGCTATGCATTTCTAATAGAGTTCCCTCCTAGTGTATTACGATCTGTTTTAATGTTTAGTATTCTGAGTATTGGCTATTCAGTTAAGGGTAGTAAAAACCAACTTAACATACTATTCTTTTCAGCGTCAATATTGCTACTTTACAACCCCATGTATCTTCTTGATATTGGTTTTCAGCTTTCATATTCTGCATTAATTGGGATTACATTATGCTATAAGCCACTAGCAAATTCTATAAAGCTCAATAATCGATTTATAAAATACACTTGGAATATATCCGCACTTTGTTTATCAGCGCAATTATTTACATTTCCGTTGTGCCTTTTTTATTTTCATCAATTCCCAAACTACTTTTTAATTACCAATATTGGTGTTGCTCTCTTTTCTGGCTATGTTATTGGCCTTGGTTTACTGTTTCTATTGACTTCAAAGATGTCAATAATCGCAAGTTTAATCGGAATCTTATTTTCATTTTCGCTGACGACACTAACCCTTTTTGTAAAAAAAATAGAAAGTTTACCTGCCTCAGTATCCAGAGGTTTTGAATTGAATATTTATGACTTAATTTATTTAATTGCACTATGCATAGGATTATATTGGTTTTTATTAAAAAAAAGGAAACCGCTTTCAGGAGGTGTTATATTGTTAATAATTGCCTTTTCAATTAGTGCAAAAAGATTTCAGCAAATTACTCACAAACATTTTGTCCTATTTAATTCCAATAAATTTTCATGCGCCTATTATGACTCCAAAAACATATATTTCTTCCATGACAACCTAAAAAAGAATAAAATAACAGCTTTACTTAGAGATTATAAAAGCGTATTTCCTGGGAATATAATTATCTCTAATATCGGAAAAAACAACTATGAACTACGATCAAAAACACACTCCATTGTATTTAATAAAAATAACAAGAAGATGAATTTAGCTATAGATAATCAGGACTATGAAATTATATACAGACAATATAACCAGCCGATGAAAAGGGTAAAAACCATAGGTATGCCTTGGGTTGAAAATACAAACATAAGATTAAACAAAGCTTATTTTTTCGATTTTTAAAGCCAATTATCCACTAAGTTTTATCTTTACAAAAAATCCGCGCATGAATACTATTTGCCCAAAGGAATGTAAGCTAAAAATGAATGAAAACGACAACATAGAGTTGATTGATATTCGTGAGGCTTTTGAATACGAATTTTCAAATATCGGCTGTAAACATATACCTATGCAAACCTTTTTGGATAATGCAAATGATTTAGATCCTAAAAAAACATATGTATTAATGTGTAAAACAGGTCAAAGAGCCTCTGCACTAGCTAACCTTCTCAAATGTGAGAAAGGTTATAAAAACATTCAGGTAATGGAGGGTGGTATTACAGGTTGGCAACAGAAGAATGATCCAAGCTTAATTATTGAATAAATGGATTTAATCAATCAACTCATCGACTTCATTCTACATTTGGATGCCCACCTTTTCGCTTTAATTATGGACTATGGAAATTGGATTTACCTGATCCTATTCATGATTGTCTTTGTAGAAACAGGGTTGGTTGTAATGCCATTACTTCCCGGAGACTCTCTTCTTTTTGCAGCGGGCACTTTTTGCGCAGGTGTCGTACAACATGGACAAACTGCTGAACTGAGCTTATGGATTGTGATTCCATTGCTGTGTTCGGCAGCATTCATAGGAGATAACTTGAATTATTACATAGGAAAAAATATAGGACTTAAAGTAATGCAATGGAAAATAAGGGGCAGACAAATTGTTAAACAGTCCTACATTGATAAAACTCAGGCATTTTATGACAAGCATGGACCGAAGACAATTATTCTCGCAAGGTATGTCCCTATCGTTAGGACCTTCGCTCCGTTCGTCGCAGGCGTTGGCAGAATGCAATACTTCAACTTTTTAAAATACAGCATTATAGGTGGGATAACATGGGTGTTTGCTTTAACACTTTTAGGCTTCTTTTTTGGTAATCTACCTATTGTTCAGCGTAATTTTGAAACGGTTATATTCGGAATAATTGGACTATCCCTCCTACCGATGCTTATTGAATTTATTCGGGCAAAAATAAAAGCAAGCAAGCAATAAAATCAAAAATAAATTATGCGTGCATAATATATTTTTAGTAGATTTAGCAAAAAAACGCTTTCTAAAAAAAATCATATGAGTAATACAGCATATATTGTAGCCGGTTTCCGTTCTGCAGTGGGAAAAGCAAAAAAAGGTGGCTTTCGATTTTATCGTCCTGATGACATTGGCGCTTCTGTCATAAAACATCTTGTTAAGAGTATTCCAAACCTTGATAAAGAACGTATTGATGATGTCATCGTAGGTAATGCGACTCCAGAAGCTGAGCAAGGACTCAATATGGGAAGAATGTTGTCATTAATGGGATTAGACACGGACAAAGTACCGGGTATGACTGTAAATCGATATTGTGCTTCAGGTCTTGAAACTATCGCACTTGCCCAAGCAAAAATTGAATGTGGTATGGCAGATTGTATTATTGCAGGCGGAGCTGAATCTATGTCTGTTATTGCTATGGGAGGTTGGAGAATTGTTCCGAATGCTCGCGTTGGTAAAGAAAACCCAAATTGGTATTGGGGTATGGGATTGACAGCTGAAGCGGTAGCAAATCAATATAAAGTAAGTAGAGAGGACCAAGATGCTTTTGCCCTTCATTCACATGAAAAAGCAATTAAAGCCATAAAGGAAGGTAAATTCACAGATGAAATTGTACCTATTGATGTTGAACACATTTTCCTGGATGCTGAGGAGAAAAGACAAGTAAAAAATTTCACAGTAGATACTGACGAAGGTCCCAGAGCAAGTACAATAGAAAAATTAAATTCTTTAAGACCTGTTTTTGCTCAAGGAGGTTCAGTTACAGCAGGTAATTCATCTCAAACTTCCGATGGTGCTGCATTTGTAATGGTTATGTCTGAAAAGATGGTTAAAGAGCTTAATCTTGAGCCTATCGCTCGATTGGTTTCTTATGCTACCGTTGGTGTTGAGCCTCGTATAATGGGCATTGGTCCTGTTGATGCAATCCCAAAAGCATTAAAGCAAGCAGGACTATCCATGAATGACTTAGGCCTGGTCGAGTTAAACGAAGCTTTTGCATCCCAATCGTTGGCTGTATTGCGAGAAACAGGCCTCAATCCAGAGATCGTAAATGTTAATGGAGGGGCTATAGCGCTCGGTCATCCACTTGGATGCACTGGAGGAAAGCTTAGTGTTCAGCTCATAAATGAAATGAGAAGAAGAAAACAAAAATACGGAATGGTGACCATGTGTGTAGGTACAGGTCAGGGCGCAGCCGGTGTTATTGAGCTACTAAAATAATTCTTGAAATTCTTTTTTGATTATTTTCACGGCAATACTTGTTGGGAAATCCTCAAGTTGTGCAACGATTTCGAAAATTTTTTCTGAAAGGTCTTTACTGGTAGACTTTTCATTCATTTGACTTCCGGCCATGTGAATCAGCTTAATAACTTCATCTTTTGAATTTCTTATAATATCCCAAGTAGCGGTCGAAATAAATATCTGCTGAGCCAAGTTATGTTCAAATTCATTCCGAACTGATTTCACCAATTCCGCCTGAAATAAAGCTGCGTTTAGATTAGGATTATGAACTCTCATAATCAGGCTGTTTGGATGAATGCGTTCTAAAAGTAATACTGACCGCTCATAGGCATCTAGCCTGCTTGGTAAAAAGAAATCTTGACGTTGTTTATGGAGCTCTGTTCTAAGTTTAACAATTTCTTTATCACCTTGCTTCTTTAAAAAGAGATAAACAATGATGACGAGTGAACTGCAACTAACAACTGTTATTAAAAATAATATCGAAGTGATCATATTCTATTTTTACAAATATACTTACCTTTTCAATTAACGTCAAAAGACAAATAAAGATACATTTGTATTCATGTTATTTTCAAATCTAGTTTAAATGACGCCTGTTCTAATAGTTTCGATACTTGTCCTTTACTTTGGTCTCCTCGTATCTGTTTCTTTTTTCACTTCAGACGCAAAGGGAAACGATGGTTTTTTTGTCGGAGAAAGACAATCACCATGGTATCTCGTTGCTTTTGGAATGATTGGAGCATCATTAAGTGGCGTTACATTCTTATCTGTTCCTGGATGGGTGGGTAATGAAAACAATCAGTTTAGCTATATGCAAGCTGTTTTGGGTTACTTCATAGGTTACCTTATCATCACTTATATCCTAATGCCTATTTATTACAAGTTGAACGTCGTATCTATCTATGAATATTTAAAAGAACGCTTTGGTGTTTTTAGCCATAAAACAGGAGCAATACTGTTTTTAATATCAAGAGTAATAGGAGCATCTGTTAGATTAATGCTTGTTGCTGAAGTCCTTCAAAGTATATTATTCAATGAGTGGGGCGTTCCGTTCGAAGCAACAGTTTCTATTTGTATTTTGCTCATTTGGCTATATACAAACAAAGGAGGTATCAAAACCATAGTATGGACAGACACGCTACAAACAGGGTTTATGTTGCTTTCTGTGATTCTAACAGCTTATTTTATTTCAAATGCATTACCAGTAAATGAAGGCCATAATATTCTTGAACAAGTTTCTGATGGACCTTATTCAAGAATTTTCTTCTTTGATGACCTATATGGACCCAATCATTTTCTCAAACACTTCTTTGGAGGCATATTCATTGCAATTGGGATGACTGGTTTAGACCAGGATATGATGCAAAAGAACTTAAGCTGCAAGAACTTGAAGGATGCTCAAAAAAACATGATAAGCATGGCCAGTGTTTTAATCATTGTCAATCTTATTTTCTTATTCCTTGGTGCCTTACTCTATATGTATGCTGAAACAAATAACATTTCATTCAATAAACCAGACATGTTGTTTTCGGCAATTGCAGGTGATTCCAACACCCCTTTATATATTGGCGTATTGTTTCTCCTTGGACTCATTGCGGCGGCATACTCTAGTGCAGATTCAGCACTGACCTCATTGACAACTTCAATATATGTGGATTTGACTCCCAGAAAAGCTAAAACTGAAGATAAACAAGTAGCTACAAGAAAGCTAATTCATATTTGTGTATCAATTCTAATAGTATGCGTCGTATTACTATTACATCATTTCACGGATGATTCTGCAATAGGTTTGTTAATGAAATTTGCAGGATTCACATATGGCCCCTTGATTGGTATTTTCTTTTTTGGAATTCTGACCAAAAGAAAAGTGAATGACAAATCTATTCCACTTGGTGGTATTATTTCGATTATTATTACTTTTTATCTTTGGTACTACTCTAAAGGTGCTCCGGGGGTTGAAAAAGGATCAACAGGTATATTAGGGGATTATAGCTTTGGATTTGAAATCATTATTTTAAATGCCTTTCTTACCTTTATATTGCTGCTCTTAGGATCGAAACGTAATAAATAACTGAAAAAATGAAGTTTAATTTAAGTGATTTCGGAAAACATAAATGCTTTGCACCGCTTAGCTTAACGAGACCTATTGCATGTTTAAGAATGGGTATTCATACCAATCTTGAGCGCTACAAATTATTACTACCTGATGCTTTAATCGGATTTGAAACAGAAACATACCTCAGTGAAAAATATGCACCTTTAGAATGCGACTTTTCGATAAACTCATGTGTTATACCGAACCCAGAATTCATTGCAGCAATACTTCACCTAGAAGATAATCAAAGTCTCTATCAAAATGAATTGTTACTTGCTAAGAAAGGTAATGGTCAAAACAAAATTGTTTATCTGGGAAAGAAGCTCATTATTATTGATGAACGCTGGGATCTTTTCATGATGAATAATGAAGTCCTAGAACTTGATTTTCATTATCTGACATCTCAAAGGAAAAGCATGGAATTGTCGGACTCTAATTTACTGATCGGGCCATCCGAAAATCTATTTATTGAAGAGGGTGCTACAATCGAGGGCTGTACTTTAAATACATCAACAGGTGTCATTTATATAGGAAAGCATGCAGAAATTATGGAAGGCTCTATGGTTAGAGGAGGTCTTGCGCTTTGCGAATCTGCAACCATAAAAATGGGTTCAAAGATATATGGTGCAACTACCATAGGTCCTTTTTGTAAAGTTGGTGGCGAGATTAACAATGTGATTTTTCAGTCCTTTTCTAATAAAGGCCACGATGGCTTTCTTGGAAATTCTATCATCGGTGAATGGTGCAATCTTGGAGCTGACACTAATACCTCTAACTTAAAAAATAATTACTCAAATATTCGCACCTACTCCTATAACGAAGCAAAAGAGGTCAATACTGGACATCAATTCATTGGTTTGAGTATGGGTGATTTTTCAAAATGTGCCATCAATACCATGTTCAACACAGCAACGGTTGTTGGCGTTTCATGCAATATCTTTACGGGAGGTTTTCCAAGCAAACATATCCCAAGTTTCTCCTGGGTTCATCATTCAGAAACAACCTTCAATAAGCTTGAAAAAGTTTTCGAATCTGCAAATAACATGATGTCAAGAAGAGGCCGGTCTCTTCAAGATGAAGATAAAAATATCTTAAAAGAACTTTCAATTCACCGTCCGTAAAAGCGACATTATTACTGAATTAACATTTTGGCATAAGTATTGAACCGTAAGGTATATTCCAATGAATCATTGTGAATAATATAAATTGACAACAATCAATGACATTATGTCATAATTAAAAGATATGAACGACCTATTTGATCCCTCCTTACTAAACTTATCCGGTCTTGAATCTGATGCAGAATTCATTCCTTTAACTACAGCTGAAGAGGAAGAAACTGTTAACAAACAAGATTTCCCTGAAAACTTACCTATTCTTCCACTGAGAAACAATGTTTTATTTCCAGGAGTAGTCATCCCTATTACGGTAGGACGCGACAAATCTATCAAACTCATTCAAGAGGCAAATAAAGGAAATAAAATCATTGGTGTTGTTTCCCAAAAGGTTCAGGAAGAGGAATCTCCTGAGTTTTCGGACCTACATACTGTTGGTACAGTAGCACAAATTGTTAGACTACTTAAAATGCCCGATGGAAGCTCTACGGTCATAATTCAAGGAAAACGAAGGTTCAGAATGTTAGAAATGACACAAACTGATCCTTTTATGCGTGCAAAAGTTCAAATTCTCAACGAACAAAAATTTGATACTGCTAATAAGGAATTAAACATGATGTTTAAGAACATCAAGGATTTGGCACTTCAAATTATCAAAGACAGCCCGAATATTCCATCTGAAGCTCAATTTGCCATCAAAAACATTGATAGCCCTACATTTTTAGTGAATTTCATCTCTTCTAATATGAATGCAGATGTTGCTAAAAAGCAAGAAATGCTTGAGGAAATGGAGATCAAAAAGCGCGTCATGAAGGTCCTTGAACACCTTTCAATGGAATCTCAAATGCTTGAAATGCGAAATGAAATTCACAACAAGGTCAGAAAGGATTTAGACAAACAACAACGAGAATACTTTTTGCATCAACAAATGCGAACGATTCAAGATGAACTTGGAGACAACCCACAAGAACAAGATGTAAGAGAATTCAAGGAACGCGCAAAATCTAAAAAGTGGACAAAAGAGGTTAATAAATTATTTCATAAAGAACTAGAGAAGCTTCAGCGAATGAATCCACAAGGAGCTGAATATACTGTTCAAATGAACTATGTAGAGACTATGGTTGATTTACCATGGAACGAATACTCTAAAGATAACCTTGACCTTAAAAGAGCCCGTAAAATTTTGGAAAGAGATCATTTCGGATTAGAAAAGGTAAAAGAACGAATCATGGAATATCTGGCCGTATTGAAAATAAAAGGCAATATGAAATCTCCAATACTTTGCTTTTACGGACCTCCTGGAGTTGGTAAAACATCTCTTGGGAAGTCTATAGCAGAAGCCTTGGGTCGTAAATATGTTCGGATGTCTTTAGGTGGACTTCATGATGAGTCAGAAATAAGAGGTCATAGAAAAACTTATATAGGTGCGATGCCGGGTCGTATCATTCAGAATCTTAAGAAAGCAGAAACTGCTAACCCTGTTTTTGTTTTAGATGAAATTGATAAACTTGGCCGAAGTAATCATGGAGACCCATCCTCTGCCCTACTTGAAGTGTTAGACCCTGAGCAGAACAATGCTTTCTATGACAATTATATCGAAACAGAATTCGACCTTTCAAAAGTTTTATTCATTGCTACTTCTAATGCATTATCTACAATTCAAGGACCATTAAGAGACAGAATGGAGATCATAGAAGTAAATGGTTATACGCTGGAAGAAAAAGTTGAAATTGCGAGTAGACATCTTATCCCAAAACAAATAAAAGAACATGGTATAAACAAAGACAATATTGTTTTTGGAAAGAAAATCTTAAAACAAATCGTAGAATCATACACAAACGAGTCAGGAGTGCGTGGTTTAGACAAAGTAATTGCCAAGTTGGTTCGAAATAGAACGAGACAGATTGCTATGGAGGAAACTTTCGATCCTAAATTGAGTGATCGTGATTTGTTTGAAATTTTAGGATCAGGAAGATCTAAGGTCAGATCAATCGACTCAAACACATTCGGTGTTGTAACCGGATTAGCATGGACAAGTATTGGTGGTGATGTTTTATTCATTGAATCCTCAATAACCAAAGGGAAAGGCAAGCTTACACTGACGGGTAACTTGGGAGATGTCATGAAAGAGTCGGCGATTATTGCTCTTGAATATCTCAAAGCACATTCATCAATGATAAATGTAGCTCAAGAGGCATTTGACTCACACAACGTACATATTCACGTTCCGGAAGGTGCTACTCCTAAAGATGGCCCAAGTGCTGGTATTACTATGCTAACCTCATTGGCATCTATCTTTAGCAAAAGAAAAGTCAAGAAAAACCTTGCAATGACCGGTGAAATTACACTTAGAGGTGATGTGTTGCCTGTAGGAGG
>Ga0228627_1001828_pt1 | contig 10738 bp, 7 predicted proteins | sample 33DmetaG_FD_190483 | JGI IMG/M metagenome (GOLD analysis project Ga0228627, IMG submission 190483) | Seawater microbial communities from Monterey Bay, California, United States - 33D | ecosystem: Environmental > Aquatic > Marine > Coastal | place: USA: California | collected 2016-09-28 | reverse complement strand
CGTCCACACAATATCACCTTTATTAATGGGAGAAATATGCGCAATTTGAGTACCTACCATACCCTTAGGGTGTTTTCCAGTAAAAGTCACATTTACAACACTGGAATCGTTCAAACTAGGAACTCCCTTTTGCTCTCCGGCTTGACTCACATATACTTTTCCCGTGGTCAATTTGCCAAGCGCCTTAAGTGCTGCTGCAATTTCTGAATCCTTCCCGTCTAACTGATAGGCTAAATCACCCGCTAAAGGGCTGCTTTGAACGGCATTAACGAAAATATCACGCGGCTCCTCTGACATGCTTGCTACTACACCATAAGGTCTACTGGTGATTAAAGCGCCAATACCTGAATTCGAAAATAATTCAGTAACGGATGCGCGATCTGCCTTATCTAAATCTAATTTACCGTGAGAGGCATACTTGATTTTGCTATCGGCCAATATGATCACTGCTAAAATTTTTCGCTTAGCACCGCGCTTCACTTCAGCAATCTCCCCGGAAACCGGAGCACATATTTTCACTTCAGGACGATCTTTGTCAAAGAATAACGTGTCGCCCGCTTTTACTTGGGCCCCAGCTTTCACTGCCAATTTTGGTGTGATTCCTGGGAAATCTAAAGGACTTACGGCATAAGTTTGAGCGCTTACCGCGCCCAAATCGGTCTGTGCTGCTGCACCGACTAATTTTATATCGTATCCCTTGCGAATCTTAAAGGATTGAGACATCGTACGTTTCAGTATGATTTGAGGCTGCGAAATTATAATACACAGTTGGTAATCCCTATTCATTTAACGACTAATTGTAACTTAGACACCAATAATTTTTAACAATGCCCATCAAAAGGTTTATTTCTCTGTTTTTACTCGCGCTATCTGCGGGGCTTCATGGCCAGGTTTTGCGCGATACTGTTGTATACGATTACCTTAAAAGTGTTCAAATTTCACCGGAGGGTGAACCTTTGGACTTTCCTGCTTACGAGCTCGGAACCAAAAAAGGCCTTCAGCTGAGCTTTGACGACCTTGCTTATGAATGGAATAATTATTCCTACCGCATCTTTCATTGCACCAAGAATTGGGAAAAAAGTGATTTACTCATCAATCAATACTTGATTGGGTTTAAAGGGAATTATTTGAACAATTTTGCAATCAGCGTGGGCACTTTTGTTCCTTACACGCATTACTCCGTAAAATTCCCAAACGCAGAGACCAAGCCAAGGGTGAGCGGTAATTTTGTCATTGAAGTCTTCCAAAATGATGACCCAGATGACCTTATTATCCGTCGCAGATTCATTGTATATGAAAACCTTGTTGTTCCCTCTGTATATGTAAGCAGAGCGGTAGACCTTGAAAATTTCTCTACACAACAGCAGGTCAGTGCTAGCGTCAATCTAATAGACTATCCTATACAAGATTATTTCATGGACCTTGATTTAAGCATTCTTCAAAATCGCAGGTGGAACAATTCAAAAAACAACCTAAAACCTACCTTTATCAATGATGGTTTACTGACCTATAATTTTATGGGAAGCGAATCTTCTGACGGTGGTACTGAATTTCACACGTTTGATACGAAACGTCTCAACCAAGTAGGCCTGGGTGTTAAAACTTCACGACTTGACACATGCTGGGAAGTCTACCTCTATGAAAATAAGAATCAATCCATATCCGTTTACAGTTTTCAAAACGATATTAACGGGCGACGATTTTATAATCGTGCAGATGTTGGAAACCCAGATCTTGCAGGTGACTATTGTTGGGTTGAGTTTTATTTTGAAAGCACAGAACTAGACTTACCTGTGTACGTTTATGGACAGCTTAGCGATTGGGAATTATTACCAGAATTTAGACTTGATTACCACAAAGACAGGGGCGCTTACAGCAAAAAAGTGCTCCTCAAACAAGGATATTACAATTATGTATTTGCGCACTCTGACCAAAAAGGCGGCATAAGTACTGCCCTTACTGAAGGTACTCATTGGCAAACCAGGAACGACTATACGCTAATTATGTACAATAGAAGCATGGGGTTGCGATATGATCGAATTATTGGATATTTTAAACCTTCACAAGCGCTTTAAAAATGAAGAAATTAATTACCTCTTTCACTTTAATCCTAGCACTAAAAACTTTTGGGTGGGGATTGACGGGACATAGAATTGTGGGGCACATTGCCATGGAACATTTGAATCCCGAAGTTAAACAACACATTCTTCAGACCTTAAATGGTGAAGATCTTGCCATGGTTTCCAATTGGATGGATTTTGTAAAAAGTGAATCCACCTACGACAGCTTAAAACCATATCACTATTGCACTATTGTTGATGTTGAGGCCATTAAAACCCACGAACATCCAAAACAAGGCGACGTATGGATGGCAATTGATAAGTTTTTATTAGAGGTTGAAAATGACCAATACAGTGTAGACGAGGGATTTGCATTGCGAGCACTTTCACACCTGATTGGAGACGTTCATCAACCGCTGCATTGCGGTAATGGTTCAGACATGGGAGGTAACCAAGTAAAGGTGAATTTTTTCAGGGAAAGTTCAAATCTTCACCGAGTTTGGGATAGCGGAATGATTGATTATTGGAAAATGAGTTACACCGAATATTCTCAGTGGATTATGTCCACCGTGAGCCAAGATGAACTGAGTGAATGGAAAAAATCTACCACTGAAGACTGGATTAGAGAAAGTGTGCTTTCACGCGAGCAATGTTATGAAACTATGGGAAATTTTAATACCATGGGTTACAGATACATCTATGACAATAAAGACTTAATGCACAAAAGACTGGCCCAAGCAGGAATTCGTCTAGCAGACGCCTTGAATAAAGCTTATGCTGGGAGAGCAATTTAAATTAGCCTTCTAGCGCGACGATCTCGAGTAAATTCAAAATAACGTCAGTAGCACTTTCCATGTCCTGCAAGGAAACGAATTCATAAGGACTATGAAAGGCATGTTCCCCGGCGAAAATATTTGGACACGGTAAACCCATAAAACTCAATTTGGAACCGTCTGTGCCGCCTCTAATTTTATTCTTTCTTACGGGTAAACCTGCAGCAGCAATGGCCTTTTCCGCGAATTCAACCACATGAGGGTGCTTTTCCAATACCTCTTTCATGTTGCGGTATTGTTCATGGATAATGACCTCATAAGAAGTTCGCTTAACGGCCTTACTTGCCTGTTTGGCTAGAGTTTCTAGCAAGGCGGCATAAGGCACCAAATCATCTGTATCAAAAGAACGCAAAATCATTGTTATTCGAACTTCTTCTACCCCGCCAGTGATTTCATATGGGTGGACAAAACCTGCCTCCCCTTTTGTGGATTCAGGCGCCCATTCAGATCTTGGTAGGGAAGCCAAAAAAACACCCGCCGCCTTCATTGCATTAGCCATTTTTTTATGCGCATAGCCAGGATGCGTATTTGCACCTCTAAATACTATGGTTGCTCCATCTGCCGAAAACGTTTCATCCTCCAACGAACCTTTTGTTGCACCGTCCATGGTGTAACCAAATTCTGCTCCTAGCTTTTTCAAGTCCACATGATCCGCACCGCGTCCTATTTCCTCATCTGGGGTAAATAGAATTTTCATTGTTGCATGCGGACGTTCGGATACCATCAATTGTTCCGCAGCGGTCATAATCTCTGCAACACCAGCCTTGTTATCTGCGCCGAGAAGTGTGCTGCCGTCTGAGGTAATTATTGTATGGCCTATCATTTCTTTTAGAGGGCCAAAAGCTTTTGGAGTCAAAACGACTCCACCCTTTGGCAAGTGAATTTCACCACCGTCGTAGTCGCTATGAAGCAATGGACGTACACCTGCCCCATTATATTCTGGAGAGGTATCCATGTGTGCGCAAAAACAAACCGCTGGTCTATGCTCATGTCCTGAACTCGCAGGAACAGTTGCATAGACATACCCTTTGCTATCCATATGTGCGTCTTGGACTCCAAGCGCCTTCAATTGGTCAACCAAAAGTTCTCCTAAATCCTTCTGCTTTTCGGTAGAAGGAACAGTTGGACTATTTGCATCACTTTGTGTATCTATTTGAACGTATTGAGTAAACCGTTCTAGTAAAGTTGGGTACTTCATTATCCACATTTGTTTGTTTACGACTATTTTTTATGTAGCGACGAGGGTAAAAAAACTGTTCTTATTACTGTTTCAAGTAGCAGACGAATGTCCAAGAGGACAGACCAATTTTCTATGTAATAGATGTCTGCCCGAATACGTGCTTCTAAAAGCCCTTTGTCCGCCGCAGCATTTCCACCACGCAAGCCACGAGTTTGAGCCAAACCCGTGAGACCTGGTTTTGCCCAATGACGAATTTTATATTGCCTGATTTTTGCAGCATAATTGAAACCATCTCCTTCTGTGTGTGGACGAGGACCAATTAATGACATTTGACCGGCCAAAACATTGAATAATTGGGGCAATTCATCTATTCCGAGTTTTCTCATCCATCGTTGTATGGCATTTGAGGTGCCTTTTGAATTGATGGTTCGAAACTTAAGTACCGTGAACTTCCTACCTTCTAATCCTTCGCGACGTTGCGTAAAAAAGGGAAATCCTGCACCACTTAGCACTAAAATAATAGCAAATAACGGGAGCATCCAAGAAAGAACAAGCGCTATACCTATTACAGTGAAAAAAACGTCGAATAGTCTTTTAGCTATTTTATTGAACCAATTGGATAGCGGGTCTCTTCTTTCAGAAAACAAAGGAAATCCTTCTAATGATTCCAAAAATAGCTGTCCAACATAATTTGGTCCCATATCCGGAAGATAGCGGAATCGCATGCCCTGCTTTAAGGCATAATCTTGAGCTAGCTCATAAGCCTTGGTGCTCGGTGCCAAAGCACATATTAACTCCTGACTCTCGGGAAAATCTTGCTTATCTAGTGCGGTAACTTCCAACGTACCTTGATGTTGTAATCCCAAATCAGGCCGAATATTAACCAATTCAATGAGGGCTTGTGCAGTACTGTGCATGCCGACAAGAATAAATGTACGCTGCCACCTACCTTTCGCCATTTGATGGCGAAGGAATTGTACAAAAATCAATCGATACATTATTGCTGTACCATACAACAAGCCAAAATAAGTCCCTAAAAAAAGCCTACTGTAGTAATACCCCTTTAATCCCACAACTATTATGGATAATATGGCGAACTGGGCAATTGCACCTCTTAGTACATTCGCCAGTACATTGCGCTGCTCCAAGCCACTGCTGTAAGTGAATGTTTTTGCCCACCTGCCAGATGCATACCAACTCACAAAGGTCAACACGAACAGCTGCAGGTAGTAATTATAATATTCTGGATTGGAAATCCGTAAATCAGCAAAACGCCAATAGCTCACCGCTGCGAACAACGTTACTATTAGCACACCATCAATGACAAGTGTGCCCAAGCGAAATATTTGTGAACTCTGATTTTGCATTTTTCTTCGGCCAAAAGATACTTACTTTTACAACGATGAGCACTACGAACAACCCCATAGTCTATGCCGAAGGAATTGGACCAGATAGAGCGGCATTACTAACGGAAGAATTAGGTATTCGAACTACTTGGCAGTTGCTTGAGCATTATCCTTTTAGATATGTGGATAAAACCCAGTTTCATACCGTAGCTCAGCTATCTAACGCAACAGTTGAGGTTCAAATTAAGGGCGAAATCACAAAAATTGAAGAGGTAGGCCCACCCAGGCAAAAGCGATTAGTAGCAACCCTCAAAGATGCAACGGGTTCTATTGAACTGGTTTGGTTCAAAGGCGCCTCATGGATTAGACGATCACTAAAACTTCATACACCACTTGTGGCCTATGGGAAAGTCAACAATTTTAAAGGTAAAAAGAGCATTCCTCATCCTGAAATCTCGGCTCCTGCATTATCCAACGATTTGCAATCGGCTTTGGAGCCGGTGTATTCTACTACGGACAAACTCACAAAAAAAGGCCTACACTCTAAAGGCCTGAGCAAAGTCATCAGGTCCGTCTTGAAAAAGGAACTGGATGAAATTTCCGATCCATTTACGGAAGAATTTGCCAAGCAACAGCACCTAATATCAAAAAAACAAGCGCTTTATTGGATACATTTCCCTTCCTCTCAAGCGCATCTAGATGCGGCACGAAAGCGTATAAAATTCGAAGAATTCTTTTTTCTTCAACTCACTCAAATAAGAAATAAGATTCGCAACAAAGACTCCATTAAGGGATATAAGTTTGGAGAAGTTGGGCAGAATTTTATGAACTTCTATAACAACCATTTACCCTTTGAGCTGACCCAAGCGCAGAAGCGCGTAGTTAAAGAAATTAGGTTTGATTTAGGGACGGGAGCACAAATGAATCGACTTGTTCAAGGTGACGTAGGGTCCGGAAAAACAATTGTGGCTCTACTTGCCATGTTGTTGGCCATAGACAATGGATTCCAAGCTGCCTTAATGGCTCCAACGGAAATACTAGCTACGCAGCACTTTGAGGGGTTAAATGAAATGTGTCAACCTGCTGGTATACGTATTGAATTGCTCACTGGGTCTACAAAAAGTGCACAACGTGACTCTATTCATCAACGCCTACAAAGTGGGGAATTGCAAATCCTCATTGGAACGCATGCATTGATAGAACCAACGGTCAAATTCGCGAATCTTGGACTCGCCATTATTGACGAGCAACACCGATTTGGTGTTGCCCAACGCGCAAAACTTTGGAAAAAGAACGAGCATCCTCCACACATGTTGGTTATGACAGCTACACCCATTCCAAGAACCTTAGCGCTTAGCCTCTATGGGGACCTTGATATTAGTATCATTGACGAATTGCCTCCTGGGCGAAAACCTATCACTACTAAACACTTATTTGAAAAGAATAGGTTGAAGCTAAATGGATTCATGCAGCAAGAAATCGCAAAAGGTAGACAAGTGTATATAGTCTTTCCATTAATTGAAGAAAGTGAAACCCTTGATCTAAAAAATCTTGAAGTTGGTTACGAACAATTGCTTCGAGATTTTCCTCGTCCACAATATCAAATTGCGGTGGTTCATGGACGTATGAAGCCGGAGGACAAAGAAGGAGAAATGAAGAGGTTTGCCACAGGTAAAGCACAAATTCTTGTGGCAACCACAGTAATTGAAGTTGGCGTAAATGTGCCAAATGCTTCTATCATGATTGTTGAAAATGCTGAACGTTTTGGCCTGAGTCAACTTCATCAGCTCAGAGGCCGAGTGGGGCGCGGAAGCGAAGAAAGCTATTGCATCCTGGTAAGTTCCTTTAAACTTAGTAGCGATGCAAAAACAAGACTTGAAACCATGGTGCGCACCCAAGACGGATTTGAAATTGCTGAAGTAGACATGAAACTCCGTGGACCTGGTGATATTATGGGCACTAGGCAAAGCGGTCAATTGCAATTTAAATTGGCCTCTTTAAGCCAAGATGGAGCCATTTTAAACTGGGCTCGCGAAGTAGTAGAAAAATTATTAGCCGTTGATTCGCAACTAAATGATGAAAATCACGTTCCTTTAAAACAGCACTGGAAGTTACTGTATAAGGATAAATGGGGCTGGAACAGGATTTCATAATACATGGTTAGAATTTTCAGACGATACATGCGGTTGCAGCATTTAATCATGCAACGAAACGGAGGATACACATTCATAAAGGCTAATGTGACCAAGTTGCTTTTGTCTATTACAATCATCCTGCTCTCTTTTTACTTTTTTGACACCTACATTTTGGATATTGATTCAGCAGCTGCTTGGGCGACCGGATTGCTTTCACCATTGGGCTTAATTAGTCTCTTTTTCTTCTCAGAAATCAGTATTGGATTTATTACTCCAGAACTTCTTATTGTATGGGCAGATGAAACTTTAAAACCCACATGGATGCTTATCCTATTGGCTAGTTTGAGCTATGTAGCTGGTATTTTAGGTTACTTTTTAGGCCAATTTTGGCGAACCCGAGCTTTTGTAAGAAACTTTATTCTAGAACGCTACCAGGAGACCTTCATACAGCTAAATCGTTTTGGAGGTTTACTGATTATTCTTGCTGCTTTAACACCATTACCGTACCCCATTGTGAGTCAACTTAGTGGAGTCAATAATTATCCCTTTCACAAATTTGCGCTATTAACCTTAGTTCGTTTTCTGCGATTCGCAATCTATGGGGCGCTTCTCTATAAATTGTTTTAAGCCTCGTTTTTAGCACTTTTTATTCTCTGTCATTAGTGTAACTTTGACGGCTATTGAACATTCTTATCGATGAATATTTCTTACCGTTGGTTAAAGCGTTTTTTAGCGGTTGACTTAAATCCCAAATACGTTGATGAATTATTGACTGATACTGGCCTTGAAGTTGAGGGACTCACTGAAGTTGAAAGTATCAAAGGAGGGTTAAAAGGTGTTGTTGTTGGTCAGGTTTTGACTTGCATTCAGCACCCAAATGCAGACCGTTTGAAAATAACCACAGTAGATGTTGGTGGGGATCAACCGCTACAAATCGTATGCGGAGCTCCAAATGTAGCTGTTGGTCAAAAAGTTCCCGTTGCTACCGTTGGAACCAAGCTCTATCCAGATGGAAAGGAGCTTAAAATTAAAAAAGGTAAGATTAGAGGAGAGATCAGCCAAGGAATGATTTGTGCGGAAGACGAGCTTAGTCTCGGCACAAACCATGAGGGCATTATGGTGTTGGACAAAACTCTTTTGCCAGGCACAGCATGTGCAACCATTCTAGATGTTGAAAGTGATCACGTTTTTGAAATTGGCTTGACTCCAAATAGAACTGATGCTATGGGACACATTGGTGTAGCACGTGATTTAAGAGCTGCACTTTTATCCAAAGGAAAACATGCGCCCGAATTAATCATTCCAAAGGGAGTTTTAAAGACTGAAGGTAAGAACCCTGTCAAATTAAGCGTAAAAAGTCAAGCATGTTCCTCCTACTATGGAACCTACTTTACCAATGTGGTAGTTTCTGAAAGTCCTGATTGGCTCAAAAACAGCTTGAAAGCAGTTGGGATAACACCTAAAAATAATGTAGTTGATATAACCAACTATGTCCTTCACACTTTTGGACACCCTTTGCATGCTTTTGATGCAGCAAAAATTAAAGGTGATTCGATTGTAATTCGTCAGGCTACACAAGGAGAAGTAATTACTACTCTTGATGAAGTAGAACGAACTCTTGATGCTGCGGACCTAGTTATAGCGGACCAAAACAAGCCATTGTGTATTGCAGGGGTTTTGGGTGGTGCAAACAGCGGTGTAGTGAACGAAACCACTGAGGTATATTTAGAAGGCGCCTATTTTGAACCTATTAGCGTGCGTAAAACTGCCAAACGTCATGGTGTTAACACGGACGCTAGCTATCGATATGAAAGAGGAGTAGACCCCAATACTACGTTCCAAGCACATACCTACGCCGCAGAGCTTATTTGTGAATTGACTGGTGCCTCGGCAAGTCCTGTTGATCATATCGGGATGACTGATTTTCCAAGGGTGGAAATTACTTTTAGTTTTGAAAGGGTTTGTAGGCTTATTGGGGTATCCATGAGTATAGAAAAGGCCTCCGATATACTTAAGTGGCTAGATTTTGAAATCATTGCATTAAATGGTGACCAATGGACCGTGAAAGTTCCTACATATAGGGTAGATGTTACTCGTGATGTGGACATCGCAGAGGAACTTTTAAGGATTTATGGCTTTAATAATGTTGATGTACCATCGAGTATGCGCATTAGTATTGCCAAGTACGACGCCCGGCCCGCCAAAATTGAGAAATCCATTCTAGATCAGTTAACAGGAAACGGCTTCTACGAAATCATGAACAATAGTCTTTCGAAAGGTTCCGACTATGAATCATTGCAAGAAGACGTTACAGATACGCTGATAGAAATGTTAAATCCGCTAAGCCAAGATTTGAACATTATGCGTAATAATCTCCTTTTCGGGGGACTTGAAGCCATCAGTTTCAATCAAAAACGGCAACAAACCAATCTTAGATTCTTTGAAAGAGGTAAAACCTATGGCAAAGGTAAAAATGGTTATTTCGAAAATGCAGTCTTAGATCTTTTCTGTACCGGGAATTCAAATACCAATCATTGGAATAGCCCTCCTAAGCCTAATGATTTCTTTTTCATGAAAGGTCTGGTTGAAGCGCTGTTTAATAGGTTGGGATTATCTTTGATGATGGTGCCCAAAGAGCACAGTCTCTATAATGAATATCTAAGTTTAAAAGTAGGAAAAACTACAGTGGGATATCTAGGTTCTATACATCCTAAAGTTCAGCAACATTTTGATATTAAAGACGGCGTTTATCATGCCTCTTTGCTTTGGGAGCCTATTACAGCGCTCACCATTAATTCTGGTTCAAAGCCTTTTGAAGCGTTGCCTAAATACCCATCAATCAGGAGAGATTTGGCACTTCTTGTAGATTCAACCACAACCTATGCTCAGCTTACCGAGTCCATTGTTCAGACAGAGCGCAAACTTCTTCATGATGTTTTTCTCTTTGATGTTTACGAAGGCGATAAATTACCAAAGGGTAAAAAAAGCTATGCAATCGGGTTAACATTCCAAGACACGCAGAAAACTTTAAATGATAAAGTAGTTGATAAAAGCATAAATAAGATAGTGCATCAGCTCAATGAACGATTTGGCGCAAAATTGCGTTAACCGTTCATGCTAAAGGTAGCTTGGGCCCCTATTTACCATCATCCTCTTCCTGAAAACCATCGATTCCCGATGGCTA
>Ga0228627_1001819_pt1 | contig 10775 bp, 9 predicted proteins | sample 33DmetaG_FD_190483 | JGI IMG/M metagenome (GOLD analysis project Ga0228627, IMG submission 190483) | Seawater microbial communities from Monterey Bay, California, United States - 33D | ecosystem: Environmental > Aquatic > Marine > Coastal | place: USA: California | collected 2016-09-28 | reverse complement strand
GAGGGAAACATCATCGAAGCACACCAGCAAGTTTCTTAATGTCCTATACCTCTGCAAAGCAGAGGTGTCATCTCAAACAAGCAAGGGTATTAGACTTGAGGCACTGGGCTTTGGTAGAATTTCTCGGTTAACCTTTAGAAAGCATAAACTGGACTCATCGATTGTTAGGAACGATGCGGCAACATAGTAAAATCATAATCATTGTATGTTCATTACTCTTAATGGCTGTGTTGGGAGGTTTAATTTATGTTCTGGCACCCAAATATTTTGTGGCTCAACAGGCTGAACGTGATAATTCCACAAAATGTAAATCATACCGAGCATTAGAAAGTATTGCCTTTGCTATGTACCGAGAAGACCCTAACGGTGTTGAGTGGCTATCTAAGGCAAGAGAAGCAGAAACTAGACGCAAACAGAACAAATGCTCACAGCTTGTCTTGGCTAAATAGAAAATACGCTGAGATGGATTAAAAACGATAAAGTTAGTTGGGATATAAAAGGACGAAGGGCAATAGTGTGAACATGCTACTAAAAACACCTATCTTTAACCTTATATGTGCAACACTGACGATATTCTTTCTCTCTACGGGCAACGCCATGGCATATGAAGAACCTGAATACAAACTAATCAAATCTACGGATGTTTATGAAATACGGCAGTATGAAGACCGGCTCGCAGTGAAAACTACCCAGTCAAAAAGCCAAAATGGCGCATTTAGAAAGCTATTCAACTATATCGCCGGTTCTAACAAAAGTTCATCAAAGATTGCTATGACTGTTCCCGTGATACAGTCAAAAGATAGTAATGGTGCATCTATGATTTTTTTCTTGCCCAAAAGTTTCACCAAACAATCAGCTCCGTTGCCAGATAGAGACGATGTAGAACTGATTACCGTCAAGGGTGGTTTTTACGCAGTCACTAAATATTCAGGGCGCTCCACTGATCAAAACTATATCAAACACTCTGCCCGTCTATTTGAAGCCCTGAGGAAAGATAATCTACTCACAATCGGTGATCCGATGATGGCGACCTATAACGGCCCATTAACTCTGCCATTTATGAGAAGAAACGAAACCATGTATCGTGTTAACTGGAAATAAAGCGGCGCACCAAAAATAACTTTTCAGCCACAGCGTTCAATATCGGTACACAAATCAGGTACACTTTCGGTACACAAAAATACAAGCGTCCCGCCCTTAAATATTGTATTTAAACAATCAATTTATAATAAACGATCCCTACCGCCGGAGCCATTTAAAACAATACCCTAGAGAATTTCGTGGGGTTCCTCCTTATGGGCACAGCTCCATTAGCTCGTGATTTATATCAGTATTCAAAAAATGTGAACCAGGCGAGCCTAATACCTTTTGAACCTTGAATAAGGGCCTCTAACGCCACATTGCAGGCAAGCAGCAATTGATTTTGTCCTGCCGGATATATCATCCTTAGTATCAAATAAAGGCAAGAGCCTAGTCTGTAAGCTACATACCTGGAGTTACTCGGCGAGAGCAGCGCTGCAGTCTATTTTAAATATTGAGACGCGCGTAGAGGTGGAGGTGGCATGATGCAAGTTTATTCCGGCAGCATCACTCTATGAGACCAAGATATCAGCAGCGTAAACACAGCAATTTTCAACCGGTAACTGTAGTTTCACACAGTCCGCCGGAACGGCTATATCTCGCTCGACCTTAACTTTAATGACATGCCCTTCAAACACTGCAGTCACGAGTTTGTAATTGCCCATATCTTCCACCCGCTGCACGTGCGCGGTAAACGTATTTGCGCCTTGTGCTTCGACAATTCGGATGTACTCAGATCGGATCCCCAGCTTTAGTGGCGCTGATCCAACTTTGGACAAATCGGTGCCGGTCATGATCTCTACACTGCCAATTGACAGCTTATGTCCACCAGCAGCCTGACACTCAAAAAAGTTCATCGCGGGCGCGCCAATAAAATAACCAACAAAAGTCGTTTTGGGTCGATCAAACAGCTCAGCGGGGGAGCCCACTTGCACAATTTTTCCAGCATCCATGACAATGATATTTTCGGCAAAAGTCATGGCCTCATTTTGATCATGGGTCACATAAATCAATGTAGAGCGATATTTTTGGTTAATTTCTTTCAATTGACGACGCAGGCGAAATTTCAAATCTGGATCGATAACCGTGAGCGGTTCATCCATCAAAACTGCTGCTACATCATCGCGCACCAGTCCACGCCCCAGTGAGATCAGCTGTTTTTGATCCGCGGTCAGCCGGCTCGCCGATTTTCTCAGCAACCCCTGCAGGCTTAACGCCTCGGCCACTTCCTGAACTTTAGCATCAATCACAGATTTTTCATAATTCCGGCACACCAAAGGAAAGGCCAAATTTTGCTCAACGGTCATTGTGCCGTAAATTACCGGGAACTGAAATACTTGCGCAATATTGCGCTCAGACGTCGACAGCGTGGTCACATCCACACCATCAAAAAGCAGTTTCCCCTCCGAGGGTTGCACGATACCAGACATGATATTGAGCATGGTTGTTTTACCACAGCCCGAGGGTCCTAAAATCGCATAACGGCCGCCATCAACCCAGGTCATATTAAACGGATCCAACGCATAGGTCATGTCCGCCGCCTGCGGATTGTACGAATGCGCAATATTTTTCAGTTCAATTTCAGCCATTATTTCAGTCCGCCATAGGGTGAGGATTTCAATCTCCCATCGGTTGCAAATGCATAAAGATGGGCGGTATCAAATTGCGCTGACACGGTCTCACCGATATTGAAATTCTGAACTGAATCCAACAGGCCCACCACCTGTACATGCTCATGTTTGAGATGCAGGAAGGTTTCTGATCCACTGATCTCAGACAGCTCAACGGTAAAGGGAAAGCCCCCATCTGCCAGGCTGATCGCCGCGGCCCTTAGGCCAAAAGTATAGGAACCCTGCGGCAGCCCCTGACAATGCTGAGGCAGGTCAAAGTGAATTTCCGAGCTTAAAATAACCTTTCCATCGGCTACAGTGCCTTCAAACAGGTTCATCGCTGGATCATTGGTGATTTGCGACACTTTGGTCGAGTTGGGGTTCTCATACACTTCTTTGGCGCTGTCCTGCTGCAGGATGCGCCCTTCATCCATGACCAATATCTGCCCGCCAAGTTGCATCGCCTCAACCGGATCTGTCGAAGAATAAATCAAAATAGAATTTTCGGAGGCTTTCGCGCTAAAGATGTTCCGGAACTCTTCGCGCAATTGTTCGCGCAATTTATAGTCCAAATTCACCAAGGGCTCATCCAGCAACACAATATTGGCCTCTTTTACCAAGGAGCGTGCAAGCGCCACCCGCTGTTGTTGCCCACCCGACAGAGCTTGTATTTTGCGGTTTTCGAACCCATCCAGCCCGACTTGTGACAAGGCTCTCATAACCCGATTCCGAATTTCGACCTTCGGCATACGGCGCTGTTTCAGCGGAAAGGCCACATTTTCATAGACGGTCAGATGTGGATAGTTGATGAATTGTTGATACACCATTGCCACTTCGCGCTTCCACACCGGAATGCGACCAAAATCCCGGCCATCCAGAGTTAAACTGCCGCTTTCAGGCGCGATCAATCCCGCGATGGTTTTGAGCAAGGTCGTTTTACCGGCCAAAGTCCGGCCGATAATTGTATAAATTTCACCCTTAGACATTTCAAAACAAACGTCATTCAAATGATGTTCCGTATCCAGCTTTAGACACAGGTTCGAGGCAATGAGTGACATTTTATTTCAACGCTCCTGACAGGTTACCTTTTGACAAAAATCTTTCAACGATGAAGGCAACGACAACCAGAGGTGCAACACTGACCAGCGCTGCTGCTGATAGGCTCCACCACGGTGTGATCGATGAGTTTAGAGCCACAATCGCGACTGGCAGAAGTTGCACTTCTGTAAATGTCAGAATGAATGAAAAGAAAAAGTCGGTCCAACCGAAGATCATGCAAAACATACCCGCAACAACGATCCCAGGGATCGAGTTTGGAAGAACGACTTTGTAAAACGCCTGATAGGGATTACAGCCATCAATCAGTGCAGTTTCATCGATTTCGCGCGGCACCTTGTTGAAAAAATCAACCATGATCCAAACAGCAATTGGCATCAACAAAACAATATAAACCAAAATGAGCCCCACTAGGGTATCCAGCAACGAGAATTTGCCCAGCATGATAAAAAACGGAATTGCCAATACAACAGGCGGCATAATACGCTGCGAGATAAAGAAGAAAGTTATATCACCGTTGCGAATAGGGCCCGCTTTAAAGGTAAACCGTGATAATGCATAGGCAGCCAACGTACCCAAAAGGATGCTAATCGCACTACCAGCAGCTGTTACAAACACACTGTTAAAAAAGGGCTCAACAATGGCCACACCGCCTTGCGCTGGCGATTTCCAGAGCGCACGCCACCCCTCCAATGTTGGCTCAAAGTCTACCCAAGGGATGTAAGTCGCCCCATTGGTCACCGATTGAAAGTCTTTAAAGGAGGTCGAAATTGCCCATAGGAACGGCGCGATAACAAAGACCGACCACAACGTAACGGCCAAATATTTGAGGGTGGAGTATAAAACGCCCATGATTAGTTACCTCTTACCATCAATTTTACCAAAATCTTTGCGATGATCGTAAAGCTGATGATCATGATGATCAGATAGGTTAAAGATAGCGCGGCAGAGTATCCAAATTGAAATTCTCGCAAGCCCTTAATAAAAATGTAAAAACTTGATGTTTCAGTAGAGGTTCCCGGCCCACCCGAAGTGAGTACGTAAACGGTATCCATGATCTTTGACGCTTCAATAAGCCGAATGATGATTGCCCCAATCGAAATTGGTGCCATCAATGGGAAGGTCACATAAACAAACGTCCGGATTGGCCCAGCACCGTCGATAGAGGCCGCCAAATAAGGTTCTTTGGGCAGTGATAAAAGACCCGCTAACAGCAAAAGAAACATGAACGGAGTCCATTGCCATACCTCAACAAGAATGACCGTAAATTTGGCGAGTATTTCGCTGCTAAGCCAGAGTGGATTCATTCCAAAGAGATTGAAAAAATCATTCACCGGCCCAAGGGATTCATGGAAAAATGTGCGCCAGATGACGGTCATAATCACAGGTGTCGTCATCATAGGGATCAAAAAGAGAACTCGGAAAAATCTCTGGAAAACAATATCCTTCCACACCATAAGTGCGAGAGAAAACCCGATGACATATTGCAGAAAAACCGTGGTGAGTGACAGCATACTCAAACGGCCAAACGCTTCCCAGAACCGCAGGTCATCTGTAAACAGTCGGATATAATTTTCGATGCCAATAAAATCCAAACCTGGGTAGAAGCTGTCCCAGCTTGACAGACTTAAGCGGACCGTAAACCCAATCGGAAATATCAAAATGCCCAGAAGGACCAAAAGCCCAGGAAGCAAGAACATATATTTATGTTTGAAGTTCATTAATTATCATCCTGTTTGACATAGAGCGCCCCAAAACGAGGCGCTCTAGTGATCTGTAGCGATGGTATAGCTTACTCTGCGTCTTCCAGAGCTACACCAATAGCATAGGCTTCTCGAATTGTATCGGCGCCAATACGCTTTACAATTTTTGTCCACTCAGCGGCCACCTCATCGAGAGCTTCTTGTGGTGACAACTGGCCAGCCAATGCCTTAGAGGTGCCCGTTGCAACTGCGCTATTGAATTGGAAAACACCTGGCACCCGCAATGGGAACACACGGTTGGTGCTGCCTTCTTCCATTTCCATAAGAGTGTCCGCATATTGCTTCGCAATCTCAGGATCCCAACCCTGACGCTCAACATAGATCTCAGGCACAAAGTCTGATTTCTTGAACGGGTTCACACCAAAGCGACCAATGCCTATGTCAGCTTGGTGATTGGCGTCATTGGCAAAGAAGCAAAGATAATCAAAGGCCATATCATGGTTCTTGCTTTTCTTGGCAACCGCAGCTGTCCAACCCCAAACGATGTAGGGTGCCTGGTTAAACTCTTGTTCCCAAGCTCCACTATCACGGTTCCAAACTCGCGTTGCGCCTGGTAGTGGCGCTGCGCCAACTTTATTTTTGATTGGGCTGTCATCTTCCATAGCCTTAACAAAAGCATCATCCCATGAGAAGCTGAACAGAGTTTGTCCACCGCCAAACGAGTTGATTTCATCGCCAAGACCGAAGTTGATACCACCTGGTGGCACGTATTTCGTAGCTTCAACCCAATCGGTTAAGGCTTCAACAAAACCTGGCCCATTGATCAGCGGCTCCATAGTTTCAAGGTCAAAGAAGAAACCACCCTTGACCCGCGGGTTCTTTGAATAGGCCACTGACCGGCTGAAAAACGCCGCGAACATCAGATCGTCTTTCTTCATAACTTCGGCTGAACCATATTCCAGTTCGCCGTCATTATCCCAATCCCAACCGTTGAAGAAGGCAGCCATCTCAGCATATTCTTTCCAAGTCTGTGGAATGCGCAATTCATTGCCCGTTTCGGCTTTGTATTTTGCTTGATACTCGGGGTTATCAATCACATCTTTACGATATTTCAAGTAGTGACGATCCCCATCGATGGGAAACTGGATCATCTCACCATCCCAAGAATTCACGTCGATATGGCTTTGGGTGACATCCTGCATTTGCGCCATATTTACATATTTTGCTGGCACGGGCTGCAGATATTGCTTCCAATCGCGAATAAAGTTGGAGAAACCAAAAACGATGTCATAAGGAGCTTGACCCGCCTGAAACGGAACCATCGCCTTTGAATACAGATCTCCAGCAGGCGTATGGATCACGTTAACTTCAGCACCCGTCAACGCGCTAAACTGCTCAGCGTGAAGCGCTGTTGGCTCACCCATAACTGGCACAGCATGCGTGTTTATGGTCAATTTTTGACCACTGTAATCTTTTTTCGACATGGCGTCATAGGAGCATTCACCCGCTATATCGCCCGTATTTTTTATGTGTGGAAACTGATCGCTCCATTGATCTGCATGTGCAAGGCTGCCCAGTAGGGCAGTAGACCCCACTAAAACACCCACTCTTATTGAATTTTTCATTAGTCTTCCTCCCATTTATGTTGATTTAGTAGATTTTTTATCACGGTATCAGGACGCCGCGCCCCTTCACCTTACCGTTATTCAAATCCTGCAAAGCCAGGTTGGCATCAACCAGACTATATTCTTGCGTAGCCAAATTCACGAGGCCCTTGTCGGCTAGAGACATTAACTCCGTAAGCTCAGCCCATGTTCCCACTAAATTCCCGATTATATTTTTTTCGGTGGTGATCATCTCAAAGGCACTCACATTGATATCTTCGCCATAGCCAACGACATAATAACTTCCCATATCGCGGGTCATAGCCAAGCCTTTAGCAGTTGTTCCGCGCTCAGCTACAAAATCTAATACGGCTTCGGCACCCTTGCCTTTTGTCAATTCCAAAACTTTCTGCACCTCGTTACCGTCAGCTTTGACTAACGCATCTGCGCCACAAGTTTCAGCAAGCGCTAAGGCCATGTCAGAAGGATCAACAACAATAATTTCCGCCGCGCACATGGCGCGCAAAACTTGAATGCCAATATGTCCTAATCCGCCAGATCCAATCACAACGCATTTTTCACCTGGTAAAAGATGCCGCGATGCTTTCTTTGCCGCGCGGTAGGCGGTGAGCCCTGCGTCTGAATAGGCTGCAACTTCTTTCGGAACCAAGGTTTGTGGCAATTTCACAATATTTCGCACAGAGGTTTTAAGCGCCTCCGCATAACCGCCGTTGCAATCGACCCCAGGAAACATGCCATTTTCACCGTGCATGTCGTGCCCCCGCCGGCATGCCAAACATGTACCACCAGTTATTTTCGGGTGCACAATCACAGGGTCACCCTTTTTGAGCCCCTCAACTTCACTCCCGACGTCTTCAATCCAGCCAGCGTTTTCATGACCCATTATGAGCGGTAGGAGCGTGCGATCGGCATCAGTCGCCTCGCGCCAAACACCTTCTATGATGTGCAAATCAGTCCGGCAAACGCCGGCACCGCCGATACGGACAATAACATCGCTGGCTTTCTCAATTTTAGGATCCGGAACATTTTCCAAGTCAACCCAAGACGGTGCTGTCAGGTGATCGTCATATTGTTTTAGAACTTGCGCGCGCATGATTAGCCTTCCAATCTCTCTGCCTACTTCTTGGTAAAACCTCAACAAGCTGAAGCTTTCCAGCAAGATTAAAAAGTGTTCAGTTCTGGTCATGATAGCCCGAAAACTGTTCACTTTATGAACACTAAGCAAATTTGCAGTTTAGAGAGAAAAGTCCTAGGTTTTACACTAGGAGAAAAAAATGACCCCATTTAATGGCAACTTGGGCGGCGATCAAGCCGATCAATTAGCTCAAACCGCGCTTGGCACAGAAATTGAAATCTCACAGGCTTCGCTCGCAGACAGTTGGAAGCGCAGCTCGTCTTTTGGTTTAGATCCAAATGGCAAACCAGTAGACGCCGTGATATCTGAAACTGAACTTTATCAATCAAACCAAAAAAATGAATACATCACACAGTTCGTAATGCCTGAGCTGGAGCTTTTATATAATCAAATCGCCGGCACAAACTTTATGGTAGCCTACGCAGATAGTGAAGGCGTTGTCATAAATGCTCTGCGGGACGAAGACTTCAAAAACAGCGATGCCGGCAAAGCAGTTATTCCAGGGTCTATCTGGACTGAGCAATATCGTGGTACAAACGCCTTGGGCTTGTGCTTACATACGGGCTCCTCACAGATCGTAGCTGGACGCGAGCATTTTTTTCACAAACTTGGCAATTTGTCTTGCTTCGCAGCACCAATTTACAACCCTAATAATGAAATTGTGGGAATGATTGATGCGACATCTGATGCATCATCACGGCAACACCACACTCTTGCATTAGTTAAATTGGCTTGCAAAAATGTTGAAAATCGCTTGTTTACCGATGCGTTTGAACACTCATTAATTATTAGTTTTCACGCGCGACACGAATATCTTGGGACTACAAGCGCTGCATTATTAGCCATAGACGAGCATGGGTTTATTGATGGTGCGAACACCAACGCAAAAATGATGTTAAACGGCTTAAACCTGTCTCATAAACGCCATTTTGGCGATATTTTCTCTATTCCATTTTCGAACATAGTTAACCGGCTCTCTTCAAATGAGATTATACGCATCCATGATGTCATGGGATCTGCCGTGTTCATGGCGATGAAAGAAAGCACGACAAAACGCATTGTGGATATGGATTTACAAAGTCGCTCAAAGGCGCCCAACATAAAATTGCTACCGCAGGTTTCTCAGGCCGACAAAAAAGACCCCGAAAACGTAAAAATCAAGCGGAGTTACATAGCGGAAGATGCCGGTTTAAAACGACATTTACTGATGGCTAAAAATGCTCTGAAATACGAGCTTCCCGTGTTTATTGAAGGTGCCCGTGGTTCTGGTAAGAAAGCTACAGCGGCCGAATTGCACAGACTTCTTTTCTGCGAACAGCCCTTTGTCGAAATAAAATGTAATCTATTAACGGCAGAGAATTACGAGGAAATGTTGTTTGGAGAGGCGGGCAGGCTGGCCTATTTTCAACCGTCATCCTCAATTTATTCTGCAAGCCTCTTAGATAAGGCGCGTAATGGGAGCCTGTTTTTAAACGGTATCGAAGCGCTGCCGATCGTGGCACAAAAAGCTCTCATACAAGTCCTGGAAGAACGCCAAGAAGCGCAAATTGACCAGGGCAAAACTGAAATTTCTGCTGTATTCTCCTCAAGCCGCTTATCGTTCGCAGAGTTAAAAGCCAGTGAAGATTTAGACCCAGTCTTTCTGGAAGCGCTACAGGGGTCGCAAGTTGTTCTGCCACATCTTTCACAAAGGTTAGACTTTCGGCTGTTAGCAACAGAGCTCTTACACCAGGTTTCGCCCTCTCATAAGTTTTCCAAATCGGCTTTGGATGCTTTACAAAAACGCGACTGGCCGGGCCAGGTAAAACAACTTAAGCGAACCATTCAAATGTTAATTGCTAATGCGGAGGGACCAATCATCCGCGCTGAGGCTATCTCAGGAGGCACTCAACTTAAATCCGAGGAGTTAACACCATGCATGGCATGTTCCTATTCCCCTGTGCGCAAAGAAAGCTGCGTTTTAATCAAAAAAACATGGCTTGAAACGGGCGGGAATGTGAGCCTTGTGTCACGCAGATTGGGTGTATCACGGACCACAATTTATAAACATCTCAGCAGCGAATAATCTCTAATGGTGCTGCCAAACCCATAAAGCTGCATCAGCGTGTTGGTCTCGCCCGGCTCTAATCGCTCGACAATTCGCGCCAACAAGCGCCAGTGGCGGCCGAGTTGCAGTTATTTTGACTTTAGCGATCAAACCAACCTGCCCCGTGCAGACACTGGAATTGCCTCTATAATGGTATCACCTCGAACCGCCACCAGTTGATCCACCATATTCACAGTGACGCAGACGTGGTTCGGGATGACACGCAAGATATCGCCAACCGCTGGCTTGATATTACAACGCGACAGATCAAGGAAACCGTGCTCTTCAGCAAATTTATGGATGCGCGCTTTCGGATGCTCAAGGATCAACCCATACCCGTCTAGACCGCCAGTGTCAGATGTCAGTGTTTTGGAGCCTGCGTCCAGAATGCCGCGGTCCTCACCCCCGCGGCTAACCACACTTGTAAAAACTTGGAGGGCGCAATCGCTTTGCTTTGCAAACCCAGCTTCGATCATCATA
>Ga0228627_1001815_pt1 | contig 10784 bp, 11 predicted proteins | sample 33DmetaG_FD_190483 | JGI IMG/M metagenome (GOLD analysis project Ga0228627, IMG submission 190483) | Seawater microbial communities from Monterey Bay, California, United States - 33D | ecosystem: Environmental > Aquatic > Marine > Coastal | place: USA: California | collected 2016-09-28 | reverse complement strand
TTACCCAACAATTGATCACTCATTATTTTCTGGGTTCTGCGCCGATCTCGTATCCTAAGATTCGCTTCATGTCCACGCGGTCAAGTATCCTAAGATTCGCTTCATGTCCACGCGGTCAAATACAAACTCCAAACACGCAAACAGGAGTATGACCATGCGCAAGATTCTGACCCCCGCCTTTGTCTTCGCCGCGCTGATGAGCACCTCGGCCGTCAGCCTGGCTCAATACAACGGCCCCAGCTCGATTCCGCTAGCGACCGCCAAGCAACTCACCGATAGCGGCACCGACGATCAGAAGGCGATTCTGCGCGGCAAGATCATCTCGCACGACGGCGACAACAACTACACGTTCCAGGACAACACCGGCAAGATCAGCGTCGAGATATCCAAACGCCATTTCCCGGCCAACCAGCCTATCGGCCCTGAGCAACAGGTCGAACTACACGGCGAGCTGGACAAAGATCGTCATGGCGTCGAATTCGACGTGGATCAATTACGCGTCCTGTAAGTCGATCACGTCTCCTGGCCGGCCGTTTTTAGTGCAACATCGCGGTAAACTCGGCCGGCAAAATTGGAGACCTTATGTTTGATAAGCAGGATATTGCGCAGGCGGTCGAGCTGCGCAGATTTTTTCACGCTCATCCCGAACTGAAGTTCGAGGAACACCAGACCGCGGCGCGCGTCGCCGACGAACTGCGTCGCTTGGGCTATGAAGTCACTGAAGGCGTCGTCGGCACTGGTGTGATCGGCATGCTGGATACGGGACGCCCGGGCAAGACCATCGCATTGCGTGCCGACATGGACGCACTGCCCATCGTCGAACAGACGGGAGCCGAGTACTCTTCGACCAAGCCGGGCCTGATGCACGCCTGTGGTCACGATGGACACACCGCCACCTTGTTGCTGGCCGCCATGCAGATCACCAAGCTGCGCGATCGGCTCAACGGGCGAATCAAACTGATTTTCCAACCCGGCGAAGAAGGCGGCCTCGGTGCGGAGAAGATGGTTCAAGCCGGCGTGCTAGACGACGTCGATGCGATTTTCGGCTATCACAACCGCCCCGGTTTCCCCGAAGGCAAAGTATTCGTCAAGGCCAATGCGGCCATGGGCGGCTGCGACCAGTTCGAGCTGACCCTGCACGGCCGGAGCGGCCACGCGGCCCGTCCGGATCAATCGGTCGATCCGATCTACATCGGCACCTTGGTCGTACAGGCCTTGCAAGGCATCGTCGCGCGTCAGTCGTACAGGCCTTGCAAGGCATCGTCGCGCGTCAGGTATCCCCCTTGGAAGCAGGTGTGGTCACCGTCGCACAGTTTCATGCGGGCACGGCAGGTAACGTCATTCCGGCCTCGGCCGAGTTGGTCATCAACTCGCGCAACAGCTCGCCGCGCGTGCGCGAGATCATCGTTGCCCAGATCGAAGCGGTCATCGCCGGCATCTGCCAGGCTTACGGTGCAAGCTTCGAGCTGCGCAACGTGCTGAGCATTCCCGCCGTCATGAACGACCCCGAGCAATCGCGCTTCGTGGTGGACGCTGCGGCCAAGCGCTTCCCCGCGGGCCAGGTCGAGACCATCGATTTCATGCCGACCATCGGCTCGGAAGACTTCGCGTTCTTCCTGCAAAACAAGCCGGGCTGCTTCTTCTTCGTTGGCATCGGCGAAGACAAACCCTATCTGCATAATTCGGATTACGACTTCAACGACAAGATCCTGCCCGTTGCTGCCGGTACGTTCGTGGCTATCGTCGAGGACATGCTGACATGAAGGCTTTTCTGAATTTCATCGAGCGCGCGGGTAACAAACTGCCGCATCCTTTCATCCTGTTCTGGATTCTGGCGCTCATCACCATCCTGGTGTCATGGGGCATGAGCCACCTGAACCTGGGCCTGTCCAACCCCAAGACGGGTGCGGCGGTCGTGGTTCGCAGCCTGGTGTCCGAAGAAGGCTTGCGCTTCATGCTGGACGGCGTGGTGAAAAACTTCATCGCGTTCCCGCCACTGGGCGTCATTATCGTCGTGATGTTCGGTATCGGCGTGGCCGACCGCGTAGGGTTGATCGGCACGCTGATGCAACTGACCGTGGTCAAGGCGCCGCCCAAGCTGGTGACCACCGCTATCGTGGTCAGCGCCATTTGCGGCAGCGTGGCGGCCGACGCGACTTACCTGATTCTCGTGCCCCTTGCCGGCATGATTTTCAAGTCGCTGGGACGCAACCCGATCGCAGGCGCCGCGCTGGCTTATGCGGCAGCGGGTGCGGGTTTTAATGCCAACATCTTCCTGATGCCGACCGACGTGCTGCTGTCTTCGATCTCGACCGAAGCGGCGCGCACCATCGATCCGACGGCCTATGTCTCGCCGCTGGATAACTACTACTTCATCGCCGTGTCCACCGTGATGCTGGTGATCGTGGGCGTGGTGGTGTTCCACAAGCTGATCGAACCGCGTGCCAATACGCTGAAAGTCACCCATGACGTCGCGGTCGAATTGCCTGAAGTGGGTCCGACGCAGATTCGCGGTTTGAAACTCGCAGGCGTGGCCACTGTGCTGTTCTTCGGTCTGGTGGTGGCGGCGGTATGGTCCGATACCTCGCCCCTGCGCAACCCCGAAGGCGGTCTGGTGCCCTCGCCGCTGTTGAATGCCGTCGTGCCGCTGCTGTTCCTGTGGTTCCTGCTGGTCGGCATCGTCTATGGCCGCGCCACCGGTCAGATCAAGACCAGCGCCGACGTGCCCAAGCTGATCGGTGAAGCCGCCAAGGATCTGGCGCCCGTGCTGGTGCTGTTCTTCGCGATCTCGCAGTTCCTGGCCTACTTCCGTTGGACCGGCCTGGGCGAAGTGATTGCCGTGTCCGGCTCGGGTGTGTTGACCGAGTCGGGCTTCCACGGCTTGCCCCTGGTGCTGGCCTTCGTGGTGTTGGGCGCGTTGTTGAGCTTTTTCATCACCAGCGGATCGGCCCAATGGGCGTTGATGGCGCCGGTGTTCGTGCCGATGTTGATGCTGGTGGGTTTCGAGCCGGCATTCGTGCAGGCTGCCTACCGGATCGGCGACTCGACCACCAATATTCTATCGCCCATGAGCCCCTACTTCGCGCTGACGCTGGCGTTCATGCAGCGCTATAAGCCGGATATGGGCATTGGCTCGCTGGCGGCGTTGATGCTGCCGATGTCGGTGTGCTACTTCATCTCATGGACGGCCTTGCTGCTGCTGTGGGGTTGGGCAGGCTGGCCGATCGGCCCTGGCATCTATATGTTGTCGGGCTCCTAATATCGGTAGTCAGTAGGTTCGTAGGTTTGTAAGACGACACGCTCCGGGTGGCTAAGCTGCCAGGAGCCTGTTTTTTTTGACTGGTGTCGGGCACCATCGGCAATACGCATGGACGCCCCGCGTTAGTTGATGCACCTGGACAATCCCTGCTCACTCTCAGCTGTTCTCCGAGCGAATAGCCGCTCCCACGCGTCGGGCCACTAGCTCGCTAACGCGCGATGAACGATAAGCTTCACAACAACAATAAAATGATATAACATTACTAAATTTACGATAACTTGGATCGATCGCTTTAACGCTATCGCCACCAGAAACGCCGACCGGCCATCAACACTATCTTCCATGCACACCTCGTCCGGAAAAACAATCGACGGCTGTATTCGGCTCGAGCGCCACGCGCACGAGCCGCAACCTAGCCAGGAGAAATGATGAAGGTCTTAGCCTCTTTGAAAGACGCCAAAACGCGCCACCGTGACTGCCAGGTCGTCAAACGCCGCGGTCGAATCTATGTCATCTGCAAATCGAATCCCCGTTTCAAGGCTCGCCAGGGCGGCGCCAAAAACAAGTGAGAAGCTACTTATGACTGCGTCGAACACATTACCCGTCACCGTACTGTCTGGTTTTTTAGGCGCTGGCAAAACGACGCTACTCAACCACATATTGAATAACCGCGAAGGTCGGCGCGTGGCTGTTATCGTCAACGACATGTCAGAAGTCAATATCGATGCAGACTTGGTTCGAGATGGTGACAGTGCGCTTTCGCGCACCGATTAAAAGCTGGTGGAAATGACCAATGGCTGTATCTGCTGCACCTTGCGTGAGGACTTACTCATCGAGGTCGAACGGCTTGCCCGCGAAGGCAGGTTCGATCAGTTGGTCATCGAGTCCACGGGCATATCCGAACCGCTGCCGGTCGCCGAAACCTTTGTCTTCGTGGGTGAAGACGGTAGAAAACTCGGCGATATCGCGCAGCTCGACACCATGGTCACGGTGGTAGATGCCTTCAATTTTTTGCGCGACTACAGTTCACGCGATAGTTTGCAGTCGCGGGGCGAATTCATGGGTGAAGAAGACGCGCGCACCGTCGTCGATTTGTTGATCGATCAAATAGAATTCTGTGACGTGATCGTGCTCAACAAAATCGATCTGATCGACGACGATGAACGCACGCGGCTGCAAGCCATACTAAAAAGCTTGAATCCCCGCGCTCGTATTGAAGTCGCCGAGTTCGGCAAAGTGCCATTAGACCGCGTGATGAATACGGGCTTGTTCGACTTCGAGGAAGCATCGAAGGCGCCCGGCTGGCTCCGGGAGCTACGAGGTACCCATACGTCCGAGGTTGACGAATACGGCATTCATAGCTTCGTTTATTCGGCTCGTCGCCCGTTTCATCCACAACGATTTTACGATCTGATCGAAGCCGAGTGGCCAGGCGTCGTGCGATCCAAAGGTTTTTTCTGGTTGGCCACACATCCTACGATCGCAGGCTCGTGGTCGCAAGCCGGTGCAGTCGCTCGACACGGTCCGACGGGCTACTGGTGGGCAAGTATGCCACCCGAACGATGGCCGAAGGATGCAGAATCGGTCGCGCGGATCCGAGCGAAATGGGACGATCAAGTCGGCGACGCTCGCCAGGAAATCGTGATGATCGGAATGGATATGGACGAAGCGGAGCTGCGAAGCAAGTTCGACGCCTGTTTGCTGACCGACCGGGAAATGAGCGAAGGCCCCAGCACCTGGATCTGTTGGCCCAACCCGCTACCTGGCTGGCCGGATAGCCACCGCCACTAGCGCCTGGCTTCGTGGCTGATTTCAGCACAAGACTCTTGCGCTCGCTCGGTCAAGGGCTCATGCCAGTAACGAAGACGGCGATCGCGCCAACTGAACACGTGCAACGCATCGGCACTCGAATCGGCCTGTACCGCAGCATCCAGATCGTTGCGCCAGAACGCAGCACCCGATTGCTGCCAACGCCCCGCCACTGCGGGCGCAGGATGATTGAAGCTATTGCGATACCCGTTCTGCGAAATCGCATGCCATGCGCCTACCGTGTCCACCCACGCCTGCGATGACGACGATGCAGAACCATGATGTGCTGCCATAGCGACATGAACCTTTCCCACAACGTCCAGCAAGGCTTCTTCTTCATGCACGCCGATATCGCCAGTCAACACTGCGTTGTGATGCTCCCCTTCGATTCGCAATACGCAACTTGATGCGTTGGCCTGCGCCTGCGTATATGTTCGACCTGCGGGAGGATGCAAGAACGTAAAACGAACCTTGTCGTAGGTCCAACTCATGCCTGCCATACAGGCTTGAAAGGAGAGCGGATGCCCGACTGGCGCAGCACCCGGTTTGGCGTCATTCAAATCATAAGGCGCATGGGCCAGCCGCACCGACACGGCATCCAGCAGTCCGGGGAGGCCCCCATAATGATCTGCGTGCCGGTGGGAGACTATCAAGCGATCGACCTGGTTTCTACCCTGAGCCAGTAGATAAGGGGCAATCACCCGCCCCCCACTATCGCTACCGTCGCCGAACGCCAGTCCGCTATCGAAAACCACCGTATGCCTTGCCGTCATCACCACGACCGCTCCGCCCTGCCCGATGTCCAAAGCCACCAGGCGCCATTCGCCTGGACGCATCGTGGCAGGTCTGACCAGCAGCAAAGGTAATACCAACAGCCAAGCCGTTCGCCGCAAAGGCAATCCACGCGGCAGCAATGCATAGAACACGCCTGCAAGAGCCAGGATCGTCAGGCTCGTCATGCCTGCTGCGACAGGCCATGCGGCGTGCTCTCGCTGCGCCAGCCATGCCACTGGAACCATCGTGGCGGCCAGCACGGCATGGGCGCTCGTCGCGAGCCAGGACGTGATGGTCATGTGCGGCGCCACAAGACAGGCCACGGCGAAAGCCAATGTCAGCGGCGTGCCCAAGGCCCCCATCACTGGAATGGCGAGTGCATTGGCCAGGGGAGACACCAAGGACACGCTACCCATCCCGAAGGCAAGCAGCGGTGCGAGCGACAGCGTCAATACCCATTGAATACGTGCCGCCTGAATGATTGCCTGTCGTGCTTTTTCCCAACGAGCCGCCATAGCGGCTCGCCATTGCGCCGCGCGAGTAGGCGGCGGATCGATGTAGAGAAAATCGGGATGGTCCCGATGAGACGGAGCACGACCGCGATCGCATTCACGCACGCCTGTTGGATCGACAGTCAGGCTCATTGAATCGGCTGGACGAGTCGTGATGCGCGTTCCACCAACTGGTTTCGCAGGCGCAGACTGCTGCGGCGCGCTTGCATCGACCACTGCCAGGATCGCGGCGACCGCCGCAAACGACAACCAAAAGCCGGCCGACAGAGGAGCCCAAGGATGCGCCGTCACCACCAATGCAGCAGCCAACGCGAGTGCCCGCCATCCGCCGCATGGCAATCGACACAGCAGCGCCGCCAGGAACACCGTTAACATGATGAACACGCGGCGAGCGGGAATGCCCCAACCCGCCAACGAGCAATAGGCAATGGCGGCGACCCACGCGGCAATGGCAGCGACCGTTTGCACCGGAATAAGCGTACTCGCGGCATAGGCAGCGCGCCGCTTCGTCCATCGCGCAGGCCACATCAGGCGACGATAAAGCCATGTCGTCATACCGGCGACCAAGGCCACGACCCACCCAATGTGCAAACCGCTGATCGCCACGAGATGGGCGATGCCGCTGCGATTCAACGCCTGCCGATCCGAATACGTGATGCCACTTTGATCGCCCAGCGCCAGCGCGACGATCAAGCCCGCATAGCGCGCACCGCCGAGGCTGGCCAGCATCTGTTGCCTGAGCGAGTAGCGCAGCCGCTGGAGCCATATGTCCGGCCGTCCCGCCGTTTCCGTATCAAGTAGCTGCGGTTGGCCGCGCACCCGCCCCGTCGCTCGTACGCCTTGAGCGAACATGATTGCCTCGCTGTCGAACCCCGTGGGGTTCATCGAACTGCGTGGCGGTCGCAGCAGCAATGCCATGCGCCACCGTTGCCCCGGGATGAGTTCCGGCAGGGTGGTCTTACTCCGAAAAGCCGCATTCCACGTCACGACAATATGCCGGGGAACGCCCTTCGGACGATCTGCCGACACCTCCACCACGACGCGTCGACGCTGCGCATCGCCCGTGGGTAAGCCTGCGACCACGACATCCAATCGCTGCACGCGATCGCGGTGTTCACACGCCAAACTGTCTGCCAATCGATTGTGCGCGCGAATGGTGGCGTAGGCGAATCCGGTCGATACGGCGGCCATCATGCACAAGACCCAGGGGAGCCAGGACCTGCCTCGACTGCGCCTTGTCCATCCCCCCCGACGCCCACACCACGCTGCGATCGCGCACACCCCAGCGCCTCCCAGCAGGGATGCCGTCAACGAACGGCCAGGCAGCGTCGCCAGCGTCTGCACAGTGGCCACGCCTGCGGTGTAGGCCACCAGCACGGTTCTTCCCCACATGGCGTTCGCCTAAATACGCTCAAGGCTAGATGCTTCTCCCCCATCCAGGTGCGCGACAAGGTCCACATCCGACCCTCGGCATGCCACAACGAAAAACACTATGAATTTTGCTCAATCTGCCCGCAAACTCAACTCACGCTATATCAGATATAAACCCGGCTTCGCGCATTCCACCGCATCATCTTTCCGGAGCTTTCATGTCCATCCTGTTGCCCACCACGCTCGTCGGCTCATACGCCCAGCCCGATTGGCTGATCGACCGCAAGCGTCTTGGTGACCGCTTCCCACCGCGCGTGCGCGCCCAGGAACTGTGGCGGGTCGCGCCCGAATGGCTGGAACAGGCGCAGGACGATGCAACGCTTCTGGCCATCCGCGACCAGGAAGCGGCAGGCGTGGACATCGTCACCGATGGCGAGGTTCGCCGCGAAAGCTACTCCAACCGCTTCGCTACCGCCCTGGAAGGCGTCGATCTCGACAACCCTGGCACGGCGCTGGATCGCAGCGGCCATCCCAACCCGGTGCCCCGCGTGGTGGGCAAGATCCGGCGCAAACATGCCGTACAAGTTCGCGACGTGACATTTCTGCGCGCACACACCGACCGCCAGATCAAGATCACGGTACCCGGTCCGTTCACCATGGCGCAACAAGCCCAGAACGACTTCTACTCGTCGGAGGCGGACATGGCCTTCGATTACGCTCAAGCCGTCAACGAAGAGATTCGCGATCTGTTCGCAGCCGGCGCCGACGTGGTGCAGATCGACGAGCCCTATATGCAGGCGCGTCCCGAGAAAGCCCGCGAATACGGCGTCGAAGTCCTGAACCGCGCGCTCGAAGGCATCACGGGTCGAACCGCCGTACACATCTGTTTCGGCTATGCCGCCGTCATTCACGCCCGCCCCAACGGCTACTCGTTCCTGCCGGAACTCTGCGGCTGCTCGGCACACCAGATTTCGATCGAAACCGCGCAATCGAATCTGGATTGCACGGTGCTCGATTCCTTGTCCAACAAGGACATCATGTTGGGCGTGCTGGATCTGTCGACCGACGAAATCGAGCAGCCGGAAGTGGTGGCCTCCAGAATCCGCCGCGCCCTGCCCCACGTCGCACCCGAACGTCTCATCGTTGCTCCCGATTGCGGCCTAAAGTATCTTTCCCGAGAAGTGGCTTTCGGCAAGATGAAGGCAATGGTCGAGGGCACCAGAATCGTTCGCGCAGAATTGGCCGCACGCGCCTGAACAATCGCTTCTCCACCTCTACCGACCCAGGTGCCCACATGTTGCGCAAGCTGATCGCCCTCTCCCTCCTGTGCTGGGTACCGCTGGCAGGTGCCCAGGATTTCCCCACAAAGCCCATCACCATCGTGGTGCCGGTGCCACCGGGCGGCATCGTCGATCTGGCCGCAAGGCTGGCCAGCGAGCCACTGGCCACCGGTCTGGGGCAGCCCACCGTGATCGACAACCGAACCGGCGCGAGCGGCAATATCGCTTATAACCTCGTGGCCGCGGCGCCGCCCGACGGCTATACGCTGCTGGCGTCCTATTCGATGTACCACGCGGGCAATCCATCGATGTTCAGCGGCCTGCGCTGGAACGCCCAGTCGTTCAAGCCGGTCGGCATGGTGGCCGTCGCACCGCACGTCGTCGCCGTGCATCCCTCCTTACCCGTCAATAATCTGAAAGAGCTCGTCGCCTATGCAAAGGCACATCCTGGCGAGATCAACTACGCCTCGCAAGGCAGCGGATCGGTGCCGCATGTCGGCACCGAACTGCTCAAGCAACTGACGCAGACGGACATGGTTCACGTGCCCTATAAGGGTTCGGGACCGGCCATTCAGGACGTATTGTCGGGCCGCGTTCAACTGTTCGTGACGACACCGCCTTCGGTGATCGGCCACGTTCAAATGGGCAAACTGCGCGCTATCGCAGTGGCCGGCGCGGCCCGCCATCCCATGATTCCGGACGTACCCACCGCAGCCGAACAAGGCTACCCTGGCTTCGAGTTGGATGCCTGGGTCGCGCTTTTCGCGCCCGCCAACACACCCGACGCTGTCGTGCAGAAGATCAGCGCGGCCCTGGACGCGGGGCTACAGAAGCCGGAACGCATCAAGACCGCCACCGAAGCAGGCATACGCGTGAATTACCAGAACCCGGAGCAGCTCGGACGCACGGTGAAGGACGATACCGCCCACTGGTCGCAGGTGATCGAGTCGGCCAACATCACGGTGAATTGACGCCTCGCGCTATGATCGTCGCATCATCTCCGAGGCGAGCGCAGCATGTTCCAGCAGACGATACCCGCCACCTATATGCGTGGCGGCACCAGCAAAGGCGTGTTCTTCCGGCGTGACGACCTGCCCGCCGATCCTGCGGTTCGCGACCGTGTGCTGCTGCGCGTCATAGGCAGTCCGGACCCCTACGGCAAACACACCGATGGCATGGGCGGTGCGACGTCCAGCACCAGCAAGGTCGTGTTGCTACGCCCCTCGTCACGCCCCGATTGCGATGTGGATTATTTATATGGCGCGGTCGCCATCGAAGATGCCGTCATCGACTGGTCTGGCAACTGCGGCAACCTGAGCGCTGCCGTCGGCCCGTTCGCCATTCACCAGGGATGGGTTCAGGCCGGGCAAGCAGGCACGACGCCCGTCCGTATCTGGCAGGAGAACCTGGGCGAACGCATCGTTGCCCACGTTCCGGTGCATGGGGGGCGGGTGATCGAAGACGGCGACTTCGAACTGGACGGCGTGACCTTTCCCGCCGCCGAGATTCGACTCGACTTCCTGAACCCTGGCGCTGGCGATGGCACGCGGCCAGGCGGCCTCTTTCCGACGGGCCACTTGATCGACACCTTAAATGTGCCGGGTATGGGACCGGTACGCGCCACCTTGATCGATGCAGGCAACGCAACGGTGTTCGTCGATGCAGCGACCCTGGGCTGCACCGGCGCAGAGTTGCAAGCCGAGTTCAATGGCAACGCCGACCTGCTGGCCCGCTGCGAAGCGATTCGAGCGGCAGGCTCGGTGCGCATGGGACTCGCAG